>Ga0302241_1002050_pt1 | contig 12973 bp, 8 predicted proteins | sample AAG_UR_Arg_MG_FD_193532 | JGI IMG/M metagenome (GOLD analysis project Ga0302241, IMG submission 193532) | Enriched activated sludge microbial communities from anaerobic digester in WTTP, New Holstein, Wisconsin, United States - AAG_UR_Arg | ecosystem: Engineered > Bioreactor > Anaerobic >...
GAATCTATTGAGATTTTTGAAACAACACCTGATGATGTTCAGGTTCATTTTGATCTCGGCCTGGCTTATGCACAGCTTGGTAAATGTGAAGATGCTATAGAAGAATTCAAACGTGTTGTAAATAAGTATCCGGGGCATCTGGATTCTATAAAACAGATGGGAATCCTTTATGAAAAATTTGATAGATTGGATGAAGCCATTGAAGAGTATTTAAAGCTTGTACGTTTGAAACCAGACGATGTAGATATTCATGTTTTACTTGCCTCTATTTATTCCAGACTTGGAAAGGAAGAAGATGCCAGAAGGGAATATAATAAAATTCTGGATCTGGATCCTGAAAATGTATCAATTATAGAATCCCTTGCTTCTATGTTTTATGCAAATGGTGATTATGAAAGGGCTATAGATTTATATCATAGGTTTTTAGAACTTAAAAGTCCAGATGCTGATGTACTTACAAAACTTGGGATTTCTTCACTCAAAACCAATAAGATTGATGAAGCCATAACTCATCTTCAAGGAGCTGTTAGCCTGGATGAAGGCAATCTTGATGCCAGATATAATTTAGCTCTGTCTTATTATAATATAAAAGAGTATAATGCTGCAGTTGAGGAATTACAGGCTATACTAAAGAGAGATAGATCTTATGGGCTGGCTTATTTTGATCTTGGAAGAGTTTTTACTAAAGCAGGGAGAATCGACGTTGCTATAGCCCAGTACCAGAAAGCTATTGAATTACTACCAGATCATGCCAGAGCTTATCTTAATCTCGGTATTGCTCTTTCAAAAATGGGTAAAATAAATGAAGCTTTTAGCTATTATAAAAAAGCTCTTGAGCTGGCTCCTGATGATTTTGAAGTCCATTATAATATGGGTTTAGCTTATGCTCAGCTGGGAAAAATTGATAATGCTATACTTGAATATAAAAAGGCTATAAAACTTAAACCCAGTGATGCTTATAGTTATTGTAACCTTGGTCTGGCCTATGCTCAGAAAAATGCTATGGTTCCTGCAATTAAAGCTTATAAAAAGTCTATTGATCTTGACTCAACCTATTATCTGGCTTATGGTAATCTGGGTATTGCTTATTCTAAATTAGATAAATACGATGATGCAATTATTCAGTATCAGAAATCTATAAAATTAAATCCTGCTTATGCCCAGGGCTATTATAATTTAGGACTGGCCTATGCAAAAGTTGGATCCCTTGATGAAGCAATAGAAAATTATCAGAAAGCAGCAACTCATAACCCTAAACACTCTGCAGCAAGGTATAACCTTGGCATAGCCTATACAAGGCAGGAAAGATATGATCTTGCTATTAAAGAATATCAACAGGCTATAAAACTTAACCCTAAATTTGCACCTGCTTATAGAAATATGGGTATGGCATACTCTCAGATGGAACAATATGACCTGTCTATCAAAGCATTTAAAAAGGCTATATCTCTTAATAATTCTGATGTGAAAAGTCATTATCATTTAGCTTTAGCTTATTTTTATAAGGATAATTTTGAGCAAGCTATAGAAGAATATAAAGCTGCTATCAAACTCAGTCCCGATGAAGCTGAAATACATAGAAATCTTGGTATAGCCTATAGCAAAACAAAACAATCCCAACAGGCCATGGAAGAATTTGAACATGCTGTCAGTCTTGATGAAAAGGATCATCTGGCTCATTATTATATGGCTAATTGTCTTGATGAGCTGGGTGAGCAGGATAGAGCTATAGAAGAATATCAAAAGGTTTTATCTCTGACACCCAATGATGCTCAGGCCTATTATAGTCTGGGCATTGTTTATGATAAGAAAGGGCGTGCCGGGGAAGCCAGAGATAGTCTTTTAAAGGCCCTTGAAATTGTTAAGCAACTTAAAGACGAGGATGCTATAAAAATGGTAAATACCGAGTTGGAAAGGATTTCAAAGAAACTTAAAGTTGCCGCTCCTGATAAGGCTGATAGTTTTTATAATGCCGGTATTTCCTGCACTAAATCCGGAAAATTTGAAGAAGCAATAGAGCAATTTCAGAAGGCTATAAAGAATAATCCTAAGGATCCAAGATTTTATAATAGCCTGGGATTAGTTTATGCAAAGATGAATAAGATTTCAGAAGCAGAGGAGCAATATCGTAAAGCCCTTGAATTGGATTCATCCAATAATCAGGCATATTTTAATCTGGGCCTGGCCTGTTCTTATCAGGGTAAAGCTAAAGAATCTATTATAGCCTATGAAAAAGCTATTAGTCTCGGGCTGAAAGAAGCTAAAGTATATGATAATTTAGGACAAATGTACTTTAAGACAGGAAATAATGATAAGGCTATTAAAGCACATAAAAATGCTATTCTTTTAGATAAGGAATATTATCAGGCTTATGCAAATCTTGGACTTGTCTATACAAAACTCGGGAAAGATGAAGAATCGATTGAACAATACGAGCAGGCTTTAAAGATGAAACCTGATTTTGATCAGGCATTTACATATCTTGCTATGGCTTATTCTAAGACAGGGAAAGTTGAAGAAGCTATTAAAAATTATCAGAATGCTATAAAGGTAAATCCTTCAAATATTCAGGCAATTAGTAATCTTGCCGTACTTTATGATAAAACCAATCAGGTAGATAGATCTATTGGAGAATATTCCAGAGCATTAAAATTAAAGCCAAAGAATGCAGATCAGCTTCTTTATGGACTGGCTAAAGCTTATGAGAAGAAGGGTGATAAACAGAAGACTCTGAGTGCATATCAGAAAGCACTCGAATTTGCAACTAAACGTAAGAATCAAAAATATATTGATGCCAGTAAAAAGGAAATAGCACGGTTAAAGAAGTAATTATAAAGCAATGAGCAGTGAGCAGTGAACAACCGCTCACTGCTCATTGCTTATTGTTCACAAAATATATTTTCCTCTTAGAAGGAATATAATATAGTATCAGTAGAATTAATAACAGAAATGAATAAACTCTGATATGCTCGGGAAGGAGAAGAAGTAAGTCAGTTTTTATGGCTGATAAAAGTCTGGCTTATGAGGAATTTTAATGTTTTCTAGATTCTGGAGATGTCCTCATTGTAATACTATTCTTGCAAAGCCAAGTTATAGTGTTATGGATAAAATACTGGAGGAAGGGACAGAGATTTCCGGTTCGGCTACCTGCTCTGGTTGTGGTAAGATCTCCCCTCAGTCAGATGTTTATACAGGAAAATATGATGTGGCAGAAGTAACCATCATATGTCCTCACTGTAATACTAAACATAGAAGTGTAATGGATATGTTAGTCGGTAAACCATGCCCTGACTGTGGGAAAGTATTACCTGTGAGGGGATATAGAAAAGTTTCTGCCGGAATAATAGATCATCGTATATTAGAGAAGGCTATTGCTAAAGAATCGTCTATTTCCATTAAAGATAGAGTGGGAACTTATTTTTATGGTTTATTTAAACCAGATATTGAAAAAATGGTATCAGGAAAGAATTTTAGTGGTCTCATAAAAGTAGTGAAATATGAGAAAGATTATGAATTACAGGGGAAAGCTGCAGAAGCTCTCGGTAGAATAGGAGACAGGCGTGCATTAGTTCCTCTTCTGGAGGCTTTCAAGAAGAGAGATAACCCTTTTAGATGGAAAATTATAGAAGCTCTTGGAAAGCTCAAAGATGAAAAAGCAGTGGAACCTCTTATTACAGCATTGAAAGAGGAAGATAGTATGCTTATTGATACAACTGTAGGAGCTCTTATAGAAACAGGTGAATCCTCAGTAGAACCTCTTCTAACTGCATTAAAGGGTAAAAATCTTAATATCCGAAAAAATGTATTGACAGTTCTGGGAAAAATAAGAGATAAAAGGGCACTGAAACCTGTCCTGGAGACCTTAAAAGATACAAACCCCCTGATTCGATCTTATAGTGCATTAGCTCTTGGAGATATAGGAGACTCTACTGCTGTAGAACCTCTCCTGGAAGCTCTTAAAGATAACGAAACAGATGTGCGAAACAATGCAGCACTGGCTCTTGGAAATATAAAGGATACCAGAGTAGTGGAACCTCTTATTTCTATATTGAGAAATGACTGGTGGTGGGGTGTTCGTAGAAGTGCAGCAGAATCTCTTAGTAAGATACAGGATACAAGGACAGTTCCCTCTCTTCTGGAGGCTTTAAAAGATTCTTCCTCTTATGTGCGAAGTTACATTGCAGAGGTACTTGGAAAGATAAGAGATCCCGGTTCAATAGAATTTCTCGTGGAAGCTTTAGAAGATTCAGATAATTCTGTTCGTGCCAGTGCCGCGAAAGCCCTTGGAGAGATAGGGGATAAGCTGGCAGTAAAAGCACTTCTTGTTGCGCTAAAAGATAAAGAGCATACTGTTCCAGGTGCTGCCATAGAAGCTCTTGGAAAAATAGGAGATAGTGATGCAGTAGAGCCACTTATTAAGTTTTTAAAAGATGCAGATATAGAAGATCGTAAAAGAGTAATAATAGCACTGGAAAAAATAGGCTGGCAACCCAGGAATGATCTTGAAAAAGCTAATTACTTAATAATAAAAGAAGAATGGCAGGAGTTAATTAACCTGGGTGAAATAGTATTAGAACCTTTTCTGCAGGTTTTAAAGCTGAAAATGATGAAAAATTTAGACTGGAAAGAAGAAGCAAAGGTTCTTAAACAGATAGGAGAACCACTGGTAGGACCTCTTATTAGATCTCTGAGAGTTAATAATCGTTATATCAGACAGATAGCCCTCCAGATACTTGGAGATATAAGAAGCAGAAAGACCGTAGATCCACTTCTGGAAATTGTAATAGATAGAGGTGAAGATGGCCCTGTCCGAAGAAGTGCAGTGGAAGCCCTCGGAAATATAGGAGATAAAAGAGCAGTAAAACCTCTTGTGTCACTATTAAAAGATTCTGGTATTCATATACGAAAATGTGCAGTGGAAGCTCTTGGAAAATTAGGAGATACTACCTCTATAGATCCTCTTGCAGAGATTTTAAAAGATAAGAATGAAGATGGTTCTGTTCGAAGAAGTGCAGTGGAAGCTCTCGGCAGGATTGGAGATAGAAGAGCTTTAAAACCTCTCCTGGAAGCACTGAAAGATCCCTGGTGGCATATCAGGAGAAGTGCGGCAGAAGCCCTTGGAAATATAGGAGATAATAGAGCAATAACTCATTTAGTAGAGGCACTGAGCGATTCTGAAAAGGATGTTCGTGATATGGCAGAAGGAGCAGTAAAAAGATTACGCCAATTGAGAGGGAAAACTGTACAACTTTAATCTAATATTTAAGTAAAAGTTTCACAAAAGGCCCCTGAGACTGTGTATTATTATTATATTCGTTAAATTTTTCAAATTTCTTAAAGACATATCCACCTTCAATCATCCAGTTCTGCCAGAGGAGATAATCACCTGCTAACATTGATGCCAGTGTTCTTTTATCTGTATCAAGATAGCGAAGATATCTGGCTTCACCGAAGATTGAAAATCTCTCTGTAAGTTTACAGGTTAATTTGCCGGCAAAGAGATCCATTCTGTTACTGAAACCGATCATATGGTTCTCCTCTTTTTTATAGGCATATTTACCGAAAAACTCCAGGTTATCTGTAATATTGTATATACCTTCTATGGAACCTGTATGAGAGAGGACATCAGAGTTCTCTTCATAAATATTCCTGTATCGTCTTATATCATATCGGGCCAGGAAATTCAGACGGTTATTCTCAAGGGGTCTATAGGCCATACCAAGTGTAAGATGTGAGTCAATAAGAGAGAAATCTTCTGTGGGGTAAAGATAAAGTTCGCTGTAAGTATAACGGCCTATGAGACTCAAATCCTCCATAATTTTTACATCACCGTACACCCCTATGAGTCTTTCCCTTTCGCCTTCACCGTTTCTTATCTCATACCTGATAGTACTTTTAATGTTTTCACTGCCCAGTAGTTCCATAGAGAGACCTATGGCTTCCCCTGGCTTCTCTCTTTTACTTTCCAGGAGTCTTTCATAATTCAGTCTTACCAGAATATTATCGGTTAAATTTACTCTGCTGTTTAAACCGATACTGGCCTGATTGTTACTTCCGCTTATGGCACCATTTAATGCATATTGAGCGTAAAAGGAGGTATTTTCACCGAGTCCCATAGGGGATCTGAAGCCAATTATAGTGTTATTCCCATCAAATCTTCCGCCTCTTACAAAATCCTGACGGATATATCCTATGACTCCATTTTCAAAGAGATATTCTGCTCCCAGAGTAGTTGTTGATGTGACAACTCTTTCAGGGTTAAAATTTTCTTCTGTCCAGTCTATCTCCTCTCCTGCCATGAGAGTCAGATTTTCTGTAATAGTTTTCTGTAAGCCAAGGTTCAGTATATGAGATTTGAAATTTAGATTGGGAGAGTTAAATTCTTTAAAGGTATAACCTCCATTTATCTGGAGAGTGCCGAAGTTTTTTCTGTAATTTATTTGAGCTCTCTGACAATCTGTATGGGTTATTTCATTTTCTCCTTTAAGATAACCAAAGTTTATGAGATTATTCTCCAGTAACACAGCTCGTCCTTCCAGTCCGTAGTGAGTTGTTCCGGAATTTACGCTGGAGGATGGATTATAGAATTTATCATCTACTTTTCTGTAAAATCCATTTATTCCAAAGGCAGATGATATGTTTGCACTGAGTTCAATTTTCCCTGCACCTCCCTCACCATAAAGAGAACGACTGTGAGCATATTCTCCATATATATTTATCCTGTCAGATATTTTAAAGTTACTGTGAAGGCCCATAAGTTGAAGATTCTGGATAGAATCTTCATTTAAATAAGTAATACCTCCCGTAAGATTTTCGTTAAATTGAATATCTCCTCTGAAGGCCAGATTTGTTATTTCATCTGTGCTTTTACATTCATACTGTGCTATTATATAAAGGGGGTTTCCTGTTTCGTCTACAGAAGGGACAGGTTCTTTAAAGAGGATGGTTCTTCTTTCATAGTCTATTGTATAGTCTTTATTCCTGATTTTGGCCTGAGAATTTGTTATAAGATCCGGTATATCTCTGTCTTTTGTTTCTATCCAGATTCTTTCACTGCCTTCAATTATATCAGTTCCTGTAAGGTAAAAAACCCCTGAAAGACCATTACCTCTAATTTCGTCTTTTTTGAGTGTCTGATTGGTTCTTGCCCGGAGAAAAGTCATACTTGTTTCGGAATTTTCATAATGAACTTTGAAGCCCGGGAAAGTTCTATTGTAAGAGGCAAATTCCGTGCCGGTAAAACCGGGGGAAAAGTTTCCGTACATCAAATAAGATTTGTCCAGATTGATTTTTATATAGAGTTTGTCTCTTGACTGTCCATCTTTATAATAATTACTTCCATCTCCATATATAGGATAGAATCTGGAAGGGCTAAGATTTTCAAAGAGCCTTTCTCTGAACCTGTCTTCTGTATCATAGGTTGCTGTTATGCCGTATTTCCCCATAACACTCCCTTTTACATAGAGAGCTATTCGGCCATCTGTATTCAGACCATCTTCCCATGCCGGGAAGGTACCCTCTTTAGACATAGAAGATACTGTTCCTTCTGCCATACCGACAATTATAAGGTCAAAGAAAGGCTGAGTCGGAATAAAATCTTCCTTGTTTTGTTCTTTCTCCTCAGGGGAGATCTGGGAAATTACGATGGTTTTTTTATGTTTTATAACCGGATTATGCTTTTTAGATTCTACTTTTTTCCGGTACTTTAATTCTAATGTTTGAGGAAAGACCGGCATAATGGATGTTAAGAGAAAAAAAAATATTAACAAATAACCTGTTTTAGTAAACATTTCTTTATAAAATTAACTTTTTTTAAAATTATTTTTTAATTTTTCTACTGCTTTTCTGGCAGCTATCTGGCCGGCTTCTTTTTTGGTCTTTCCAAAACCTTCCTCCATTACTATATTATTAATTTTTACAATTATATGAAAAATTTTTTCGTGTTCAGGTCCAATTTCTTCCATTACTTCATATATTGGAAGTGTATTAAAATGACTCTGGCTTAATTCCTGAAGAAGGGTTTTGAAATCAAGAAATTCTTCTTTTTTTACATTTATTAGTTCTTCTTTGAACTGTATGGCTATGAAATTTTTACAGATTTCATAGCCTCCGTCCAGAAACATAGCACCTATTAAAGCCTCAAATGAGTCTGTTAATATGGATGGTCTGTTTTTTCCACCGCTTTTTAATTCACCTCTACCAAGTCTCAGATACAAACCAAGGTTTATCTTAAGAGCTTTTTTTATAATTATATCTTTACTTACTATGAGTGCTTTAGCTTTTGCCAGCCATCCTTCTGATTTTTTTCTGTATTTTTTGAAAAGTATATGACATACTGCCAGACCCAGTACTGCATCTCCCAGAAATTCAAGTTGTTCGTAGTGATTTAAAGAATATCCTCTGACTTCATGAACATAGGATTCATGCGTTAAAGCATTTTCTAATATAGACTGCTCCTTAAACTTATAACCAATTATGGTTTCAAGTTTTTTAATAGAAGAAGTCCTCTTTTTACCCATTATATTTTTTTGCTATTAAAACAGCATTTGTTCCCCCGAAACCAAATGAGTTGGATACAGCAATATTTACATTTGTATATCTTGCTTTATTAGGAACATAATCCAGGTCACAATCAGGATCTGGTACTTCATAATTAATTGTAGGAGGTATTATATTTTCTTGCAGTGTAAGCAGTGTAGAACTGAATTCCAGTGCTCCAGCAGCTCCCAGTGTATGACCAATCATTGATTTATTTGAACTTATAGACAATTTATGGGCGTAATCACCAAAAACATGTTTTATTGCATGTGTTTCTATACGATCATTATAGGGTGTGGATGTTCCATGGGCATTTATGTAATCCACATCTTCCGGTTTAATATTTGCATCTTTAAGGGCAAGTTTTATAGCCTTCTGGGCTCCTGAACCTTCAGGATCAGGGGCAGTCATATGATAACCGTCTCCATTCATACCGAAGCCTATTATCTCCCCATAGATCGTTGCATTTCTGGCTTTTGCTCCTTCCAGAGTTTCTAATATTAAAATACCTGCTCCTTCTGCTATGATAAAACCATCTCTTTCTTTATCAAAAGGCCTGCAGGCTTTTTTAGGATCCTCACTTCTGGTAAGGGCTTTCATATTACCAAAACCTGAAACACTCATAGGAGTTATAGCTGCATCAGATCCTCCGGCAATCATTATATCAGCCAGACCTCTTTTAATAATACTATAGCTCTCTCCAATACAGTGTGCTCCTGTAGCACAGGCTGTAACTATAGTATAATTTGGCCCTCTGGCTTTATATATGATAGATATAAAACCTGATGCCATATTGGCTATCAACATAGGAATGAAGAAAGGACTTACCTTATCAGGCCCTTTTTTTATCATAATGTTATATTGTTGCTCCAGAGTTGTTAAGCCACCAATACCACTTCCAACTAAAACCCCGACACGATCACTTATTTCATCTGTTATAGTAAGACTGGCATCTTCCAGTGCCAGTCTTGTAGCTGCTACAGCAAACTGGGTAAATCTATCCATTCGTTTTGCTTCTTTTCTATCCATAAAATCAGAGGGATTAAAATTTTTGACCTCACCTGCCACTTTACTTGGAAAAGGTGTAGGATCAAATAATGTAATACGGTCAATATTAGATTTACCTTCTATTAGACTTTTCCAGTATACTTCTTTACCTATACCATTACAACATATCGGCCCGATGCCTGTAACAACTACTCTTCTATTGTTGTCCAAATATAGTCACCTCTTTTGAAAGTTTATAAGTATAATTAAATTCTTTATTCAGTTTCAACCTCCTTCTTTTTTTGCAAAAATGTTTTATAGTGGTATATCAAAACTTCCAAAGCCTATTAAGTCCATTTTAACAGGTGGATTATTTTGTTTAATTTCCACATCACCTTTTATTTTATTTTCTTTGATACTATGTTCTTTTTCTTTTTCTTTCTCTTTCTTTTCTTTTTCTTTCTCTTTTTCTTTCATTACCCTGACCTCCTTTTTATTTCAGATAAAAATTATTTTTTTTAATTATAGCTTCCAGCAGAGGAGAAGCTTTTTCATACTGTCCTATAAGTGGATGGGCCATTAAAGCCATTAAGGCAGTTTTACAGGATGATTTTACAGCTGCTTCTACTGTAAGAGTCTCATAAGATTTAACACTCTCTATGAGGCCTTTTATTTCCAGAGGTAATATTTTTCCCTTAGATACCTTATAATTATTTTTATATAATCTTACAGGGGTCTCTATAACTGCCTGAGAAGGTAAGTCGGTAAAAATATTGGAATTTGGTATATTTATTGTATATTCTTCTCCTTTATTATTTATTATTGAAGAAATAATACTGAAAGCAGCTCTTGAATAACAAGCCCCTCCTCTTTTTTCTAATTCCCGCGGTTTTTTTGAAAGGAGAGGATTTGAATAAAGTTCCAGAAGTTCTTTTTCTATTTCCATGACCTCTTCTGCTCTGGTTTTACTGGCTTTTAACTGTTCTTTCAGGATTTTATCATGGTGATAATAATATTTTAGATATGGCGATGGAAGAAATCCCGTGCTTTTTATAATCTCTTGATGGACAGGGAATTCCGGTAGATTTGCCAGTTTTATTTTTATTTCAGTAAAATTTTTTATCTTTCCTTTTCCTCTTATTCTTATATCAGTAATCCAGGAAAGATGATTAAGACCGATATAATTCAGTTTAATAAATTCTTCCTGAATGTCCATTGCTTCGGAGATTTTCTTTTTTATGAAAACCGGTATATTGCAGAGTCCTATTACTTTCATTGAGGAATATTTGCTTATAGCCTCAGTAATTATGCCGGAAGGATTTGTGAAATTTATTAACCATGCACGGGGACAGTATTTTTCAGCTTCCTTGCATATATCAAGTATTACAGGTATAGTCCTGAGAGCACAGGAAAAACCTCCTGCCCCTGTAGTTTCCTGGCCAATACAGCCGAATTCCAGAGGAATCGTTTCATCTCTATATCTTGCAGAAAGCCCTTCCACTCTTATCTGGAGTATTACAAACATTGAATTTTTCAGGGCTTCCTCCAGGGATGTTCCTGTATTTATTTTTATGGGAATTCCTCTGGATTTTACCATTCTTTGTACAAGGCCTGTTATTATAGATAATTTTTCTCTGTCTGTATCCATAAGATATATTTCTTCTGTAGGTACATCTCTATAATTCTGAATAAAACAATCTACCAGTTCAGGTGTGTAGGTACTTCCACCGCCTATTACAGCTATTTTAATCTCTTCTGACATGTTTTTCTAATTCCTCGATTCTTACGCTAAGCTTATGAATTAATTTAAACTGTTCAAGCATTTCAGAGATAAGGGTATTTTCAGCCATTGCTATCATAAGGTGGTCTTCTCCATGTACCATAAGAAGTGCCGGAGAAGATGTGATTTTTTCTGTATCTTCCAGTATTTCTCTATGTATTTTATGTGCTCTATCAAGTTCTTCTCTGGATTTCTCCAGTGCTTCCTGGGCCAGAGTAAAATTACCTTCCCTTGCTTCTTTAATGGCTTTATAACTTTCTGCTCTGGAATTTCCACTGTGAAGTATTATTTGAAATATTGTTTGTTCTTCTGACAATTCCATGTTTATACCTCCGAAGAATTTTCTTTTTCAATTGTTTTTCTTTCTATAGACTTAAAAAATGGATAATAAATTAAACCACTTATAATTATATTAATAATTACCAGCATAAGGGCACGCCAGTCAAAGCCCGTGGAAGCAAGTGCCCCTATTGGAGCGGGTAATGTCCATGGAACCATAATATAAGGTGATTGAACCAGTCCTGTTTTTACTGCTATAAAAGCTATAATTCCCGAAACTATTGGTGCAATTACAAATGGTATGGCAATAACAGGATTCATAACTACAGGGAGGCCAAATATAATTGGTTCATTTATATTAAATATAGATGGTAATATGGATATTCTTCCGAGCTTTTTTAAATAAGCTGATCTGGAAAATACCATCATTATAATGAGTGAAAGAGTTGTTCCACTACCACCTATCCAGATAAACCACTGGTAAAAAGGTAGTGATGTAATATGAGGTAAGAGAGTTCCCGATGCATGGGCAGCAGCATTTTCTTCCAGGAATTGCATCCAAAAAGGGAAAGCCACAGCATTGATTACTGATGCACCATGAATTCCGGTAATCCATATTAAATGCAAAAGAAGATTTATGAGTATTATAGCTACAAATCCATCGCCGGTTTTAACGAGAGGACTCAGGATCCATCCTAAAAGAGTATGTATATCTACTGTCAATTGTAGAACCCATATTACAGTCAGAACTACAATACCCGGTACAAGTGATGTGAAAGCGTTTATTACTGCCGGTGGAACTCCTTCAGGCATAGAAAAGGATAGTTTTTTCGCGAGTAAAAATCGCGTTATTTCAACTGTAATAAAAGCACAGAGTATAGCAACAAAAAGCCCTTTGCCTCCCAGTTTATCTATTGGTATTACCCATTCAGCTTTTTCATTTGTTACAATGGCTTTTACCGGTAAAATTGTAAGGAGGAAAGAAGATGTTGATAATATACCCACTGATAAACCGTCTAATTCATAAGTTTTACCGAGGTTATAGGCAATACCAAAGGCGGCATATAGAGCCATAAGCCCCATAGTCAAACGGTAAGGTATAAGTAGTTTTGGTACCAGATTTGCATCATAAAAGGTTATACTATTTATAATCCATGAAGGGTATTGTGGGTTTTTGAGAAAATCCAGGGGAAGCTGGCCAAGCATAAGAAAAAAACTTCCTGTAAGTATGAGGGGGAGGACAGATATTATTCCGTCTCTAACGGATCTGAGATGTTTTTGTTCTGAAAGTTTTGTAAGAGGTGGTATTAATCGTTGCTCTATTAACTGAAGATAATTTTTCATATATTTACAATGGTGGTACTATGAGAATACCGAGTATTAATAATA
>Ga0302241_1002052_pt1 | contig 12969 bp, 10 predicted proteins | sample AAG_UR_Arg_MG_FD_193532 | JGI IMG/M metagenome (GOLD analysis project Ga0302241, IMG submission 193532) | Enriched activated sludge microbial communities from anaerobic digester in WTTP, New Holstein, Wisconsin, United States - AAG_UR_Arg | ecosystem: Engineered > Bioreactor > Anaerobic >...
TGTCTTGTCGACAACGAAGAAATTGCCCAGCGGCTTTCGGAAATGTCAGTCGCTTCCGGTCTTCCGGTCAGGGTATGGATCGACATAAACAACGGGATGAACAGGACCGGGATAGCTCCCGGGCAAAAAGCAGTTCATTTGTTCAGAAGTCTGAAACGACTGCCGGGGCTTGATCCCCGGGGTCTCCATGTATACGACGGACATCTGCATGATAGTGATTTTACGATCAGGAAGCGAATGTCCGATGAAGCCTTCTCGACTGTCGAAGCAATGATAGATGAACTACGGGCTGAAGGACATGAACTGAGGATTATTGCCGGCGGAACCCCTACTTTCAACATTCATGCAGCCCGCGAAGGAGTAGGAGTAAGTCCGGGCACTGTAAGCCTGTGGGATTACGGTTACAGCTCTTCCTTTGCCGACCTTCAGTTTCTTCACGCGGCCGTTTTGTTTTCAAGGGTTGTAAGCAAGCCGGCGGAAGGACTCGTATGCATTGATCTGGGAACAAAAGCGGTGGCTTCCGAGATGTCTCATCCCAGGATAAAAATACTGGGGATGGAAGATTACGGATTTCTTACCCACAATGAGGAACATCTGGTCATCAGTCACGGGAAAGATGTTCAACTGAATATCGGCGACATCCTCTACTGCATTCCTTATCATATCTGTCCGACAGTGGACCGCTATAATAAAGTATATATCGCGGAAAAAGGGATGGTGACGGGGGAATGGGAAGTTGTGGGACGGCAAAGGAAAATTACGATATAGAACGGTACGCGGCGGGCGGCGGGCGGCCAAACACAGGGCACAGGGGGTAGTGACAAGTCGTGCAGGTCGTGCAAGTCATGCAGGTCATGCAGGTCTCTTACAATGAGGATTTACCGAAGGTTGTATCAGACGGATCCCCTCCGCCGGACAAGTAGTATTATGTATTATAGGCGATAGATTATAGGCGATGTGCCACATTGGAAGAGACTGCAAGACCGCAAGACAATGTATTATGTATTATAGGCGATGTATAAACAATTAGCAATTAGCAATTATCAGTTAGGGCACTAATCACACATCCGGCACGAGCCACATAACCAGCACTATGTAAACAACTTACACGACCTGCATGACCTGCACGACTTGCATGACCTGCAAGACCGCAAGACAATGTATTATGTATTATAGGCGATGTTTAAACAATTAGCAATTGGCAATTAGCAATTAGCAATTATCAGTTAGGCACTAATCACACATCCGGCACGAGCCACATAACCAGCACTACGTAAACAACTTACACGACTTGCATGACCTGCACGACTTGCATGACCTGCAAGACCGCAAGACAATGTATTATGTATTATGTATTATAGGCGATAGATTATAGGCGATGTTAAAACAATTGGCAATTATCAATGAACAATTAACAATTAGTAAATGATGCAAGGTTCTGGACTAAGAGACGAAAGGAGGAAGAGACTGCAAGACTGCAAGACCGCAAGACAATGTATTATGTATTATAGGCGATGTTAAAACAATTAGCAATTGGCAATTAGCAATTATCAGTTAGGGCACTAATCACACATCCGGCACGAGCCACATAACCAGCACTACGTAAACAACTTACACGACCTGCACGACCTGCACGACTTGCATGACCTGCACGACTTGCATGACCTGCACGACTTATAATGTATTATAGGCGATGCGCCACATTGGAAGAGACCTGCACGACTTGCAAGACCTGCATGACCTGCATGACCGCGACCGAAGGGAGCAAGCCCTGTGCCCTTACCTATACAGATACACAAACCCCCTGTATTCCTTGCTGTCGTATTTCACATCGTCCCAGCCGAGAGCTTTTATAATGTAATAATACACGCCGGGGCTTGCCTTTGCCGATGTATTGCCGACATGACCGTCCCATCCGTCCCATTCCCTGAGAATCGGTCCCTCTCCCTGGAAATCGTACACCTTTATCCCGGCACGGCTGAAGATTACAACACTCACATACCTGAGTGAACGTTTGTCGATCATGAATTTGTCGTTTATGCCATCGTCGTTGGGTGTGAACACGTTGGGGATTGCCAGTGCCGATGGTTCCACCACGATGTTTTTGTAGCTCATCGAATCTATGCAGTGACGCTCGCTTTCAATGGTAAGCTTTACAGAATACTCGCCGGGAATGTAGTATGTATGCGGACCCGGGGTTTTTTCAGTTGATATTGAGTCGTCGCCGAATTCCCAGAGATATTTAGCAGCTCTTACCGACTTGTCGGTAAAAGTTACCTCGAGAGGAGCCTCTCCTTCGGCAGGGCTGACAGCAAAATCGGCCTTGACATGAATCGATTCATAGAAGAAGGATGCGTCGGTGGTGCATCCAAGGGTACTCACCCTGAGCCTGTAGGTAACATCCTCGAGAGGCGGTGTATAGGTTATGGGATTCAGTTCAATGGACGGGTATGGTATCTGCGATTCCGGATCTGAGGACCACATGAACGAGACCTCGTTCTTCAGTCCCAGGTTATTGCCGTTTGCCGGATCCCTGTAATAGAATCTCCTTGTCACCGAAGATGTATCACCTCTGAGGGCGACATAATCGCAGGTATTGTTGGCGAGACGTGCCGAAGCACCGGGCGGACTGTCATAGAATACCCAGGCAGTAAGCGATGCACTGTATCCCTGGGAGTTGCTTATGTTCACCCTGTATCCGCCTTCCGTCAGTCCGGCAGCCGTTGAGTTCATGACACCTGTTTCAGAGCTCACGGGAACTGTAAAACCCCTGGTGGCATCGCTCCACCTGAACCATGAGAATGTGAAGGGGCCAACCCCGCCGGGGCTGGAGGCGTTAAGAGAAGCAGAGGCCGTTCCCTGCGAATTGCAGAAAAAGAACATGGGATCCTTGACAGCAGGAGCCGAAGGATAGCTGGTGTACCTTACCGCGTTCATCCCCGGGGCAGTGATCTGGCCCGTCGCGACGGAAGATAACAGTATGGCTGCAATGAATAGGCTTATTCGCACTGGCTGTCGTTCTTTCGGAACCTTACCGGAACCTCTGTGCAAAGTCGGTAAGCCCCCGTATTTAACCTGATAACGTTATACCGAAATCTTTGTTATAACACCTTGCAAGTATAAAAATAATGTTGATAAGTTTGGAAGCCAAGTTATCAACATCAGGCCCTTCATAAGCACTATTTATTAAATTTGCGCGACTCGTGAAGTTGTAATCAAAGCATTTAATGACTGACAGTTACCTCGAGGAACTAAATGAAGCTCAGAGGCTTGCAGTGACGAACACTGATGGCCCCTCTCTTGTTATCGCCGGAGCCGGATCGGGCAAGACCAGGGTTTTAACCTACCGGATAGTGCATCTTCTTCACAAAAAGGTACCGGCCTGGAGAATACTCGCGCTCACGTTTACGAACAAGGCCGCGGGTGAGATGAGGGACAGGATCTCGGCACTTGTCGATCCTCAGGTGGCACGTTTTATCTGGATGGGCACCTTCCACTCAATTTTCGCCAGAATACTCAGGGCTGAGGGCTCAAGGCTGGGGTACAAGCAAAACTTCACTATTTACGACGCTTCCGATTCAAAAAGCCTTATCCGCTCGATCATTAAGGAAATGGCCCTTGACGACAGCGTTTACAAACCGGGAGTCATTGCATCGAGGATATCAACTGCAAAGAACAATCTTGTGACTGCAAACATGTATGCTTCCGATTCCGGGCTGCAGCAATCCGACAAAGCATCCAGGATGCCGCTGATGCATGAAATTTACAGGACCTATGCTGCACGTTGTTTCAGGGCAAACGCTATGGATTTTGACGATCTGCTTCTGAACACCAACATACTTTTCAGGGATTTCCCGGATGTTCTTGCCAACTACCAGGAAAAATTCCATTATATCCTTGTTGACGAATACCAGGATACCAATTACTCACAATATCTTATAGTCAAAAAGCTTGCTGCCTCCCGCCGTAACCTCTGCGTGGTGGGCGACGATGCCCAGAGCATTTACTCTTTCAGGGGGGCAAGGATAGAAAACATACTGGAATTCAGGAACGATTACCCCGAGTACAAGCTGTTCAAGCTCGAGCAGAACTACAGGTCGACCCAGACCATAGTAAACGCGGCCAACACCATTATCGCGAACAACGAAGGACAGATCCGCAAAAACGTCTACTCGAAAAACGAAACCGGTGAAAACATCCAGGTGATGCAGGCTCTTACCGATACGGAGGAAGGATTCAATATTGCCTCCGACATTTTCGATAAGAAATACTCGCGTCAGCTTTTATGGTCCGACTTTGCTGTTCTCTACCGTACAAATGCCCAGTCGAGGATTTTCGAGGAGACTCTCAGGAAAAAGAACATTCCTTACAAAATTTACGGGGGGCTCTCCTTCTATGAAAGAAAGGAGATAAAGGACATCCTGGGATATTTCAGGATGGTTATCAATCCTGAAGACGAGGAGGCTCTTAAAAGGACCATCAATTATCCTAAGAGAGGGATAGGCGACACCACCCTGAACAGGATTCTCGAACTGGCTTCCGAAACCGGCAGCTCTGCCTGGCAGGTGATATCGGGGAACCCGTCGGGGATGACAGGCTTCAACCAGGGGATTATCTCCAGGATCAAAAGCTACACTAATCTGATAGAGAGCTTCGGAAAGGATCTGGCTGAAGCCGATGCCTATTCGAAAGCCAGGGAGATAGCAATGGGATCGGGTATTATAAAGGAACTCAGGGAAGGAAAATCGCCCGAGGAGGTTAGCCGGTATGAGAACCTCGAAGAACTTCTGAATGGCATCAAGATCTTTACCGAAGCGGCCGAGACCAACGGGGAACCGGCATCTCTGGAGGCTTTCATGGCAACGGTATCGCTTCTCACCGATCAGGACAATGAGAAGAAGGAGGATCGCAACAAGGTTACCCTAATGACCATGCATTCAGCCAAAGGACTGGAGTTCAAGCACGTGTATATAGCCGGGATGGAAGACACGCTTTTCCCGTCGCCACTTTCGGCAGGAAATCCGAAAGAGATTGAAGAAGAAAGGCGTCTTTTTTATGTCGCGCTGACGCGTGCCGGGAAAATGGCAACTCTGAGCTATGCCCTCAACAGGTACAAATGGGGCAATCTGGAAAGAAGCGGGCCAAGCAGGTTTCTCCTGGAAATGGACAAGAAATTTCTCGATTATCCTCAGACCGGTGGTAAGCCCTTCACCCAGAGTCCGCCCCGCGGCTTTACGGCATCCCGTCCCGCGACAGAGGCAGCGCCCAGTTATGCAAGTCCTTCAAGGTTAAGGAAGATAACAGCCCCGAAAGCTTCATATTCATCCGCGGAGCCGGGGACCGGCGCTCAGGGTAATTTCATGCCCGGCGACAGCGTGAGTCATGAACGATTCGGAAACGGAACCGTCGTTTCGATTGAAGGAGAAGCCCCAAACACAACAGCAATCGTCAACTTTGAAAATCACGGCACGAAGAAGCTTCTTCTCCGTTTTGCAAAACTAACAAAGAACTAGTTGGTTTTTGGGGATTTGTACTCCCGCACAGGGCACAGGGCACAGGGCAGAAGAACGGCGAGCGGCACGCGGCGAGCGGCACGCGGCCAAGAGCAGGGTGCAGGGCACAGTGACAGGTCATGCAGGCTGAGGAGTGAAACGACGAAGTCCCGCTCCGCGGGATCATGCAAGTCATGCAGGTCGTGTGAGTTGTTCGCTTAGTGCTGGTTGTGTGGCTAGTACCCTAACGAATAATTGTTAATTGTTAATTGTTAATTGTTAATTGCTAATTGTTTATACATCGCCTATAATACATGATACATTGTCTTGCGGTCTGCTCTTTCCCAACACTTAACAAATCATTTATAAAAAAATAGGTCTGCCTGACTTAAAAAAGGACAAGAATGAAAATACTGATGAAAATTGATGAATTTTGATAAAACTTGATGAATTTTTATCATTAAATTTTATTGCCGTGTCATACTGATTTCCGAACTTTATTACCGTAACGATTCCGGATAGCGCTGGTCAATATCAAAAAAATATTGGGACTGACGGTTAAATTATCATGGAAACAAGAATAAATATCAGGCTCAGCCGTATTGCCAATGTACTTTTGTTAAATTCCGGCATTGTACTGTCTGTCCTTCTGATCCTTCACGAGTTTGAAGTTCATCTTGCTTTCACGGACAAGCTATGTCATCTTAACAAGGCGACCAACTGTAACACGGTTCTTCATGATAAAGCATCAAAAGTATTCGGATGGTTCGGTTGGGCCGATGCCGGGTTCGTGTACTTCACGGGCAGTTTTCTATTTCTTCTGCAGTCTCCCCAGGGAGAAGGACTTTCTTTATTGGCAATATTAGCTGCCCTTTCAGTGCCTTATCCTATCTTCTCGATCTATTACCAGGGCTTTGTTTTGAAGAAGTGGTGCCCGATGTGCCTTGGAGTTCAGCTTATACTGATAACAGAATTCATTTTATTGTTGCCACAGTTATCGCGCCTGACCTTTTCTTTTGATTCTGTAACAAGGCTACTGCTTAGCTTACTTGTAACTGCAATAGTCTACACGCTGTTTATATTATTCCGTAAGGAGCAAATGTCCGGGGAAATGTATTATTATAAATATCTTGGTTTTAAGAAGAACCCGGGCATACTCAGGGTTCTCCTGATGAATCAGCCCCGCCATGAAATTCCTTTATCGGAGAACAGTCTGCTGTTTGGTAACAGGGATGCTTCGATCCGGATAACAGCATTTCTCAGTCTTCACTGTTCACATTGTGCAAGAGCCTTTGAAAAAATAAGGGACATGCTTAAAGATAAAGAAGACATACTTATAAATCTTATCATGATTACATCTGATAAAAAAATGCTTGCTACACTATATACCAATAACCAGCATGGTAAAGAAGCAGAATCAATAAAACTACTAGAGCAATGGTTCAATGCTGACCCCTATTCCAGGACGAAGATAACTGAGGGCCTTTGTATCCCTGAAGACAGTGATCTTCCAGGGGCAATAAATGAAGAGAACAAGAGGCTTTTCAAGGAGTATAATGTAATGGGTACCCCGACCTTTTTCATTAACAGGTACAAGCTCCCGGCCCAGTATGAGATAGATGATATAAGGTATTTCAGGGATGTTTTCAAAGAAACCGAAGAGATTATGTTGAACACCGGTGATGTTAATTGACAAAGAGCTAATATATTGGAATTTATGAACACGTTTATTATTAATCTGAAAGATCCGGGCAGGGGTTTTCCTCTGTGCCCCGTGCCCCGTGCCCCGTGCCCTGAGCCACTTCCTGCCCGGAACTTTCCTGAAAAATAGTCAGCCTATGGAAATATAACATTTTTTGTAACTCAGGTAGTGGACCCTGACGCTTTTTCATGGGTCGGTATCACCAGCCTATGAAATAATAAACAGGGAGGTATTTCTTATTTCGGGTTCATCCCGGGCGATAAAAAGCATGCCGCGCGGCATGGAAAACAAATTGGTACAGATTGTATTGAAAAAATGTTTCTGTAATTTAAAAATTATCATCATGAAAAAAATTAATAAATTAAGGATCAATCCTGACAGGATTATGAAAAATGAAGAACTGTTTACTCTGAGAGGTGGATATGATGGAGGAGGATACGTTAATTGTGGCGAATCTGGCCCACATTGTAGAGGACCAATCAATAGCTGTGATGACGAAACGGTGAGGTTGTATTGCAACATAATGTGTCCTGGTTGGTCAGGTGCCGTTTGTGTTGGCTAATATTTTAAGCGGTTGCAAAAAACTGGCAACCGCTTATTTTTAGATTTATAAAATATGAATGTCGGGAATGACAAATGATTATGAGAAAATACATGATATGAATCTAATCAGTTTTTTCAAGTCATTTCCTGATGAATCCTCATGTAGGATCAAATTTATTGAATCCCGGTTTGAGCAAAATGTCATTTGTAGAAAATGTGGTGGTAATGATATGAAACCCACATGATTGAATTCAAACACAAACACGTAATGAATATAATTTTCAATCATGTACGGTTCCCCCGCTTGAGCGGGACAGGCTATCATACCGCTAAAATCAAAATTATATTATGATTAAAAACCTGTTTTTAATACTATTAGCCTGTATTGTTTTGACAGGATGTAAGGATATTGACCTTAACAAGAGAAATAAAATAATTACATTCAATTTGGGAAATGATCCGGAAATAACAAGCGTTAAATTATCTGATCTTGGATTTGAAGATATTGAATATGTGCCATTAGAAACTAATAATCAAAGTCTTATCTCAAGAATTAATAAAATTAGAATTGGGGATGATTTTTTCCTACTGCAGTATTTAAATAGTTTATTGACATTCAAAAAAGATGGGTCATTCATAGCTAAGATTGGCAAAGAAGGTAGAGGGCCGGATGAATATTTATTAGTCCATGATGTGGATATTGAAAAAGAAAGTCAAAATATTTACCTGGTTTCTACATGGCAAAGAAAATTTAATGTTTATACAAGCTCCGGACTACTTTTAAGAACGTTTAAAAGTCCTGAAGACATTACTTCTTTTATTATTACCGAATCAGGAATTCTGGGTTATAGTTTAAACACTCAGGGTAAAATTCTAAATAGCTTTAATTTAATCGATACCAATGGGAATATTATTAAAAAATTTCCCAACAAATATCCCTGGAGTTTAACACAACTGGGTACATATATTTTTGAACATGAAAATATTTTTTACAGGTTCAATGGAAATATATTGAAAAAAGAGGTTTATTCCGATACTGTTTTTTTATGGAAAGACCTATCCTTTAAGCCGCATAATATTATTTTATCTTCAGGAAACAGGCGCATTTCCGTTAACATGAGATCAAAACTCCATCCTGATGAAATCCATACGAAGTACATAACTCCACGTTCATTATTTGAATTCGGAGAATTTCTTTACTATGAATTTACTGTTGGATTCGATTTATATGGGTTTATTGGTTCAAAAAAGAGGGATTTCAGAGTTTTTATTAATACGGAGGAAGGCATCATAAACGACCTGGATGGAGGTCCGGGTATATGGCCAATAACAGTTAGCCATGATAACACACTGATAGCATGGGTAGAAGCCCTAAAACTCAAAGCTCATGTTGCCTCGGAGACTTTTAAAAAATCTTCTCCTAAATACCCGGAAAAGAAGAAAAAACTTGAAAAGCTTGCCAACAGCCTGAAGGAAACGGATAACCCGGTTCTGGTGATGGTCAGGCTGAAGGATTAATGCAGAGGGACGTTGAGGGAGGAAGAAGATGAAGGGGAGAATAAGAAAAGCTCAGGGCACAGGGCACAGGGCTCAGGGCTCAGGGCTCAGAGGAAGAAGCGCAGGGCACAGGGCGCAGGGCACGGGGGAAGAAGCACAGAGCGCGGGGCACAGGGCTCAGGGGAAGAAGCTCAGAGCACAGAGCACAGAGCGCAGGGCAGAAGAATGGTACGCGGTACGCGGCGTGAAGAAGATGAAGGGGGGAATGGGAGAAAGGGAGAATGGGAGAAAGGGAGACTAAGAGACTGAGAGACCGCAAGACTGCACGACTGCAAGACCGCAAGACCGCAAGACCATAAGACCTGCACGACAGGTCGCCGGGGGAAAGGAGGACGTTGAAACAAAAACGAATGCTGCTAATTAATTAACAATAAGTCAATCTATTAACATTTATGAACTCATTTATTATTAATCTGAAAGATCCGGGCAGGGGTTTTCCTCTGCGCCCTGAGCCCCGTGCCCCGAGCCCTGAGACTCTTCCTGCCCGGAACTTTCCTAAAAAATAGTTAGCCTATGGAAATATAACATCTTTTTTTAACTCAGGTAGTGGACCCTGACGCTTTTTCATGGGTCGGTATCACCAGCCTATGAAATAATAAACAGGGAGGCATTTCTTAATTCGGGTTCATCCCGGGCGATAAAAAGCATGCCGCCGCGGCATGGAAAACAAATTGGTACATATTGAAAAAATGTTTCTGAAATTTAAAAATTATTAAAATGAAAAAACTTGGTAAATTGCAAATCAATCCTGAAAGATTGATAAAAAATGAAGAGTTGATTTCTCTTAAGGGAGGTAGTAACTGCTGGTGCTTCCACGAAGAAAATGGAGGTGGTGGAGTTTGCATAACTGGTGCTGCAAGCAGTGCCGATGAGTGTAAGTTTATGTGTGAAGCAATTGGATGTTATGGATCCTTCACACCGTACTAGCAAATAATACCGGATAATTGAGAGTAAGGTCGATTCAAACTAGAATCGACCTTACTCTAACTTTATGATAATAATAAATGTCATGACATAAATACATTATGAAGGATTTCTACTTTCTATTAATATCACTAATTCTATCTTCCTGTACATCAGCTGATTCAGAATTTTATGAATTTGATCCCCGTGCTATTGGAGATGACCAGGTTTTCCTTTCTGACATTGCCAGTGACATTAAATACATTCCACTTGATAACAGCATACCGGTTAATAGATTTATTGACATAGCATTTGGCAGTAACGATATAATTATAAGTTCAGCAGATATTGGTTTACTCCGTTACGATTTGGCTGGAAAGTTATTAAACAGAATAGGCAGCATAGGTCGGGGGCCAAGTGAATACACTTTTTACATGTATTTTGGAAGGGATAACAGAACAGGCAACGTTTATAATCTTTCCGACAGAAATAAAACTATCAAAGTGTTTTCAAAAGAAGGTCATCTAGTAAGAGATTTTAAGCTTAATGAAGTAGCAACTCCAATCTCAGCAATCATTTTTTTTAATTCTAATATTTTTATTCAATTAGATATGCAATTTGATTATAATGATTTTGAATGGATTGTCTGTGATACTTTTGGTCAAGTATTAAAAACTCAAAAAAGACATTTACCAAAATTTTCTGCTAATATCTCTGGTACAGGCCGTCCATATATTTTCGATAACAGGATTACATATTACAACACTTGGACTGATACAATATATTCCGTGGATAAAGATTTTCAAGAGAAACCTATTATAACTGTTAAGCCAGGAGATCACAGATTTCCAAGAGATTATGTACCAATCGATCATATATTCCAAAAAAAATATTTTGGAATTACCAAACTGATTGAGACCAGAAGGTATTTTTTGTTTAAATACTATTATCAGGGATACACAATGGCATTTGTCGATAAAAAGACCTGGAGAACCTCCAAATTCCAATATGAATGGGATGAATCCGTAGGAGGTCATCCAATAAGTGGTATGGTCAATGACTTTGACAGTGGTTCATGGTTTCTTCCCAATTACTACTATTCTTGGGAGGGGGATGAATATTTAATTGGAATTCAATACCCATACCAAATAATAGCCCGTGCTGCCAGTAAGGAGTTTAAAGACTCAAATCCAATAGTTCCTTCCAAAAAACTGGAATTTGAAAAACTAGCTGCCAGTTTAAAGGAAACGGACAACCCGGTGCTGGTGCTGGTCAGGCTGAAGGATTAATGCAGAGGGACGTTGAGGGAGGAAGAAGATGAAGGGGAGAATAGGAGATTATGAAAAGCTCAGGGCTCAGAGCACAGGGCACAGAGGAAGAAGCTCAGAGCGCAGGGCACAGGGCACAGAGGAAGAAGCTCAGAGCGCAGGGCACAGGGCACAGAGGAAGAAGCTCAGAGCACAGGGCATGGGGACAGGTCTTGCAAGCTGAGGAGTGAAACGACGAAGTCCCGCTCCGCGGGATCTTGCAAGTCGTGCAAGTCTCTTACAATGAGGTTTTAGCTTAAGTAATGACGCAAGACGCATGACGCAAGGCCAACAACAAACAGACTGCAAAACCCTGAATTTTGAACCCCGAACTTTAAATTTGAACTACGCTAAACACCTCACTTTCAACTTTCAACTTTTTACTTTCTACTTCAAATTGCCTCAACCACCACCACGACACTCTATTACGGGCCTTTCATATATACAGGGGGAACGCTGACCAGGGTATTAACTCCTGAAGGATATTACAACCCGGTAACAGCCAACTATTACTACTAATGCGAATTAAGAATTAACTCATCGCATTCATACTACATTGTCTTGCGGTCTCTTCCAATGTATTTTGCTGTCGAAAATATGGTCCGGGATATGTTATAACATTGTTATAACGGAACGGTACGCGGCATGGGGCATTCGCCTAATGAACTTGCGTCACGCGAGTTACCCCGTGGAGGAATACTGACGGCCACCCTTCCAGGGTGGAACTGGTGCTACTGTCCTTTACCCCGGGCGAAACCGGGGCTATTGGAAGACCAGCCCTCCAGGCTGGTTAAACTCATTGACATTATCGTCACCTGGCAGTACCGGGGCTACTGGAAAATCAGGAGTGTTTTATTAGGTGATTCCTGACACCGGAGGTGTCACCACCCAATAGCCCGGGTGTCGCCCCGGGAAAATGGCGCCCCACAACAGGTACAACCCCGGAGGGGTTGACTTCAATTTGCAGGTGAAAGTAAAAAAAAACGGCACGCGGCTAGCGGTTCGGGCTCTGTGCATTTTAAGTTCAAAGCTTCAGGTTAATTATGAATTGTTAATTGTTAATTGCTAATTGCTAATTGCCATTAAGTCAATGCCTCATTGTATGAGACCTGAACGACTTGCATGACCTGCATGACCTGCAAGACTTCTTTTAATGTCGGCATCTGCTTTGTTGTCCAAAAATTTCATGAAGGTGGGGTATTTTGTATAAAATACTTGCTTAATTTTATAATTGATTAGCCGATAATAATCATTAGTATGAAGAGGATAATTCTATTGTCGTTCCTTCTGATCGGGATGAGTTACTGCAGCGTTAAAAATCCTAATAAAGCTGATGATGGAGATTCTGTCCTTGAAATCGATCTTTTTTCAGAATCTAAGCCTGCAGGCGGGAAATTATCTGCTTTTGCCGATGATATTGAGTTTATACCCCTTCAGACAACAAGGGAATCGTTAATAGGAGGAC
>Ga0302241_1002055_pt1 | contig 12956 bp, 13 predicted proteins | sample AAG_UR_Arg_MG_FD_193532 | JGI IMG/M metagenome (GOLD analysis project Ga0302241, IMG submission 193532) | Enriched activated sludge microbial communities from anaerobic digester in WTTP, New Holstein, Wisconsin, United States - AAG_UR_Arg | ecosystem: Engineered > Bioreactor > Anaerobic >...
GAAAGGCATCGATGTGGGCTACGGCGGGCCCGTCGATTTCCCGGACAAAATATATGTGCTGGAGGAAATTCCGTCCGAAGGAGAAGAGGGCGTCCAATACGACCTGAACGAATGGGACGTGGCCGTTAAGGCCGCGCCCGATCTGCTGGAGAGGCTCGTTCGGGACCGGACGAAGCGCGAACGCCGCTACCGGGTTTTTATCGGGTATGCGGGCTGGGGCCCTTTCCAGCTATACAGCGAAATCAGGGAGCGCGGGATCTGGTATTCCCTTCCTGCGGCGCATGACATCGTTTTCCAGAAAGGGGAAAAGACGGGGTGGCAAATCCTCTTTGACCGGGAAAAGGAAACAATCGACACGTCCGAGCCGCGCTTCGGCGACTGATATAAGCTATTTAGACCCCAAACACGTCCGGAGAAAAGCGCCGCGTATATTTCCCTGAAGGCGCTGCTTGTCCGCGCGTCCAAGACAGGATTTTATGCGGGATTTAATAATGGCCTTCCGTTCGTTGGACAATTCGGAACCGGCCTTTTTCCTGTCCAAACAGTTTTTAAGGAAAAGCTTCAGATCGTCCTTATCCACTTCTTTTTCCCTGGCCTCGACAAGACAGTCTTTCAGGTCGGTGGCCGTGGCCATGGCCGGGGCGGCGTAAGCGATCATGCCGACGCAGAGAAAAAGGAAGAAGGCGAGAAAGCGCGTTAAAAACACCGGTTAACTGCCCGGTTTTTCGCTGAAATGCTTCGGATACTTGTCCGGCTTTCCCTTCCATTCATCGGCATCGGGGGCCGGCTCCTTCTTGCGGGTGACGTTGGGCCACTTGCCGGAAAACTCGCGGTTAAGCTCGAGCCACTTTTCCGCGCGTTTGTCGGTATCCGGGAAAATGGCCTCGGCGGGGCATTCGGGCTCGCAAACGCCGCAATCGATGCATTCGTCGGGGTTGATGACGAGCATGTTCTCGCCCTCATAGAAACAGTCCACGGGGCAGACCTCGACGCAATCCATATACTTGCAACGGATGCAGGCTTCCGAAACGACATAAGGCATATGACGATCTCCCCGAAATGACATAGACGACGGGGCTGAGCCTACCAGACAGCCCAAGGCCGCATCAAGGGGCGGAAAAGAGGGCGGCTTGCGGCCGCTCCCCCTTATCCGGCACAATAGATCCGAAAGCGATTCAACCCCTGCCACGGAGAACAAAACCATGTCGCACACCCTTGCCATACTTGCGGGCGTCCTGTTGATTGCCGCGAGCGTCGTGACCGTTAGCGTTATCAGGCCTGCCGCCGCCATGACCGGCGGGCCTTACGTTCTGATGCATCATAGCAATACGTCGGCGCTGGCGGGCGTCTTCAGGCTCGACACGTCAAGCGGCGAAGTCAGCTATTGCTACCTGGCGGGCAAATCGGGCGCCGATCTGGCCTGCACGCCTTCCGTACGCTGAAGGAATCCGGCTGCGTTTTTTTTGCAACGCCCGGCCCGGAAAAAAAATCGTTATAAAGCCCCGAAAGGAAGGCTTTAGATGCCGGGCAAAACGAGTCCCTTCCGCAAACCCGTTTTGGCCGTTGACCGGCCAACTGAGAAGCGCATGCGAAAACGATGAATTTTGTGGAGAATTTTTTTCGTTTTAAACTTCCACAAAAACATGAACGAAGCGGGGGCGGGGTTTCACGAGTCGCGCGCACCTGAAAAAACGAGTCCCGTAAAGAGGTTGAATCACTCCACAAAAAAATTCTCTGCCTTGCGAATCGAACTTCCCTGACACAGTATCGGCCTCATCGCATCGTGAACAATTATTGAAAAGGTCGGTACCGTGGGATCACAGCTTCAAGCGCTCGAATTATGGCGGCATAGTCTGGTGGCAAGCGTGCGCGGCGACGCGCCCGATTTATCGGCGCGGCAAATGGCGCTTCTTCTCTCCGTGTATATGGGGGAAGGCCCGCATACCGTGCGCGGTCTTGCGCAGGCGTTGCGCATTTCGAAACCGGCGATCAGCCGCGCGCTTGACCGCCTTGGGGAGTTGGGCTACGTGCGCCGCGAGCGTGACGATCTGGACCGCCGCAATGTGCTTGTCCGGCGCACGCAGGCGGGCGCGAAGTTCCTCGTCGAATTTTCGGGCCTGATCGTGGCGGGGCAGGAATTCGCCGCGACTCTTCCGGCCCGCGATGTCAGTTTCATGATCGAACAGTCCTCCGCTCCGACTTCGGCGGCGGGCGCCGTTGCCGAACCCACATGGGTTGAAGCGGCCGCCTGAAAAAAACCTCTTTTCCAGGGGGGAGAGGAAGAAACCCCCGGGCTTGCGCAAGCAAGCCCTTTTTTTTGCGCGTAAGATGCGCCGTTTTCCCACTCTGTTTCCTTTATTTTTGTTTTGTTCTATTAACCCGGTATGAACGGCATCCCTCTCGATCCCCGTGTGAACGCTTTCCGGCCCGATCTGGCCGATGCGTCGTTGCAGGCGTTGGTGAAAGCGGATCGTTACGTTGAACCGGTTCCGCGCCAATGCGTGCGCGGCGTGCTGCCTCTTCTGGCCGAACCGAAGCCGGACTCGCGCCGCGTGAGCGAAATCCGTTATGGGGAGTTCCTAAAAGTCGTGGAGGAACGCAAAGACGGCTTCGCGTGGGTGCAGAACTGCAGCGATAGCTACGTCGGCTACATCCGGACGGCGGGCGCGCTCAGCGAGGAAATCGCCTCGCTGTCGAACCGGATCGTCGTGCTGCACTCTTTCGTTTTTGCCGAGCCGGACATCAAGGCGGCGGTGCTGGACCGCTTGACTCTGGGATCCTACGTCCGCATCGCGGGCGAGACGGGCGAGTTCATGGAGCTGGCCAGCGGCGGGTACGTGATCGCGCGCCACGTCGCGCCGACCGGCGATTCCCTAATGCCGGATTATACGTTCACGGCGGGCCGCCTGCTGGGCGTGCCGTATCTGTGGGGAGGGCGGACGCCTTTGGGCATCGATTGCTCGGGCCTCATCCAGCTTGTGCTCGATATGGCGGGCGTCGAGGCGCCGCGCGACAGCGATTGCCAGCGCGAAGCGTATGGGCGGCCCTTGCCCGCGCCGTGGCGCGACGTCGCATGGCGGCGCGGCGATCTGGTTTTTCTTGAGCCCCGCCATGTGGGCATCATGGCGAACCACGACCATATCGTTCATGCGAACGGTTACACCATGCAGGTCTCGTCGGAGCCGCTCGCCGAGGTCGTCGCGCGGGGCTATGAAATCGTCGCGATGGGACGCCCCTGAATTGAACTACCGCCACATCTATCACGCCGGAAACGCCTGCGACGCCGTCAAACACGCGGCGCTGACGCTGCTCATCGAACGCCTGCGCGAAAAAGAGAAACCTTTTGCCGTTCTCGATACGCACGCGGGCGCAGGTCTTTACGCTCTTGACGATCCGCGCGCGAAGAAAACCAACGAAGCGGAGGAGGGCGTCCGCCGCCTTCTTGCCGCGCCGCTCCTTCCCGGGCTTAACGGTTATTACAAGGCCGTTCGGGAAGCGAATGAGGCGTGTCCCGGAAAGGGGCTCGATGGTTTCAGGTTCTACCCCGGCTCGCCCGTCCTGATCCGCCGCCTGTTGCGTCCGCAAGACCGCCTGATGGCCTGCGAGCTTCATCCCGAAGACGCGCGCGCGCTCAAGCGTCTCTTTCACGGCGACAAACAGGTCCAGGTGCATGGCCGGGACGGCTATGAAGCGCTGGAGGCGCTTCTGCCGCCGCCGGAAAAAAGGGGTCTCGTGCTGATCGACCCGCCCTTCGAGAAGGCGGACGAGTTCGATTCCCTCGTTCAGGCCGTAAAAACCCTTAACCGGAAGTGGCCCACGGGACAAGGGATGATCTGGTATCCGGTGAAGGATAGACCCGCCGTTTGGCGCTTTCACGAAGCGCTGGCGGCCGGCGGAGCGGCCCGGATTCTGTGTGCCGAATTCACACAATTCGCGGAAATTCGGCATGACCGGCTGAACGGATGCGGACTGATTTTCGTCAATCCGCCGTGGCGGCTCGACCGGCAATTGGCGCAGCTTTTCCCGGCTCTTCACGAACGTTTGCGGAGTCCGGAACCGGCATGGAAAGCGGGGTGGCTGGCGGGGGATGAGTCATCTCGGTAAACTTGCGTTTGGCGGCAAGCATCGGCATAGTCGGGCCTCGGAGTGTTTCGCGTGATTCGACAGGGGTATGACGCATGATGCGTTTGATCGCCAGGACCGGGAAAAGAAACGGCCTTTGCATTCTGACGGCCCTCGTTCTGGGGGCGGGACTCTTTTGCGCGGCGGGTGCGATGGCCGCGAGCGACCTGGCCAAGGCGTCGGGTTCGACGATTGCCGGCATCACGTTCGACGACCCTCCCCTGAATCTGCCGCCCCAGCGCAATTTCCAGATGGCGATGCTGACCGCGAGCAGCGAGTTAGGACGCAGCTGCGGCAAGATGGAAGCGTATGGCTGGCGGATGGGCGCGAACGAGCAGGAACGGGTCAATCAAATCTTCAATTCGACCGTAGACCGGATGCGGGGACAGGGATTCGTCGTGGAATCGAAAGCGCCCACGTCGGTGTCGCGCGACGTGACTCTGTTCACGGCGGACCGGGCGGACAAGCATCTTGTTTTCCTGTGGTCGGCGGGCGAAATCGGCCTTGTGATGGTGGTGTGCGAAACGTCCGCGCCGCTGGCCCCTACGGGTTACGCGTCGTCGACGCTTGCCGCCGCGCCGCCGCTCGGCACGTTCCCGGAAACCGGCCAAGCCTTGAGGAGCAAAACGGAGCCCGTTCTGTTGACCCGCACGGGCAAGCCCTCGGCGCACGCCTTTTCGCCTTTGGGCTCGTGGGTGGGCACCTACACGTGTTCGCAAGGCACGACGGGCGGCACGCTCACGGTCAAGAGTCTGCGCGGCGACCAGTTTGAAGGCACGTTCCGCTTTTACCCGACAACAAAGAATCCCTACGTCCCGGCGGGCCACTACGCCGTGTTCGGGGAATACGACAGCGAATCCCAGCGCATTCTTGTCAATCCCGGCAAATGGCTGGAGCGTCCGAAGGATTACTTCAGCACCATCATGATCGGCAGCTTCGATCCGGCTGCGAAAACGTTCAGCGGCTATTTCCAGGGCATCAACGGCTGCACCAGCTTTGAAGCCCGTTACGGCGGTTCGGCGGGCAAGGAAGGCGTCAAGGCAAAACCGGCGAAGAAAAAAGCCGTAAAGGCGAAAACCGCCAAGCCGAAACCCAAAAAAGCCAAAGCCGCGCAACCGGCCAAAGCGAAAGACGAAGCCAAACCCGCCGAGGCGGCAAAGGAAACGCCGTCCGCGCGCGAATCCGGCGCTTCTTTCGAAACGCCCGGCATCAAGGTCGAAGAGAAAACAGGCGAAACGACGGCGCCTTCGGCGGCGGCAACGCCTGCGGCCACGCCATCCTCAACGCCCTCGCCCGAAAAGGCGAGCCCGGAACCGTCCCCAACGGCGCCCGTGGCTTCCGAAACCACCCCGGCCAAGCCATAAGTTCCTTCGGCTTAACCGGATTCATCCAAACTTTTACAACGTTCAGAAACGAAAGAGGAGGATACAATGGCTCGAGTTGCACTCGTCACAGGCGGCACGACCGGCATAGGCGCCGCAATCTGCAAAACGCTTAAGGCGGCGGGATACAAGGTTGCCGCGAACAACATCGTCTGTAGCGACAACGATAAAAAGTTTGAACAGGAAACCGGCATCAAGGTTTATGCGTGGGACGTAACCGATCCCGACGCCTGCATGAAAGGCGTGGAAGAAGTCGTCAGGGATCTCGGCCCAGTTGAAATTCTCGTCAACAACGCGGGCATCACGCGCGACGGCACGCTCCACAAAATGTCGGTTGAGAACTGGAACAAGGTCATCGCGACAAACCTCTCGTCCTGCTTCAACATGTGCCGCACCGTCATCAATAGCATGCGCGAGAAGGGCTTTGGCCGTATCGTCAACATCAGCTCGATCAACGGGCAGGCGGGCCAAATGGGCCAGGCGAACTACTCGGCCGCCAAGGCGGGTATGATCGGCTTCACGAAGGCGCTGGCGCAGGAAGGCGCGTCGAAAGGCATTACCGTCAATTCCGTGGCGCCGGGCTACACGGACACGGAAATGGTCCGCGCCGTTCCCGAAGACATCCTGAAAACGATCGTGGCGAAAATCCCGGTCGGCCGCTTGGGCAAGCCGGAGGAAATCGCGGCGGCGGTGATGTTCCTTGTGTCCGACATCTCGGGCTTCATCACGGGCGAAACCATCGCGGTCAACGGCGGCCAGCGGATGAACTGAAGCATCCGGCATCCGGCATTCAGCGGTCGGCATCCGGCATTCAGGGATCAGAACAAAAAAGTCCCTCTCCCCTTGCCCGTCTTCGCCCGATGGGCTTCGCCGGGTCTTGTGCCCGGTCCGGCGAAGCTGCGACCTGTCCTCCGAAGCACGCAGTGCGAAGGAGGAAGCAGCGTAGACGGACGGGAGGGTCGAAAGCGCGTTGCGCTTTCGGGGAGGGGTCAAATTTGAAGCTGAAGAAAGCCTTCAATCTCAACCCTCACCGTCTCCCGGCCTGAAAAATAGCGTCATCCCGTAACCCTCGCGTCATCCCCGCGAAAGCGGGGATCCAGCGGCCTGCGTCCGCAGGCCATATAGGAAGACTTCCATAACCCTTGCCAATAATATGGCGTCATCCCGGACTGAAAACACTGTCATCCCGGACAATTTTCTTTTCGCCTTTGGCGAAAGAAAATTGATCCGGGATCCAGTGGAAGAATCCGGAATAAAGTCTGATCGTCATTCCGGAACGCTCCCGCCCTGGAGCATTTCCCGATTAAGTGGAATTGTTCCGCTGGCGTCATGCCCGCGAAGGCGGGGATCCATCTTTTTTCTTCTTCATCCCGGAAAAAAATCACCGTCATCCCGGACTGAAAACACCGTCATCCCGCAACCCTCGCGTCATCCCGGAAACGCGCTTTAGCGCGTTATCCGGGATCCAGTGGAAGAATCCGGAATAAAGTCTGATCGTCATTCCGGAACGCTCCCGCCCTGGAGCATTTCCCGATTAAGTGGAATTGTTCCGCTGGCGTCATGCCCGCGAAGGCGGGCATCCATCTTATTGAAGGAGAAACGGATTCCCGGAGCCGCGAAGCGGCCCCGGGACTGACGCCAGTTCTATTTAATCGGGAAATGGCCTAACCTTCAGCGTCATCCCGTAACCCTCTGCGTCATCCCGGAAACGCGCTTTAGCGCGTTATCCGGGATCCAGTGGAAAAATCCACAAGAAAGCCGTTTCCTTTTCTCCCGAAGGATTCCGGACTCTCGCCCGAACCCCAAGCCCCGAACCCCGAACCCCGTCCTTAAGCAGGCTGCGGCTTCGGGGGAACCGGGCGCCTGAAGATGCGCGGCGTGGCGGTGAAAACGTTTTTCAGCGCCTTGAACGTGTTGCCGGCCTTTTTGATGACGCCGTGAATGAAAGTGCAGGCGTCGTTTTTGGGCTCATATTCGCACGTTTCGATTTTTTCGATGATCGTATCGAACTGTTCGAGAAAATCCTTAAGCATCGGCGCAAGGTTATTCCCGTACGTCTTAAAAAGTTCCGCCACCGCTTCCGGAGTGGAGGCAATCGGCCCCATGCCGTCTTTCAAACCCGGGTTGGCCAGATCGGAAATCTTCTGGCCGGTCTCTTTTTCGACGCGCCGGACGTTTTCGGTGATGGCCAAACTCATAAGGCCCGCGAAAGCGCTCAGGCGGAGGTTGCTGCCCTCGACGGCGGAAAGGTCGCAGGGCTTGATGTTGCCGCTCGGCATTTCCCTGGCGTATTCGTGCGCCGCCTTGATCCGGTCGCCGATCGCCGGGTCGTTCCGTTCGATGGCGTTGCGAAGATCTTCAGGGTTTTCACGGAATGATTTGGCCGTTTCAGGGATTTTGGCGCGGTTTTCCGTGAAAATGGCGCCCCACATATCCGGCGGCGTTTTCACGTTGTGAAAGGAGATGTTCGCTGTGTCGATGCCGTTTTCCTTCAAAACGGCGAAAAAGTCCTTTTCCACAGAGGGATCGATATCCAAAGCGACGATTTCGCAATCCGGGTATTTTTCGGCTACCGCCATAACGACCGGCGTACCGACCTGACCCGCGCCGGCAACAACGATTTTCCTGATATTCATTTCGCTTACCATGCTTGAATTAAGAATAGGCCGGATACTATATGCGGCGACCGTGAAAGCAAAAAAATATCCGCCCGTTAACCATAATGGATCGAAAAACGGCGTTAACCATGCGCTATCGCCGCTTCAACGCGCGCTCAACGCTGCGTCAACGCTCGCTCAACGGTGCGTCAACGCTCACTCAACGGTGCGTCAACGCTCGCTCAACGCTGCGTTAAAATCCTCCTTTAAGGCTTTACGCGCCGTTTCGGCGGTTATGCGCGCGTATGAATCCGCGCACCACGGGCTGGACGTTGTTGCGCCATTTCCGGCCATAAAAGACGCTGTAATGGCCGATCCCGATCTCCAGATGCGCCTGCTTCATGTGCGGCGCCAGGCCGCTGCACAGCCCATGAGCGGCGTATGCCTGCCCCGGCGCGCAAATGTCGTCCAGCTCCCCTTCCACGGTCAAAAGCGCCGTGCGCTTGATCGTTTCGGGCTTAACCAGCCGGTCCTGCCAGCGGAACGAGCCGTTGGGCAAGTCGCAATTTTGATAAACGCGTTCAAGGGTTTGCAGATAAAACTCGGCGGTGACATCCATTGCGGAGAAGTATTCGTCGTAGAATTTCCGGTGAACTTCCGCCGCGTCGCCGTCGCCGCGCACAAGGTTCAGGAACATCTTGAAATGCTCGCCGATATGCCGGTCGATGTGCATGGACATAAAGCCCTGTAACTGCAAAAAGCCCGGAAAAACAAGCCTATACGCGCCCGGGTAATAGAACGGAATGGCGTGAATGACGGTGTTTTGAAACCATTCCAGCGTGTGGGATTCCGCAAGTTCGCACACGATGGTCTTGGCATACCGCGTGTCGATGGGCCCGCCCATAAGGATCATGGAAAGCGGTTGGGCGGGATCGTCCATTTCCGCCAGCAACGATACGGCGCAAAGCACGGGCACCGAAGGCTGGCACACGGCCATGACGTGAACATCAGGCCCCAAAAATCGAATAAAATCAATGATATAAGTAATATTGTCCTCAAGGTCGAACTTGCCTTCGGACAGCGGAACCATCTTCGCGTCGGTCCAGTCCGTGATGTAAACATCATGCTCGGGCAGCATGGCCTCGACGGTGTTGCGCAACAGCGTCGCATGCTGGCCGGAAAGCGGCGCGACGATAAGAACTTTCGGATCGTGGGCGATATGCGCGGTCAGCTCGGGCGTCGGCGCGATGCGCCGGAAACGCAACAGGCGGCAAAAAGGCTTTTCCTCAACGACTTCTTCCTCGATTTTCAGAACTTGCCCGCGGAACTTGACGCCGGTGATGTTGAATTCGGGCTTCGTGAACTGCCGCGTCGAACGCTCGAACATTTCGGCGCTGGCGGCGATGGCGCGCCCCACTTGCGTATAGGAGGCCGGCACGAAGGGGTTTTGAAACGTGGCTTGCGTCGCCTCGGCCGCAATCCGGAAGGGCGTCAAAACCGCGTGTTGCAGGTCGTATATGTGATAAAGAAGCATGAGCCCATGTCGCGAAAGGTTCTCGCCTTCACGCTAGCTTGCGGATGTAAATTTTGGCTTAACCCGGGCGCGGCCCGCTTCTTTTCCTGGCTTTTTTGGGCGCCGGCGCCAAAAGCAGAAGCCAGAGAAAGAAAAGCCAAAAAGCGTTCTTTTTCTTCTTGCTGCGGGCAGCCTGAACGTGGCGGCTGGATGGGGCGGGTGCCGCGCGCCTCAATTTTTTTTGTTTGCGCAACAGGCGATGTTCCTTTTCCACCGCATTGATTTTGCTAATGATATTGAGTTCCTTCGCGCGAAGAGAGGCCATCTGGCCCACCATTTTCGTGAACTTGCGAAAGAGCGAAGACCTCAAGTTTACGGTTGGGCCCAAACGGGCGAGACGGGCGTTTAAACGCCCGATTTTTCTTGTTTTCCGGCCCCATGAATGCATGAGCCTCGTCAAACGGTTTCGCGCATCGGCGATCTTTCTTTTTCTACTTAAAGCCATGACTGGTTCCCCCTTAAGGGGAAGTCTTAAGGCAAAGGAGTAAAATGCTGGTTAATTTAGGTCTGGGGTCTGGAAGCTTTCGCCTTAAGGCATGGCGGCAATGATGCTGCTAACGCTTTCCGAGGCCGAAGACGAGGTGCGGTCCACCAGAATGCTCGAAGGTGTGGCATTCACGCCATAGAGCTGCTGGTTCCATGTATGCCTTGGGGCGATGACCGAGCCCTCAAGCGACACGCCGGCATAAAGCCCTGCCGAGCGCGCAAAGGCATACATGTCGGCGTTCCAGCCAATGCCCGTCGCGGCGGTCGCGCCCCGGCCGAGCTCGCCGATGGCCAGTCCCGCGTCGCCGCCCAGAGTCACCTGACGGTTGATAACGGCGTTCAAACCTCTTTGCGTCATGATCGTGACGACAAGTTCGGAGCTCTCGCCGCCGAACTGCAGGCCGAAACTCAAACCGCCAATTGTGTAAAAGGCGGGCGGGCTCCATGAGCCGTCTTCGCCGCGCACCAGCATGATGGCGTTGCCGCCGCGCCCGCCAAAAAAGAAACCGGCGCGCAAAAGGCTCGGCACGATAAGAACGGCTTTGGCCCGGGAGGCGAGATCGATGAGGCTCGGGTATTGGTTGTCGCTCATCATGCTTTGGAAAGTGATGCGCGACTTGTCGATCAGCTGTTCGGGTTCGCTTCCGAACTCGCCCGCGCTGCGGCAGCTTGCCACCATGAGGACGGCAAGAAGGACAAGCACGACCGGGGATCTGAATTTCCAAATCATCATGAGGTCACCGTTTTCCTGAGGCATGATAAATAAGAGCGGAAGGTGTCAAATCTGGGGCAGAATCGGGTTACTGAACAGCCAGAATCACGCCCAAAACCGACAGTTCAACCACTTGTTGAAGCGTGCCCAGCAAAGGGCCGTTATAACCGCGAACCTGATTGGCGCCGATAAGCGCGACAAGAAGGCCGGTACCTGCGCCCGTGGCAAGGGAAAGAGCCGTGTAGGGGCCAAGCGTCACAAACGTGAACAAGGCGCCGAGGCCGAGGGCCACCAGCATCCGCAAGGCGGGCGGCTGCTGGAAATGATCGGCGACCGGATCGCCCTCGATGGGACGCAGCCAGCACGCCGCGACGACCATCAGCGCCCGCGACCAGCTGCATGCGGCGATCAGCGCCTGAAAAACGAGCGTGGTGGAGGCGAGACTGGCGATCGCGCCGATTTTCATGATGATGACGAAAATGACGGCCAGCGTGCCATAACGCACGGAGCGTTCCTCGCGGAGCCAGCCGCCGCCTTTTTGCTCCTTGTCGAAACTCTGGCTGTACTGATTGGCGAGACTGGCGAATTCCTCTTCATGAATGGCGCGCGTCGTCCACAGCATGCCGATGACGGCGAAAACGGCCGTGATGGTGCCGGGCAGGTAAATCTGGCTCATGATCCAGTCGATGCTCGCGCCGGTAAGGCCGACGATGGCGCCGATCAGCGGGAACCAGGCCATGGAGCGGCGTATCTGGCCGGGCTTTGCCTTGTCGCGCAAAGGCAGGCTAAGGCGTGTCAGATAGCGCGTGGCGATAACGATTTCGGCCCACAAAGACTCCGCCGAAGGAGGGCGTAGCGTGATGGCGGGCGGCGGCTTTTCGGGCGGCGTGGCGCGCGGAGGCATGTTGTCGGACGGCTCGGTCATGCGGATAGTTATAAGCAACATTTGGGGAAAGGCAATTGGGAGCTTGCCGCCTGGACAAAAGCCGCGTTTATTCGTTAAGACGACGGTTTTCCGGCTTTATTAGCGGCAAAACGGCGGTAAAAAAGAACGACGAAAAGGCACAAAGCCGTTCCAAAGGCGAAAGATAAAAGCGAAGCGGTCAAACGCGCGGGCAAGTAACTCAGCACAAGCTCGCCTTTTTCGGGCCGCAGGGGCAAGTCGACGGTAACGAAAATTCCGTGCGTGGCCCGGACCGGCGCTTCTTCGCCGGCGAAGACGGCTTTGTATCCCGGCCACCAAAGGCGGGCGAAGACGATCTTATTCGGGCTTCCATGACGTTGCTCGACGCGAAAACTTTCCTTGAGCGTTCCGGTCTTGCCGGTGGCTTCAAGCGTGACGTTTGGCGTCGTCCAGGAAACCGTTCCCGGAAGGCGGGCGTTCGGCAAATCGCGCGCGAAGCGTTGCGTGTAGAGCCCGTCGGACTCGAGCCGCCATTCCCCCGGCAAATATTTTCCTAATGTGTCGAGGTGCGGGCCTTTCATAGCGACCACGCGATCGATCCGGAAAAGATCCGCCGTCGAGGCGCCGGTTTCCGGATCGGAGGCGCCGAAGAGATGATACGCGGCGTTCGGGCACGTCGCGCCGAAAATGGACTGGCATAATACGATTTCAAGAAAGGCGTGACCGATTGGCGTGTAACCGCCGATGGAAGGCACGCCGTATTCAAGCGTCATGTTGCCGGTCTGGTATTCCTTCAGCCTTTCGGGATCGAGCGTGTTGCGCTTGCCGCGCGCGCCGACGGAACCCAGATAAAAGGTGTAGGCCCCGGGCGCTTCGTTGACCAGGGCGTTATCCTGCCGGGCGGGGCTCATGGTCCAGTTCACGTTGTCGTAATTGGCCGGAAAGACGGCGCGCGTCAGAATGAAAAACAGGAAACCGGCGCCGCCAAGAGCCAGAATTCCCTGCCGGGCGTTTTGCTGCCAGGCTTTCAGGAAAACGGCCCACGCAAGACCGTAAACAAGCGCCAAAGGCAACGCCGATTTGTCGGACGGATTGCGCTGCCATGCCATGAGGGCGCTTAAAAGGATAAGGCCGAAAGAAGCAAGAACCGCTTGACGGCTGAACGGCCTAAGCCCGGCGC
>Ga0302241_1002062_pt1 | contig 12905 bp, 11 predicted proteins | sample AAG_UR_Arg_MG_FD_193532 | JGI IMG/M metagenome (GOLD analysis project Ga0302241, IMG submission 193532) | Enriched activated sludge microbial communities from anaerobic digester in WTTP, New Holstein, Wisconsin, United States - AAG_UR_Arg | ecosystem: Engineered > Bioreactor > Anaerobic >...
GGCGGCACGCGATGTTCCGTGTCGCCGTTAGCCGCCGACGGCTTCGTCCCCATTTCGCCCTCTGCACTTGAAAGGTCGATTTCCACTTCGCCGTTCGGCCTGACGGTCGCTTTGCTTCCGGCGGGAACCTCGACCACGGTTTCGCGGCCGGAGCGGTCGCGGATGCGGAGGATGATCGTGCCGGCCAACAACGCCACGCCGCACAGGCCGAGGGCGATCAGAGCGGCGGGGCGGCGGCGAATCCGCGACGGGGCGGCGGCCTGGGTTGCATTGGCCGCGTTGTCCCTCACCCCCGCCCGCTCTCCCCGGAGTACCGGGGCGAGGGGAGTTGCGGCGGCGCCGCCGGGCGAGGTGCCCGTCATGGCGGATGAGAGAAGAGGGTCGATCCCCGCGCGGGACGGGTCTGCTTCCCGGATCCCTGACAGCCCGCCGTCGGACCCTGCGCACAGCCGCGCGACATCGGCGCCGACGGCAAATGGCGTCAAGGCTTCGGCGACCTCTCTCGCGGCGGCATACCGTTGCGTCGGGTCCTTGGCCATCATCCGCTCGATGATCGCCGCCAGTTCGGGCGGAACGTCTGGGCGGGCCACTTGGATCGACGGCGGCGCGTCGCGCAGGTGGGCCACCATCTTGTCCATCGGACTCTGGTAACGCGGGCCGATGAACGGCGGGCGGCCGGCGAGCAACTTGTACAGCGTGCAGCCCAGGCTGTAGATGTCCGCCCGGACGTCTACCGAGTGGGCGTCCGAGACCTGTTCTGGAGCCACGTAGTCCGCCGTGCCCATCGCGGCGCCGGTCGTCGTCATGCCCCCGCGCTGCGGGTCTGCAGAACGCTCGGCATGCAGCAAGGCCAGTCCCAAGTCCAGGATCTTGACCTGCCCTGCGGGTGTGAGAATCACGTTCGAAGGCTTGATGTCGCGATGGATCAGGCCGTTTTCGTGGGCAAATTGCAGCCCTACCGCGACTTGGCGTGCCAACTCGCACGCGTCCGCGACCCGCAATGACCCAGCGTGCCGGACCAATTCGGCCAGGTTCCTGCCCTCCACATATTCCATGACCAGGAAACGTGTGCCGCCGATTTCCCGCGCATCCATAGCGCGCACCAGATGTGGGTGATCCACGCGGCCGACCGCTTTCATCTCGCGTTCGAAGCGAGCAACGCTGCGCGGGTCCGTCATCTGTTCCTGCAGCAGCACTTTGACGGCCACCAGTTTGTCCAGCCGCACGTGTCGCGCCTTGTAGACCGTCCCCATGCCGCCCTCGCCTAACTTCTCCAGCAACTGGTATTCCCCCAACTCAAGTGGGACGATCGGTCCTGTGACCGCTTGGTAAAGCGTCTCGTCGCTGGCGGCGGTTGGCCCGCCGGCCATCGCCTGCACGCCGGCGATCACCGCCTGCCGCTGGGGCTCCGCACGGTACGGGTCTTCCTCCCCGGCAGCCCGCAAGCGGGCCACCAGGCGGTCGTCGGTGTCGTTCATGGTCCGCAGCGTCTCGGCACACGGGGCGCAGGACGAAATGTGCTCGGAGACATGCTCCGCAACGTCTTCGGGAAGTGTCCCGACGAGGTAACCAAACAGCTCTTCGCGGCTCGGACAATTCGGGTTTGGCATGACGGCTCCTCTTCATCCACCGGGGCGGCGAGTGTTGTTGCCCTTCGCATGCCAAGAACAACGTGGGGATTACCCACGACTTTTCTTGCCCGACGCGACTGGACACGTTTTGCCGCTCAAGTCTCCTCCAGCAAATCGTGGCTTGCGCTGCGAATCAGCCGCAAGACTCGATACTTGGCCTTGTACACGGCCGGGGTGCTCATTCCCAACGCCTCGGCCACGTCGGCTACGTCCTGCCCGTCCACCGTCAGGCGCCAGAATGCCTGCCAAGTGCGCTCTTCGACCCCGGCGCGGGCCAACTCCAAGACACGCTGAGCCAAATCAGTCCGGTCATCGGGCGGTGCGATGCTCCCGGACGTATCCGGTTCGGGATCGGGAATCTGCGTCCACCGCTGCTGCGCGTCGGTTCCGCCCTGAGCGTGTTCGTGGCGGCGGCGAAAGTGGTCGCGGATCTTGTTCTGGCAGATCGTCCACAGCCAGCCATTGAAACTGTCGCCTGGCCGGTTCCTGCGAAAGCCGGTGAGGTTGGCCAACATGGCCGCAAATACCTCTTGGGCGACATCCGCCGCATCATCGGGCTGCAGCTGTGATCTGCGGCACCAGCGGTAAACGACGGGGCCATACAATTCCGCGAACCGCTGCCAGCCAGCCGGATCCTGCCTCTGCAGTCGCTCCAATAGGGTTGTGGAAATGGAGGATGGTTCTGGGGAAGAACAGACGCTCGAAGTGCTGTTGTGGCTCATGGATGCGATGCTGTTTCAATCCTGTCTGGTCGTTCCCTGCCGACCGTGGGCCAACCCAGTGTCAAGGGCAGCGCTCCGAAAGCGGCGTCATAGCATAATGCCAACCCAATCCAGCGGGCAAGCGGGAGTGGCGCAATTCTGGGGACGGCTCGTCCGTGCAACGCGGCTGGTTCCGACGCAACCGAATGAGTTCATTCGCGGGCGAGACGCAACCAATCGCTCGCATGCGCCGAACCTGCAATCGCACAGAGACTTATGTCGCGAATCCCCTGCTCATGATCGTCCCCTATCGAACCCATCCGCCATGGCCGAGCCCCGTCCATCCCGGCTTCGCAAAAAGTCGCGGGTAGTCGATCCGTTGTTCCTGTGTGGGGGAAGAAGGATGAAACGCACTTCCTCGCAGCACTGACACCGAAATCACCTTACAGAAGGGCCAACGTGATGTTTCGTCGAATCAAGAATCGCCCACGGAAAAAGCTCCAGTTTCAGAAGCGGCGCCACATGATGGAGTGCCTGGAGTCACGGCTCCTGATGGCCAACATCGTGTGGGACGGCGGCGGGGATGGCACCTCTTGGACGGATGCTCGCAATTGGCTGGGAGACACCCTGCCGGGAGCCAGCGACGATGTGACCATCGACGTGGCCACGAATCCCACGATCCGCATCGCCAGCGGCGTTCAGTCGATTCGAAGTCTGGTCAGCAACGAAGCCCTGAACATCACCGGCGGGAGCTTGCGTGTCGCCGGCACCGCGGAAGTCGACAGCAGCGTGACGTTGGGCAGTGCATCACTTGTCGGAGGAACATGGGACGTTTCCGAAGGGATTCAAGTCACAGGCACCGCGACCTTGGACGCCGTGACGGTCAACAACGACGTCACCGTGCAGGACGGGAAGTCGCTGACGGTGCAAAACGCCGCAGTGCTGAATGGGAAACTGACGCTGGGTGCGAATTCAAACCTGAGCGCCGGGGCACAAGTAACGTTGGCGTGTCCGGCGGTGCCGGCGTTGTCGAATGTAAATCTGACAGCGGCCGATGGGGCCGTCATCAGTTGCGATTCTGTCACGACGCTGATCAACGTAAACCTGAATGCTTCGTCGGGCGGGCAGATCTTGTTCCCGGCGGCGATCAGCTATACGGGGGGTAACTACGCGGATACGACGATCCAGGCCAGCGGTGCAGGGAGCGTGATCGACCTCGCACATCTGCAGGTCCTGGCGGGAGGGGGCTCCAACAACAACTATCGCTATGCCACGCATATCAAGGCATTGGCAGGCGGGAATGTGGAGTTGGCCGGGACGATCGGACGCAACGGCAGCGGTGCGAAGTGGAACGACATTCAGGTCAGCGGTGTCGGCAGCAAATTGGGAGTCCGAGAAGTCACGAACCTGGACGGCACGAACCTGGCCGTGACGATCTTACCAAGCTTGATTTTTGAGAAGGCAGCCGTGGTGACTGCGGCCAGCTTGAATGCTGGAATGGGGAGCAAGCTGGAGTTTCCTTTGGCGACGTCGCTGACGAGCGTCAGCCTGATGGCCAGCGATGGTGGTCAGATTGTGTTCCCGGCTACGACCAGTTACACGGGCGACAACTACGCGGATACGACGACCTGCATTTCGTTAGCGCCACGAGTTCGCAGGGGGCGTATAGCTCGGCCACCGGCGTATGGACTGTAGGCACGGTCGCCGCGAACACCAACGCTACGCTGCAAATCGTCGCGACCGTCATGAGTATCGACGTCATCATCAATACGGCCGAAGTGACGACGGCCGATCAATACGACCCCGATTCCACGCCCAACAACCGCGTGCCGACCGAAGACGATCAAAGCAGTGTCGCGATCCAGGCATTGTCCTCGCACCCTTGGCGCAATCCCAGACAGGCTGAGGATGTCAACGACGACGGTTTCGTGACGCCTCTGGACGCGCTGATCTTGATCAACCGGCTCAATGCGTCCGGCCCAGAAGACTTACCCGTTCCGCTCCCGATCCACGTCAACCCACCGCCGTACTGGGACGCCGATGGCGATGACGCGGTCGGCGCGTCGGATGTGTTGGCGGTCGTCAACTTTATCAACAATCACGCAGCCTCTGGGCTCGCTGCGTCGGCGGGCGAAGCGGACGCCGGCGCGGGTCTGAGGACGAACTGCCCCATCGAATCGTCGCCGTTCGCGCCGCAGCATCTACCATTGGTCGCCGGGCAGGCCAGCCGGGATCAAGACAACGTACTGATCGATCAGGTGTTCACCGAATTGGCCGAAGGCAGCTTGCACGCCTGATGCGTACTACCAGCAGTACACTGCGCAACGAGTGTCGCCCGTCCGCCGTCAATATCAGTTCGCGGGTGTAGCCATAGGACGCTTTGCAGAAAGATGGGCATTTCCCTCTTCTGCGATCGCCGCCAGCTTCGCGGTCCACTCGTTCAACTGCGCCAAGTTCATCTTGCGGTCGCCGCGGTACCAGTCCTGGAATTCGCCGCGGCTGGCGAGCGATTTGCCGGCGTCGATCAAGGCCAACGGTTCCTGCAGAGCTTGCACGTGCTGGGAAACGGCCGCCCGGTTGCCCTCATCAAGCGCGATGCTGGCCTCGGCGACGTGCTCCACCCAGCGGAGCAGGCCGAGCATGATTTTGTGCTGCGCCAGGAAGTTGCTCTCGAACAAGACGCGGCCGGAGCCTTCCAGGTTGGCTGCGATCCGATCGGCATCCGCGCCGGCCTCTTCCACTCGTGTGCGTTGCGCTTTCCATGCCTTCAGCAGCCCCGCCGTCTTGCCGTCGGACTTGCCGCCTTTCTCCAGCCGGGCAGCCAGCGATTTGGCCAATCGGACGCCCGTGTGGACGCATTCCCCGTCCAGCAGCGCCCGCTTGCCCGTCGCGGGGTCGGCCACGAAACTCGCAAAGTGCTTGCGGTACGCCGACTCGGCGGCCTTCGCCTGGTCGCCGAACCGTGCCTCGCACCATTGGGTTAGAAACCTGTCCGGATCGAACGCTGAGAAATCGCGCAGCATCCGCGAGCTGGCGTCGATGCCCAGCACGAACTCGCGGACATTGGACACGTTCAGCATGGCGTAATGCGTCGAGCGGCGTTGGACCGCCAGCTTGAAAATCTCGTGCGTCTTCTGCGGCGAGACGCCCTGCACCAGGTGCGGGCCGCTGCCCCAAAGCTGATGGTGATAGTAGATACCGTACTGCCGGTTCGGCTCGCGCACGACGGTGTGGAAATCGCTCTGCAACTCCCAGCCTGGACTGTTGTCCGAGAAGATCACCGCCACGCCCGGCGGGAATCTCAAGTGTCCTGCGGCGTGCAGTGCCGCGCCTTCCATCCACAGCGTGGTTGTCGCCAGCGGTTGCGGCCGCGGATCCACGCTGCGGACTCCGGCCGGTCCAGCGAGGCCAGCACGACGCTGCGGGTGCCGCAATCCTCCACGCGCCGCACGATGTCCGGCGTTCGACCGGTGATCTTCCTGATATCGCTGACGAGATCTTCCGCTGCCAGCCGCACGCATTCCGGCTCGCCCGCGGGCACAAGCACGCTGGCGCTTTGCGCAGGCGATGCCAGTTCGAACGCGGGCGCCGCGGCGGAGTGAAGCGACAGGAGGGCGAGAGTGCAAACGAATTGTTTCATGGTGTTGCGTCCTTAGGTATGGACGATGACTTTACGCGAAGTTCTGGACTGCGCCAAGAAGTCGGGCCTTTTGGCGTGGCTGTCGCATCCGCCTTTCTGCGGTTCCTCGTCCGATGGCCAGGATCTCCACTTCGGAGATCGCAGTGTCTGTTTATTGTCAGCAGTCATCCCGGCACGTCTGCCTTGAGTTGCTCTGCGCGCAAGGCCCCTCACGATCGCTGTTCCCATCGCAGTCTCGTGGTAGAATCGTCAGCTGATGAACGGGAGCGTTCACGTTCTTCTCCGCCAGGAGCGTCTGTATTTGACGTCACGCAAAGAAGGACATGACCATGAGACGAGGCTTGTCGTTAACTCGCGCCGTGCTGGTGCCCATCACCGCGATCGACGGCAGAAAGATCGCCACGGCCCACGACTGGAACACGATCGGTGTGAAAAGGAGCCAACCATGCTAATAAGACTTGCGATCGCGTGCATCGTTCTGAACGGGGCGTCGGCGGCCAAGGCCGTCGAACTGTACGTCGCCACGAACGGAAACGACACCTGGTCCGGGCGGCTGGCCGAGCCGAATCCAGCGGGGACCGACGGACCGTTCGCTACGGTTCAGCGGGCTCAAGAGGAGGCACGCCGGTTGAAGGCGACGGACGCGGTGACGGTCCTCGTGCGGGGCGGGACGCACTTTCTTCAGCAACCGTTGGTGCTCCAGCCGCAGGATTCGGGCACGCGCGAGCGGCCGGTCTTGTACGCGGCCTATCCGGGTGAGCGGCCGATTTTTAGCGGCGGGCGGCGGATCACGGGCTGGCGGAAGGGTGCGGGAGATGTGTGGCAAGCCGAGTTGTCGGAGGTTCGCTCCGGCGAGTGGTACTTTCACCAGTTGTTCGCCGGCGGCCAGCGCCGCCAGCGCGCACGCTCGCCCAACACCGGCTATCACCGCATCGCCGCGCTGTTGCCCGGCCCTCCGATCCCCAATGCCAAGCCGGTCGCCCGCGACAAGTTCGTATTCGCTGCGGGCGACATCCAGCCTTGGTCACAACTGGATGACGTGAACGTGATTCTCATGCACTCCTGGGAGACCTCGATTCATCCGCTGAAATCGGTGGACACCGCGTCGAACACAGTCCATTTCGCTGGGCCGATGCGCGAATGGTGGAGCATCGGCTACTGGGAAGAGAGTCAGCGCTACTATGTCGAAAACGCCTTCGAATTGCTGGATCAACCCGGCGAATGGTACCTGAACCGCAGCACGGGCGTGCTCAGCTACTGGCCGCTGCCCGGCGAGCAGATGGAGCAAGTCGAAGTGATCGCGCCCGTGCTGCCTGAACTGGTGCGGCTGGCGGGCAACGCGGATGAAGGCCGATGCGTGCAACACGTGACACTGCGGGGTCTGGCATTTCAGCACGCCGATTGGGTGCTCGCCCCTGAGGGCAACAGCAGCACGCAGGCGGCGGTCGAAGTGCCCGCCGCCGTGATGGCCGACGGCGTCCTGCACTGTGCCGTGGAAGGCTGCGAAGTGGCGCATGTGGGCACGTACGGCATCTGGTTTCGCCGCGGGTGCAAAGATTGCCGCATCCAGCAGAATTCGCTGTACGACTTAGGCGCCGGCGGAGTGCGCGTGGGCGAAGCGAAGATGGCGGCGACGGACGTGGCCGAATCGAGCCGCATTCTGGTGGACAACAATCACATCTACGACGGGGGCCACGTCTATCCGGCCGGCGTCGGCATCTGGGTCGCCCAGAGCAGCGAGAATCGAATTTCGCACAACGACATTCACGACCTGTTGTACTCCGGCATCAGCGTCGGCTGGAACTGGGGCTTGGAACCGAACCGCACGCACCACAACGTGATCGAGTTCAATCACGTTCACGATCTGGTCCACGGCGTCTTGAGCGATGCGGGATTGATCTACTGCCTGGGAGTGTCGCCCGGCAGCGTCATCCGCAACAACGTTTTTCACGACATTTGGCCCTACTCGACGCCGCCGTTTGGCTGGGGTATTTATCTGGATGCCCAGTGCGGCAACTACACGGTGGAGAACAACCTGGTCTACAACACGCTCAGCGGCGGCCTGATGTACAATAACGGCGGGCACGAACACGTGATTCAGAACAATATCTTCGCCTTGTCCGCCAATCACGCGCTCTGGCCGTACTATGAGAAACGGCCCAACACATTTCGGCGAAACCTGGTTTATCTCACCCAGGGCGAGTTGTTCATCCCCCACGGGGAACGTTCGTTGAACGAACGTCTGGCAGCCAAGGAATCGCTGGGCGTTTGGGACGAGAACCTTTTCTGGCACACGGGCGGCGGCGACCGACTCCACTTCTACCGGCGCTCGCTGGCCGAGTGGCAGGCGCTTCGTCTGGACACCAACTCGAAAATCGCGGATCCGAGATTCGTCGATGTCCAAGCCCACGACTTTCGTTTGCAGTCCGATTCCCCGGCCCTGCCGCTCGGCTTCCAGCCGTTTGACATCAGCACCGTCGGACTGTACGGAGACCCGGCTTGGGTCGGCGATGTCCGCCACGGGAACTGCGCGTCGCGTCCTCTCCCGGCACCTCCTCCTCCGCCTCCTCCGCTGACGGTGGACGACGATTTTGAGAAGACGCCCATCGGCGCTCCGCCGGCGCGGGCACGCCTCAGCGGCGAAGGGCGGGGTGCGTCGATCCGTGTCAGCGACGAGCGCGCCGCGGGCGGCAAACGCAGCGTGAAGGTTACCGACGCGAAGGACCTTCAGCCTTCCTGGGAACCGCACTTCTACTACGAACCGCACCTGCGCGAAGGGACGGTTCGACAGAGTTTCGACGTCTGGTTCGACCGCGACGCCCAGTTCTTCACCGAGTGGCGCGACGCCGCTGATTACCCGCGCAACGTGGGACCCGGCGTGAGTTTCCACGGCAACGGTCAAGTCGCCGCCGCCGGAAAACGGCTGGCCCAGGTGCCTGCCGGGACGTGGTTACACGTGGAGATCGAAGCGGCCCTGGGCAAGAACGCACCGCGCGTGTTCAAGGTGACGCTCCAAGCAGCCGGAGCCGAGCCGCAGTCCTTCGCCGACCTGCCGATCTCCGGGACGGACTTTCGCGAGTTGCACTGGCTTGGTTTCAGCAGCACCGCCGCGGCGGACACGGCGTTTTATCTGGACAACATCAAGTTCTCAACGGTTCCTTAAGGATTTGCAATGGTCGCGGCTCTGGGATGGCTGGGACCAGGAGCACCTTAATCTTTCACCTAATCTCCCCCGACTCCACGGCAAGTAGGGAAGAGATGAAGTGAAAGATTATGAGAAAGATTATGAGAAAGATTAGGGTTTCCGGGTTCCGGCGCAGCCGGTTAAGTTCAGGAGGTCTGTACCTATGTCGCTGCATCGTCCATTTGCGAGCTTCATCGTCAGTTTCGTCGTCCTGCTTGCCTTTTTGACAAGCCCGTCGGCGAGGTCGGGCGAGCCGGTGGCGGCCGCCGGCGACGGGCAAGCGGCGCCCGCTGCGGCGTCTGTCGAAGCCGGCCGCGACTGGCCGCTATTCCGCGGCGACCCGGGTTCGACCGGCGTAGCGCAGACCACGCTGCCCGACCAACCTTCGCTGCTGTGGAAGTATCAAGTGCCCAAAGGCAGCTTCGAGGGCACGCCGGCGATCGTCGACGGCGTGGTGTATATCGGCGATTTGGACGGAAGCGTCTTCGCTCTGGAATTGGCCACCGGAAAACCAAAGTGGACCTACAAGACCGATAGCGGCTTCATGGCCTCGCCGGCCGTGCGGAACGGTCTGCTGTACCTCGGCGACATCGACCGCCGGTTTCATTGCATCGACGCCGCGACGGGAAAACTGGTCTGGGACTTCGCCAGCGAAGCGGAGGTCGATTCGAGCGCCAACTTCTTCCGCGAGAACGTCTTGTTCGGTTCGCAGGACGCCACGCTGTACTGCTTGAACGCCAAGACCGGCCAGATTGTTTGGAAGTACGCCATCGCCGATCAGATTCGTTGCTCGCCAACGGTTGTGGAAGATCGCTGTTTCGTCGCGGGCTGCGATGGCCAGCTGCACATCATCGACTTGAACCGAGGGCAGGAGGTCGGCAGTCTCGAGATCGGCGGTCCCACGGGCGTGACGCCCGCTGCGATTGGCGATCGCGTGTATTTCGGCACCGAAGGAGGGACGTTCCTGTGCATCGACTGGAAGCAAGCGAAGCAGGTCTGGATTTACGAGGAGGAAAATCAAGGCAACGCGTACCGCAGTTCGCCTGCCGCCACGGATCGGGTCGTGGTGGTCGGCGGCCGCAACCGGCGAGTCCAGGCTTTCGACCCTGGCACGGGCAAGGAACTGTGGTCGTTTGCCGCCAAGAGGCGTGTCGATGCATCGCCGGTGATCGTGGGGCAACGTGTGTTTGCCGGTGCGGCAGACGGGCGACTGTACGCGCTGGACCTGCAGACCGGCAAGTTGCTTTGGGAGTACGAGGCAGGGGGAGGCTTTGCGGGTTCGCCTGCCGTGGCCGCCGGCAGATTGGTCATTGCCAGCGATGAAGGAGTTGTGTATTGTTTCGGGAAGGGATAGGGGTGTGACGATTTCAGTTTCCACTTCACAACCAAAGTCCTGATCATGACCTCAGTTGCAGAACATCTGTTGACCGTCGAAGAGTACACTCGGATGCCCGACACGGGACGGCCGAGCGAGTTGGTGCGGGGGAGGATCGTGGAGATGAACTTGCCTACACCTCGGCATGGCCAAATCTGCGCCGAGGTTTCCCGGCTGTTGGGGAACCACGTTCGAAATGGAAAACTCGGCAGGTTGACGACCAACGATTCGGGCATCATCACCGAGCGGAATCCCGACACTTTGCGCGGCGCGGACGTAGCCTTTTACAGCAAGGCCCGAGTTGGGAAAGGTCAATTGCCAGACGGCTATCTGGAGACGGTCCCGGATCTCGTTTTCGAGGTCTTCTCCGAGTCCGATCGCTGGTCGGCGCTGTTGGCCAAGGTCGCGGAGTACCTCGACGCAGGCGTGACGGCCGTATGCATTCTCGATCCCTCGGACGAAACGGCTTATTTGTACCACGGCGATCAGCCGGTGCGGATTCTGACCTCCTCGCAGGACTTCACTCTCCCCGAGATGCTTGGCGGTTTTCGCGTGCAAGTCGCCGAGTTCTTCCGTTAAGACCGCTGGAAAGATGACGACCACAACCGCAGCCAACGGGCCGAAGCATTACCGGGTGCGCCGCACATGAGCACCTCCTTGACCTTCCGGATGGGCCAGTACGAAGCCGAGTTTCCGACCGACCGCCAGTACGCCTGGAACCACATGTGGGCTCAACGGCGAGGGGACGCGATCCGTTTCGGCTTGACCGCCTACGCGGTGCGGCTGTTGCAGGACGTCTACTTCCTGGATTGGACGGTCGCTCCGGGAGCGGCGTTGCAGTTGCGCCAGGAGATCGGTTCGATCGAGAGCAAGAAGGCGGAAAGTGCGTTGTTCGCGCCCATCGCGGGCGTCCTGGTGATGGTCAACGAGGAGCTGTTGCTGGATCCCTCGACGATCAACGCCGACAAGTACGGCGAGGGGTGGCTGCTGGAGATCCGCGGCGCCAGCGACGGCTTGTTGCCCCCGGAACAATACCTGGAGCATCTGGCCGAGGTGTGGCCTCTGGCTCAGCGAACCATCAAGGGGCAACTCAACGAATGATGACGCGGCGTTTTTCCGTGGTCTTGTCTTGCGGCCAGACTCTTCATCCTGAACGGCAGGCTCTGGAAGAACAATTGGCGGACCAATTGGCGCAGGCTGGGCAGTGCGACGTTTTGGTGGTCCCGCACTTGTACGACCTGAACGCCGCTGGTCCGGGCGTTGCGGCGTTGCAGGACCTGGGCGGCGACTTGGCTGTGCTGGCTTGGCTGTCTCCCCGTGCCTCGCACTGGATTCTGGACCGGAACGGTATCCGCGGGCGGAGAGGCCGGACGCGTTTGGACGAGGACGAGAAACTCGCGGCGGACGAGGGGCAAAGCAAGGCTGCTAAGGGCACGGGACGCGTTGCAGCGACGCGTGACCTGCCCGATCGAACGATCTACTGCTTGGACCTCCGCCGCCATCGGTCGCCGCAACCGTACCTGGATGCGATCCGGCAGGTCATCCCCGCAGTACCCGCGCGAGAAGCAGGCGGGGAGGTCCACGCGGTTCGCCGCATCGAGGAACCGGTCGGCCGCCGCTGGTATCCGGTGGTCGACTACAGCCGCTGCACTGACTGTATGGAGTGCATCGACTTCTGTCTGTTTGGGGTCTATGGCGTGGATGAGGCCGAGCATGTGCTGGTCGAACTGCCGGACAACTGCCGCAAGGGCTGCCCGGCTTGCAGTCGCGTGTGTCCCGAGAACGCAATTATGTTCCCCCAGCACAAGACGCCCGCCATCGCGGGGGACCTGCGAGAAACCGGCGGTCTGAAACTCGACCTGTCGTCGCTGTTCGGAGCGGCGGAGGGCCTGCTGAACGATCTGGACGTCGCCGTCCGAGAGCGCGACGAACATCTGTTAATCGCCGGTCAGCGGCCGGCCGGCAAGGCGGATCCCGTGCCGAAGCCCCGTGCGAGCGAGACGGGGTCGTGGGGAGACGATCTGGACAAGTTGATCGACCGACTCGATGCCATGGACCTCTGATGTCAAGTACGCGATCAGGGACGGCGCGACGCTTAACTGGCAGAGCACGCCACGGAGAAAGCGGCGAAGATCCGCGGGGCGTAGTCCGCGTTGCGACACGCCAGCGACAACACTTGAGCCGCCCGGATTTCGGGTCCGGGGTGACCGCCCCAGCAACGATGCGTCGTCGAAATCCGCGATGTCGGATGCTCGCCGGCCAACTGCGCGACCAACACCGCCACTTCGTTTGCACCCGCAGCGCCGGCCCCGCAGCCGAGATCCGTGTCATCGCCGCAACAATCGCTGCTGCTCGCATCCACGGTCCTATCGGT
>Ga0302241_1002082_pt1 | contig 12789 bp, 12 predicted proteins | sample AAG_UR_Arg_MG_FD_193532 | JGI IMG/M metagenome (GOLD analysis project Ga0302241, IMG submission 193532) | Enriched activated sludge microbial communities from anaerobic digester in WTTP, New Holstein, Wisconsin, United States - AAG_UR_Arg | ecosystem: Engineered > Bioreactor > Anaerobic >...
TTCGTTTTTAAGTCATCGAGGTTGATGACGTTGACCTCGACGCCGTCGATCTGAGTCACCACGCGTGCAGCGTAACACTCGTGGAAAGAAACGCCCGAAGCGCGGGTGATTACTTCGATCCGTAACGGCGCAATTCCCATCCGAAGAATGCGGCCTTCCCGAAGTAGATCCGCCGCCAAAATCGACTTGGAAGAGAAGCCGAATTGCTCCAGGACGCGCGCAAGGCGTGTCGCGTTTTCTTCGCCGACATCGACCCACACGTCCAGGCCGGCGGTGCTCCGGGGATATCCGTGGACACCGACGGCGTACCCGCCTACCAGCAAGTAATCAACTTTCTCCGAATTCAACAACTTCAAGAATTCTTTGAAGTCGATCGGTAATCGGATTGTAGCCATAATTGATCATCCGCATCAATTCCATCGCCTCCAAACGCTCTTCCACCGTCCGCGATGCCCAGAAGACACGCGTATCATCATCGTCGAACGTGCCGAAGGTCAGCACGCTCTTGTCCATCCTGACCGCTGCCAGCGGATCATTGGTCGTTGGGGCTTCATCATCCATCTTTCGTCCTCCCTACTTGCCTTTCCATCATCCTCGTCCCGGCGCCGACTTGCAGGACACACTCACATGTTCGTCAAATCGTCCTCGCCCGAGTGGCCGATCAACGAATCCAGCGCGGCCGCCAACTCGGCCGCATGGTCGCGCGAGTGAGCGTAGATGCGGCAGATCCGCTGGCTGATCGGCAGCCGCTGGAACAGCTGGTTGGCGGTCAGCGGCCGGATCGAATCGCGGGCGGAATCGTACAGGAAGTTCTGCCCGGCCGTGGGACCGCCGGTGAGCGGCCGGAACAGGGCCCGCGCGATGTCGACGCGCAAGGGCAGATCCGTCAGGCCGGCCGGCAACTGCTGGCGGAGCTTGCGTTCTACGAATTCCGCGTCGCTGAAAATACTGCTCCGCTCCGCGTCGTCCTCGGCGAACTCCAGGCTCCGCTGGCAGACCATCGTCCAGGGGATCTGCCGCTGAAGGAATTGCTGCCAGGCCGCCGCCAGCGAACGCTTCTCGGCGTCCGCGTCCTGCGCCCAGCGGGCCACGTCGACCAACAGAGAAGCCTCGGTGAAATGCTGGTACTGCGGCAGCAACTCGGCAGGATTGCCGGGAAACAGGTGCCGCTTGCTCTGCGCAAACAGATCGGCCAGCGTCAGGTCGATGGCTCGCACGGTGCGGTGAAAGTACACGGCGCGGAACAAGTGCGCCCGGGCTTCCATGAACCGCAGCAACGCGTCGATGCCGCGGTCGTGAATCGTCAGCCCCGACGCGCTGAAGAATGTATAGTGCAGCAGGCGCTCCAGGTCGTACGCCCGCTGGCTGTAGCCGGACATGTACGCATCGCGCAGCACGAAATCCATGTTGTCCACCGTGTAGATGCCGCTTAGCAGCGCCCGCAGGAACCGCAGCCACTGCGGCCGGCTGCCCTCCTCTTGCCGCTGCGGCCGCATGATGACCCAGGCGACGTGTTCGGGATTCAACTGCTCGCTGGCTGCCAACTGGCTGTTCGGATTCCGTCGCAACCCGCGGAGCAAACCGCCCAGCTCGTCGCAGATGATGCGGGCGCCCAGCGTCTCGTGGGTCAGTCCGTACGAGCGGAGGAAGTGCTGATCGAAGAAGTGACCGAACGGCCCGTGCCCCACGTCGTGCAGCAGTCCGGCCATCCGCAACAGCGTCTCGACGTAGCCGCGGCTGGGCACATCGGGACACACGCTGCGGAGGCTCTCGTACAGCACGGCCACGGCGCGGCTGGCCAGGTGCATGGCCCCGATCACGTGCTGGAACCGTGTGTGTTCCGCCGTGGAATAGACGAACCAGGCCGTCTGCAGCTGGTGGATGAACCGCAACCGCTGGATCCACGGGTGGTCGATGATCTGCCGTTCGGAGGTCTCTCCGGCGTCCCGACCCGCATCGGACGTGAAGGGGATGTAGCCGTGGATCGGATCGTGGCACAGGTTTTCGCGCTGGTAGGATCGCATACGCCGGATTATCGAGATTCTGCCGTGTTTCGTCCAGCGGCTCACAGGCGGAAGCGGAAAGATGAAGGAAGATAAGGGTCTGCGTCGAAAAAGAAACCTAGATTTCCGCTCGTGGTTGCGTCACACTAAAGGGCGGCGTCAAGTGGAGTTCCTGGGGAGCCTCTGCCATTGTTGACCCGCATCTTGCCGTCAGTCCGTGAAGGAGTCGTCATGTTGCCCGATTCGATGCCGGGACTGTTGGCCACCTACCGCGACGGCCTGCTGAACGACACGCTGCCGTTCTGGATTCCTCGGGCGATCGACCGGGAGTGCGGAGGCTACATCACTTCGCTGGATCGCGACGGGACGATCCTGCAGACGGACAAGCCGGTGTGGTTTCAGGGGCGGTTCGCCTGGCTGTTGGCCACGCTGTACAACACGGTCGAGCGCCGGCCGCAGTGGCTGGAACTCGCCCGCCACGGGATCGAATTCCTGAACAAGCACTGCTTCGACGCCGACGGGCGGATGTTCTTTTCCGTGACTCGCGAGGGCCGGCCCCTGCGCAAACGGCGGTACCTGTTCTCGGAGACCTTTGCCACGATCGCCCTGGCGGCGTACGGATCAGCGGCCGCGGATGAGGCCGCCAAGCGGCAAGCGCTGGACCTGTTCCGGATGATCCTGAGATACCACGCCACGCCCGAATTGCTGCCCGCCAAAGTCAACCCCGCCGTGCGGCCGATGAAGGGTCTGGCCATGTCGATGATCCTGATGGTCACGGCCCAGGAACTGCGGAAAGCGGTACACGACCCGATCACCACGGAGACGATCGACGGGGCGATTGCGGAAATCGAACGGGATTTTCTGAAGCCGGAATTTCGCTGTGTGCTGGAGACGGTTGGCCCTCAGGGCGAGTTCTACGACACGTTTGAAGGCAGGATGGTCTGCCCCGGACACGCGATCGAGGCCGGCTGGTTCATCCTGGAAGAAGCCCGCGTCCGCGGCGGCGATCCGCGGTTGGTGCGCCTGGGCACGACGATCATCGACTGGTCGCTGGAGTTGGGTTGGGACGAGCAGTGCGGCGGGCTTTTCTACTATCGCGACGCCAAGGGCCTTCCGCCCACCGAGTACTGGCACGACATGAAGTTCTGGTGGGCCCACAACGAGGCGATCATCGCCACGCTGCTGGCCTGGCAACTGACGGGCGACGCAAAGTACGCCCGCTGGCACCAGATGGTCCACGACTGGTCGTATGCCCACTTCCCCGACCCGGTTTACGGCGAGTGGTACGGATACTTGCACCGCGACGGCACGCTTTCGACGAGCGTCAAGGGTTGCATGTGGAAGGGGCCGTTCCACCTGCCGCGGATGCAGTGGTACTGCTGGCAGCGGCTGGAAGAGACGCGGCGGGAAGCCAAGGGCGCGAATTAGCGAGGAGGCGACGCATGACGTAAGAGTTCTCTTCGCGGCTTCGCCTTCGCGCGAACTCCAATCGATCCGGCTGGCTGGCCGCCGGCCATCGGCCAGCACGCGGAAGCAGTCGTGGTGATTTTGTCCGTTTCCGGCCTCGCCGCGGGCGAGGCTCCGCCGCTGGACGTGGTGATCCTCGGCGGCCGGATCGTGGACGGCGCCGGCGCGCCCGGATATGCGGGCGACGTGGGCCTGCGGGAAGGGAAGATTGTCCAGATCGGCCGCTTGAAGAACGTCCCGGCGCGGCGCACGATCGACGCGGCGGCTGATGGTGACGCCCGGCTTCGTCGACATGATGGGCCAGACCGCCACGCCGATCATGGACCACCCCGAACCGGCCCTGAACTTGCTTGGGCAGGGGATCACCACGATCCACGCCGGCGAGGGTGGCTCGCTCACCTGTCATCGGACAGCTGTTTCTCGAACGACGCTATGCGGTCTGCATGGCCGAGTAGACCTTGCGGATGGCCCGGATGATGTCTTTGACGTCGTTGTCGTCGTAGCGCGGTCCCATCATCACGCCGCCGAAGCGGTTGATGATGTCGATCGTGCGCGGGCAGGACTCGGCGCCATATTGGATCGCCTTGCCCTGGGGGCTGGTGAAGGAGGGCCAGTCGGGATGGATCGTCGCCTTGTTCGCGATCCGACCATCGGCGGGGAGGATGACCGAGCCGCCGGGTCCGCTGGCGCTGATGCCTTCGGCTCGGATCGCCCGCAGGAACCGGTCGCGGCGTTCGCGGGTGCCCCAGTCGAAGAAGATGACGGACCCCAGGTCGCCCTCGACGTCCGCCGATTTGCGCATTTTCAGTCCCGGCAGGTCGGCGATGCCTTCGCGGACCTTCTTGGCGTTGGCGCGCAGGGGCGCGCAAATGCTTTCGAGCTTCTTCACCTGACCGTGCAGCACGGCCCCGGTGAACTCGTTCATGCGGAAGTTGCACGAGGCGAACGCCGCCAGCACCCCGCTGCCGATCGACTCGTTGAAGCAGCGGCCCACCGTGCCCACGTCGTGGAACCGGAACGCGCGCTCGTAGAGGGCCGGGTCGCTGGTGGTCACGGCGCCGCCTTCGCCCGCGGTGATGGTCTTGCTGAGTTGGAAGCTGTTGATGCCCATGTCGCCGATCGAGCCCACGTACTTCCCCTTGTAGCGCCCGCCGCAGCACTGGGCGCAGTCTTCCACCACGCGGATCTTGTGCTTGCGGGCGATGGCCAGAATCGGATCCAAGTCGGCCACGCCGCCCTGGAGGTGGGACGGCACGATGGCCTTGGTGCGCGGCGTGATCTTGGCCTCGATTTCCTTGGGGTCCATGGCCAGCGACTCATCGATCTCGACAAACACCGGCAGGGCTCCGCACAGGACGACCGCATCGTAGTCGGCGTACCAGGTCCAGGCGGGGAGAATCACCTCGTCGCCGGGCCCGATTTCCAGGGCCGCCATCGCGGTGTACAGCGCGGTCGTGCCCGACGTGACCCCAAAAGCATACTTGGCACCGATGTGAGCGGCGTAGGCTTGTTCGAATTGGGCCACTTTCCCACCGGGCCGGCGGAACGGCGACCGCGAGTCGAGCACTTCGATGAGTTCCTGCTTCTCGACGTCGTCGTAGAACTGGGGTCCAAAGGGGCTGGAACCGAGCATCCTCTTGCGGACCGGCGTGCCCCCATCGATCGCGAGTTGCTCCTTGCCTTCGGCGGCGAGGATCGCCCCGGTCCTGCTGGATCCCGCCAGCATCGAGGCGGCGCCCACGGCGCCGACGGTGGCCATAAACTCGCGACGGTTCTTCATCGACTCATACATTGGAATGTCCTTTCAGAGCAAGGAAAAAGGGAGGATCTTTCGAAGTCGGGTTATTGGGTGAGCGGTTGTGTTTTCTTTCACGACTTGACCGATCGATCCGACGGATCCGACCGATCGGTCTGATTTCGCTGCGGGCTCACGCAGCATAGTGCTGGGCGACTTTCCGGATGGCCGCCGCCACGTCGAGAATATACTCCTCCGACATGTTTTCATTGATCGTCACGCGGATGCCCGTCTCCAGGATGGCTTCCGCCTCGGGGCATTTGTGCTTGGTGAAGTCCATCGTAGTCAGGCCCATTTCTTTGACCGGCCAGCGGCCGGCGAAGAAGCCGTGATTCTGGAACACCGGCTCGCCGTACAGCGGCACCTTGATATAGCCGCCCGACACGGACGCGCCCTCGGCCAGCAGCGCCTTGGTGAACACCGAGCGGTTGCAGCGGAGGGCTTCGGGACGGACGCGGAACATGTAGAACCAGTAGACGGCCCGGTCCTCCGGATGGACCTGGTGCGGGATGATGCCGGGCAGATCGGCGATCTTTTCAGTGAGCAGGTTGCCGAGTTTGGCACGCTTCGCGGCGATCGCTTCCAGCCGTGTCAGCTGGGCGGCCGCCACCGCCGCCTGGGGCTCGCTCATGCGATAGTTCGTCGCGAACCCGTCGAAGCCGCCCCACTTGGCCCGGTTGCCGCCCTTGTCGCCGTACTTCTGCAACAGCGGCCCAAACCGTTCGTCGCTGCTGCCGACGATGCCGCCGTCGCCACAGGTCACGTGCTTGGAGTTTTGCAGCGAGAAGCACGCAATGTGGCCCACCGTGCCGATCGGCCGGCCGCGGGACTTGGCGCCCCAGGCCTGGGCACAGTCTTCGATCAGGATCAGATTGTGGCGGTCGGCGAGAGCCTTCAGCGCGTCCAGATCGCACGGGTTGCCAGTCAGATGGACGGCGATGATGGCCTTGGTCTTGGGCGTAATCCGCCGTTCGACGTCCGCCACATCCAGATTGTACGTGCCCGCGCCCAGATCGGCAAAGACGGGAACGGCCTGCTGGTAGATGACGCCGATAATCGTGCCCATGTCCGTGACCGGCGAAGTGATCACCTCGTCGCCCAGGCCAATCCCGGCGGCCGCCACGGCGATGTGGATCGCGGCGGTGCCGGAGGAACAAGACTGCGCGTGGTTCACCGGACAGAATTCCTTGAACCGCTCGATAAACTGCTTGGTTTGCGGCCCCTGCCAGTAGAACAGCGAGTTCTGCTCGAGCATCGCTTCGAGTTGCTTACGTTCCGGTTCGCCCCAGCGGCGTCCCGAACCGGCCGCCGTCTTGACGGCTTTCTCACCGCCATCGATCGCCAAGGCGGAACCCGCTTTGGACGCCGTCTTTTCGGCCGCGCCCTGGACGGTGCCTGCCAACAACAGGCTGGAAGCGCCAGCCACAAACTGACGCCGCGATACGGAATTCAATTCTGTCATGCCTCGCACCTCCTACGATTCATTGCGTTTGGTTCTCAGGCCCGGTCGTTCCCCGATCTCTGCGCCGGCGCGGAACGTCCCTTCCTGTCCCTTCAGATTACGTCATCTTGGCCTTGCTGCATACTACCCCCATCCCGCTTGTTGTGGCAACTTGCGCCAGTTCCCCCGCGGCCAGCCTTTTCCGCCCTTCACGGCACAAGTCCAGCAACGGGCAATCCGGGCACTGCGGCTTCCGGGCCGTACAGACCTTCCGCCCGTGACGAATCAGTTGAATGTGGAACTCCAACACCCGTGCCGGCGGCACCAATCGAGCCAATTCCTCGTGCGCCCGCACCGCGTTGGTCCGCGTCCCGATCAGGCCGATCCGCTGCGCCAGCCGGTACACGTGCGTGTCCACCGGCAGGACGGGTTTGCGGCAGGCGAACAGCAGCACGCACGCCACGGTCTTCGGCCCCACGCCCGGAAAACCGGCCAAGTATTCCTGCGCCTGACGCGCCGGCAATTCGTGCAGGAATTCCAGCGACAACTCGCCTCGCTCCTCAAAAACCCGCTGCAAGATCGCCTTGATGCGGGGCGCCTTGCGATTGGCCAGGCCCGCCCGCCGAATCGCCTTCGCGATCCGCGCGGGTGATGCTCTCCGGACTTCGTCCCAATCGCGAAAGCGGCGGCGCAACTCGTCATACGCCGGGCCGCTGTTGGAGTCCGACGTGTTTTGCGACAGCACGGTGGCGATCAATTCGTCCAGTACCGGCCATTGCTCCGGCGGTTCGACGGGCCCGTACACCTTGCCCAACCGCCGGCAAATGGCAGCGACGGTGATCCGAGACACCCTTCCAAGCGGCTTGGCGGTCATTCTTCCAGCACCAGTTCCGCCAGGTAGATGGCCGTGATCGAGTTGCCAGACTCGTCGCGTTCGTGGCTGGAGTAGTAGGAGACCAGCGCCCGGCCGGGGGCAGACTCGACGAAACCTGGATAGGAGTTGTCGCCGCCGCTGGGAAACTCCGCAAACTCGTGCAACTGGTCGCCCGCCAGCCAGCACAGCGACGTCTTGGGTCCGCCTCCCTCGGTCGTCTTGCGGCCGCCGACCAGGTAACGGTCGCCCCACTTGGTCAGCAGCGGTCCGCCGATGTAGCGGTCCAGATCCTTGCGGTCCCACTGTGTGTAGGGCGGAGCGGACCGCAACAGTTGCGCGGGGGCGCCGCCGCGGCGGCCCACGGCCAGCACGCTGCCATCGGGCTCAAACAAGAAAGCCGTCTCGTCGCCGGCGATCTCCTGAAACACGGCCCGCTTGCGCCAGATCAACCCGTCGTCGCTCTCCAGCATCAACGACTCGACCTCTTTGCCTTCGCCCCGCGGCGCGACGGCGAAACCGATTTTGCGCCGCCCGCACAGATAGGCTTTGTCGCCGTACGTCGCCGCCCGCCAGACGTAGTGGCCAAAGGTGCCTTCGAGCATAATCGGACTGTGCCACTTCGCGCCGTCGTCGGACCAGGCTGCGTAGCCGAGGTGTTTGTTCAGGTCGTAGTCTTCGCGCGGCAGCGTCGTCGCGCCGCTGTACCAAGCGCCGGTGTAGACGAAGAGCCTGTCGCGGAAGATCAGGAAATGCGGGTCGCGGGTATCGCGCTCGGCGACGTTGAAGCGATGCGCTTGCCGCCACTGCCGGGCGTCGTCGCTGGCCAGGATGATGATCGAGGCCGTCGGATGAACCATGTGGCCGTCCGGACAACTGCGGAACGTCAGATAAAACGTGCCCTTGAAACGGACGAGGTCCGTAAAGGCGTTGTGCTCGCCGTTGTGGAAGACCCGCCGCACCGAGGCGACACGCACCTGGGGCAGCGTGTCGCTCTGGGCAGCCCCGGCGGCGAGGTTGCCAAGGCCCGTTAACACGGCGGTGACGATGAACACCGAGTTGTGGCAAAGAGTGCGATGCACGGCGAACTCCTTTGGTTCGTGGATTTCCAGTTGGGAGACGTGCGGTGGTCAGGACAGTTCCAATGCCGCCTTGAGGCAATCGTTGAGTCTCTGCGTGAGCGAGTCTGACAAATGACCGATGACGTGCAGCACACGTGCTTTACGGACCGTCGCCAGGTTGTAGCACTTCACGAGGGAGGGCCCGCTCAGACCCGACGCTGCCCCGTCCGCGGAGGTAGGATCGACCAGCAGCGTCGCACGCTGCCCCAAGTCGCTCAGATTCCCCGTGATCATCGCCAGGACTGTGTTCGCCAGCCGGCGGTTTTCGGCATCGCTCTGGACGACGACGGCAGGTCGAATCTTCTCGCCCGGCCTATCCTGAAAAGGAAACGGCACGATCACCACATCGCCTCGGTTCATCGACGCCTCCCATACCGCTGATAGCTCTCCAGCAGCGGATCGTGGGCGTCATCCTCGGCCATGACTTCGTTGATGAAAGCGGCTCCCTCGTCGGGATCGTACTCCCCAACATCGAGCACGGCCTTCAACCGCTCATAGACCGCCTGCCGAACCAGAACATACGTCTGCTGGGTCCGCGGGTCGATGGCCACAGGCTCCGGAACGTACAACTCCAGCCCCTGCTGTTCGGTCAAGACAATCACGGCGACTCCTCCTTGCCTTTATGATAACGACCGGCCCATGTAACGACAACTGGAAGAAAAGGGCCGGAACACCCCCTCGCTATTGCTGGGCAGTCGAATTGGACGAATGCCTCGGCTTGCCTGGGCGTCGAGAAGTGGTAACCTTGAGGTTGGCGGCTTTCACCTGTTTCTGGATGGGTTAACGGGCCTCAACAGCGGTTGTGCGCCAGGAGGAAATCATGGCCAGTGATCATGTATCGCGGCGGAAGTTTCTGAAGCGGGCGTCCGTCGGGACGGTGGGGGCCGTCACGGCGGGGGCGATGAGTGCTTATGGCGTGACGGTCAACAAGGCGGAGGGACTGGCGGCCCTGGGCGGCAGTCCCGTGCGGACCACGCCCTTTCCTCGCTGGCCGCCGGCCACGCCGGAGGTCGAGCAGTCGCTGGTGGCGGCGTATCGCTCTGGGAGATGGACGCGAACGGCTGACGCGGGGCAAGTCGCGACGTTCGAGAAGCGGTTCGCGGAACTTGTCGGGACTGAGCGATGTCTGGCGACGGGCTCGGGTACGCAGGCCCTGCACACGGCCCTGCACGCGCTGGGCGTCGAAGCGGGGGACGAAGTCCTGGTGGCCCCGTGTACGTTCATCGCCTCGGTCCAAGCGATCCTGATGTGTACCGCCTTGCCGGTGTTTGTCGACGTGGACATCAACACGTTTCAGATGGACCCTGAGAAGATCGAACCGCTGATCGGCAGCGACACGCGGGCGGTGGAACCGGTCCATATCGGCGGGTTGCCGTGCGACATGGTCCGAATCATGGCTGTCGCGAAAAAACACGGTCTGAAAGTCGTCGAGGATGCGGCCCAGGCGGTGCTCGCCGAGTTCCAGGGCAAGAAGTGCGGCACGTTCGGCGACCTGGGCTGCTTCAGCTTCCAGACCAGCAAAGTGATGGCCTGTGGCGAGGGCGGGGCCGTCGTCGGCAACGATGCCGAAGTGATGGACAAGTGCTACGCTTTCCACAACATGGGACTGACGGCCAAGAATCAGAGCGTCGGCATCGGCACGAAGTACCGCATGAACGAGTTTGAGGCGGCCCTCCTGATTCCGCAACTGGCGACGCTCGCTGAGCAGACGCGGACCCGCAACGAGAACGCGGTCTATCTCGCCCGGCGACTGGAGCAGATTCCGGGCATCCTGCCGCAACGGCTGCACGAAGGGGCGGCCCAAGGAGCGTACTACATCTACGGGTTCCGCTACCAGAAGGAGCACTTCCACGACGCGTCCAAGGAGCAATTCCTGAAGGCCCTGCGCGCCGAACGGATCCCGTTCACGACGATGTACTTCGACCAGTTGAACCAGCAGCCGTTCATCGAGAACGCGCTCTGTTCACGCACATTTCAGAGGATCTTCTCCAAGCAGCGTCTGGACCGCTACCGCGAGCAGAACCAGTGCCCGCGCAACGACCAACTGGCGGCCGAAGGCGTGTGGCTGCCCCAATACGTGTTCCTCGGCCAACGGCGCGATATGGACGACATTGCGGACGCCCTGGCGAAAATCGCCGAGCACAAGGAGCAACTCGCCAGACTGTGACGTGCAGGACGGGAGCCCGTGACCCGGCGACAATTTCAATTGGAGGCAACCGATGCAACCATTCTCGCTCGTGCTGACCCTCGCCATGACGTGTTCGGCCGCGGCTGCAAACGCCCGCCTGCCCGACACGTCCAAGATGAACATCTTGTTCATCAATATCGAAGACTGCAACGCCGGCGTCTGGGGCTGTTACGGCAACCCCATCTGCAAGACGCCGAACATGGACCGCTTTGCCGCTACCGCGGTGCGGTTCGACTCGGCGTACTGCCAGGCCATCTGCTGCAACCCCACGCGGACTTCGTTCCTGACCGGGTTGCGGCCGCTGAGCACCCACGTGCTGGGCAACGGCGACGTGATGAACGAGCACTTGCCGGCGGGCGTGCTGACGCTGCCGGAAATGCTCAAGAATCGGGGCATCAGTACGGCCGTGATCGGCAAGCTGTTTCACCAGTTGGAATACGCCGGACGTCAGTTGGCCACGTTCGACCGCATCGAGATGTACGCGCGGCCTGCCGGCTGGCAAGGCCCCGCGCCGATCCTCACGTTCCCGCCGATGCCCAAGACCGCGAAGCGGGACCCCGCGCCGAAGGACCGCAAGAGCAAAGAGTACCGCCAGTGGCGAGCGCGGAACTCGGACCGCTACGGCGATTCGGGCCGCACGGCGGAGCAGGAAGGCGACCGCCGGATGGCCCAAACGGCCGTGGCCCTGCTGCGCGAGTTCGCCCAGAGCCAACAGCAGTTCTTCCTGGCCGTCGCCCAATCGCGCCCGCACACGCCGCTGGTGGCTCCCAAGCAGTACATCGACCTGTACGACCCGGCCCAGATCCCCGATCCGCCCGCGCCCGTGGAAAGCCTGCGGGATTTCCCTTACATGCAACGGGCCACCGGCGGCAATCCCGATATCTTCATGGCCAAGCAGCCCACTCGGCAGCAGGCAAAGGAGGCCATCGCCGCCTACTACGCCTGCGTCAGCTTTGTCGACGATAACATCGGGATGATCCTGGACGCGGTGGAGAAAGAGGGGTTGGCCGAGAACACGATCGTTGTGTTCTTGGGCGATCACGGGTTCCATCTGGGCGACCACGGTTGCTGGTCCAAGTACTCGATGCTCGAAGCGACTCGCCGCGTGCCGCTGATCGTCCGCGTGCCCGGCGCGCCGGCCAACGGTTCGGTTTGCCGGGAGTTTGTCGAATTCGTGGATCTCGTGCCCACGCTGGGCGAACTCGTCGGGTTGAAGTTGCCCGACAATCTGGAAGGAACCAGTTTCGCGCCGCTGCTGGCGCAGCCCGATCGGCCCTGGAAGGCGGCGGTGTTCATGGTCGATAGCAACGGCGGCCAAATGGTGCGGAACCGGCAGTACAGCTACCTGGATCTGAAGAAAGGAGAAATCACCAAAGCCCTGTACGACCTGACCGCAGACCCTTGGGAAACCGTCAACGTCGTCAACGATCCGGCGTACGCCCAGGCCCGCCGGGAAATGTCGAAGTTGCTGCAGGAAGGCTGGCGTGCCGCGCTGCCGCCGAAGTGAGCCGCTCAGAGCACTTCGATCGGATAGGTGACCAACCAGATGTCGATCTGCTCGAATCGGGACTTGAGGCGCTCTTTGAACCGCACGAAAAACTCGCGTGTAGCCGGCCGATCGTCCGCGTCCACGAAGACGCGGACAAGGTCATCTCGGTAGACCTCGGCCTCGTACTCCCAAATGCCCCGAATGGCCTGCGTTTCGCACGAGACCGCGCCGAATCGCCCGCGCAACTCCAGGAGAGTGTCGGCGATCAGTTCGTCGGGAACCGGTCGGCCGTCATTGAACCGCAACGGGAGAAGAATCTCGAACCGTCGTAATACTCTGCTCATAGCGAGCCGGCCCCTCTGCCGCAAACGGGATTCCTTCCACGGCCAACCGAGACAACGCTGCTTCCGGCAC
>Ga0302241_1002083_pt1 | contig 12783 bp, 10 predicted proteins | sample AAG_UR_Arg_MG_FD_193532 | JGI IMG/M metagenome (GOLD analysis project Ga0302241, IMG submission 193532) | Enriched activated sludge microbial communities from anaerobic digester in WTTP, New Holstein, Wisconsin, United States - AAG_UR_Arg | ecosystem: Engineered > Bioreactor > Anaerobic >...
TCACGCGGCGTTGCTGCGTCAGGGTTTCCCCCATTGCGCAAGATTCCTCACTGCTGCCTCCCGTAGGAGTCTGGACCGTGTCTCAGTTCCAGTGTGGCTGGCCATCCTCTCAGACCAGCTAACCATCATCGCCTTGGTAGGCCATTACCCCACCAACCAGCTAATGGTACGCGGACTCATCCCCCGGCGATAGCTTGTATACAGAGGCCATCTTTGACTATTGCACCGCAGTGCAAGAGTGTGATCGGGTATTAGCCAACCTTTCGATTGGTTATTCCTGACCGGAGGGCAGATTATCCACGCGTTACTCACCCGTGCGCCACTTTACTCACCGGCCGAAGCCGACTTTCTCGTACGACTTGCATGTGTTAGGCACGCCGCCAGCGTTTGTTCTGAGCCAGGATCAAACTCTCCAGTTTTATGAAAGAGCTTCATCACTTAATTTTCAAAGAAAATTGGGCCCACAAACCATCTATCCCACTATTCAATTGTCAAAGAACTCTAAGGAAAGAGCCTACTATGTTAGTTTAAGCCCTTTTTGTTGTCAAGAACTATTTGGCTTTTTACTTTCAAAATCCCCAACGGCGAAGTCGCCATTATACGTAAAAAACACCCGCTGTCAAGCAGGAAATTTAATTTTTTTTATTCAATGAATTCAGGTTCTTGGCAAATTACCGGACAATAATCCGGAAATAGATCTTCTTCCCTTTTCTCAACAAAATCTCACCGCGATCCGTTACATGCTCAACCCCTATCCGCTCGTCGAAGAAACGCACCGGCTGGTCATTGACGTACCCGCCGCCCTGCTCGATGAGCCGCCTGGCTTCCCCCCGGGATGCACACAGCTGCACCTCGTGGAACAGCTCGAAAGCGGGGACCCCCTGTTCAAAGATCTCCCGCTTCTTGATCACCGAGGGGATGGCCGATGTATCGACTCCCCCGGACTCGCGCGGGATGCGGCTGGAGGGCATGATCGACATCGGCACGGTCTTGAGCCCGAATGCCGCCACAGCCGCCCGCCAGGCCGCACGGGCCGCGTCTTCCCCGTGGGTGATGCGGGTGGCCTCGAAGGCAAGGACGGCCTTCGCCATGTTCAGTTCCGCCCCTCTGAGCGCCCCGGCTTCGGCAATCTCGCCGATCGGCAGAAAGGTGAACAGTTTTAAGAAACGCCCGACATCGGCGTCGTCGGTGTTCACCCAGTACTGGTAGTACTCATGAGGCGTCGTCAACGAGCCGTCCAACCAGACGGTCCCCTTTTCGGTCTTTCCCATCTTGGTCCCCTGGGCCGTCGTGATCAACGGGAACGTCACCCCGTAAGCCTGCTTCCCTTCAAGCCTTCGGATGAGGTCGATGCCGGCCACGATGTTGCCCCACTGATCGTTGCCGCCCATCTGCAAGAGGCAGCCGTGGTGCCTGAAGAGGTACCAGAAATCGTAGGCCTGGAGGAGCATGTAGTTGAACTCGATGAAATTGAGCCCCGTCTCCAGCCGCATTCGGTAACTCTCGGCCGCAAGCATCCGATTGACGCTGAAGTGGCGTCCGATGTCCCTCAAAAAGTCGATGTAGTTCAGGGACCTGAGCCAATCGGCATTGTTGAGCGTCAGGGCGCCCCCTGTCTCAAAAGAAATATAACGGGACAGTTGTCGTCGCAGCGCCTCCGCATTGGAGCGTACCTGATCCAGCGACAAGATCTGGCGCATCTCGGTCTTTCCGCTGGGGTCTCCGATGAGGGCCGTCCCCCCGCCCACCAGGGCGATCGGACGGTGGCCGTTTCTCTGCGCGTGGGCCAGGGCCATGATGGGCACGAGGCTTCCGATGTGAAGACTGGTGGCTGTCGGGTCAAAACCGATGTAGCAGACGACCGGTCCTTCCCCCAGGATCCGCCGGACATCGACATCGGTTACCTGCTCGACGAAACCCCTCTCCGAGAGCACATCGTAGAGGTTTTGCACTTTCCGGGTCTCCGTCATATTCGACTGATTAGAAGATTCCCTGTCCCTCCGCGCACTTCAGGCTGAGGCGTTCGATCGCCCGTGCCCTCCCCGTTTCGGGATCGATATCGACCACGGCACCCTGAAGCCTCACGTCTCCCTTGGCCACATCGAATTTGTTCGGCCGATAGGTCAGGAACCTCTCGATCACCATTTCCTTTTCGACCCCGATGACGGAGTCGAAAGGACCTGTCATGCCCACATCGGTGATGTAGGCCGTCCCCTTCGGCAAGATCTGCTCATCCGCCGTCTGGACGTGTGTGTGGGTGCCGATGACCGCGCTGACCTCTCCGTCCAGAAACCAGCCCAGAGCCTGCTTTTCCGACGTGGCTTCCGCGTGCATGTCCACGATGATCACATTCGTCCTGTTCCTGAGTTTCCTGATTTCGCTTTCCGCGACCCGGAATGGGCAGTCCACGGGCTTCATGAACACACGGCCCGAGAGATTGATCACCGCAGCCGAACAGCCGTTACGGGCGGAGAGAAGAACCGTCCCCCTGCCCGGCGTCCCCTCGGGATAGTTCGCCGGCCGGAGAAGCGTTTCATACTCGTCGATGAATTCCATGACCTCTTTCTTGTCCCAGACGTGGTTCCCCGTTGTGAGCACATCGACCCGGCTGGCATAGATCTCCTCGACGACGGTCCGCGTGACACCGAATCCGGCGGCGGCATTTTCGGCATTGGCCACGACCAGGTCGATATCGTGCCGGTGAATGACCGCGGGGAGAAGGACTCTCAGGGCCCTCCGCCCCGGTTTCCCGACAATATCTCCGATAAAAAAAAGTTTCATAGGATAAGTTTACTTCGCGTAATCCGTTGCCCTCGTTTCCCGGATCACCGTGACCTTGATCTGGCCGGGATAGGTCAATTCCGACTCGATCTTCTTGACGATGTCCTTGCAGAGCATGACGGCGTCGTCATCGGAAATTTTTTCGTTCTCCACGAGGATTCGAAGCTCCCGGCCTGCCTGGATGGCGAAACACCGGTCCACACCGCTGAAGGAGTTCGCAATGCTCTCCAGCTCTTCCAGGCGCTTGACGTATGTTTCCAGCATTTCCCTCCGGGCGCCCGGCCTCGCGGCGGACAGCGTGTCTGCGACCTGAACGAGAACGCCCAGAAGGTTGTTGTTGCGTCCGTCATCGTGATGGGTGGCTATGGCCTGAACAATCCGGTCGTTTTCCCCGTACCGTTTGGCATAATCCGCACCGATGGCGGCATGGGTCCCCTCGATTTTGTGGTCCACAGCCTTGCCGATATCGTGAAGAAGCCCCGCGCGTTTGGCTTCCCTCACATCAAGGCCGAGTTCCGAGGCCATAATCCCCGTCAGGTGGGCCACCTCAATCGAGTGCTGGAGAACGTTCTGGGAAAAGCTGGTGCGAAACCGGAGTTTACCCAGGATGTTGACCAGTTCCGGGTGAATGTCATGCACCCCCAGGTCGAAGGAAGCCCGTTCCCCGGTTTCCCGAACGATATTGTCGACCTCTGCCGTCACTTTTTTCACCACGTCCTCAATCCGGCCGGGGTGAATCCGCCCGTCGCTGATCAGCCGCTCCAGGGATATCTTGGCCACTTCCCTCCGTACAGGATCGAAGCCCGAAAGCACGACGGCTTCCGGCGTATCATCGATGATGAGGTCCACGCCGGTGGCCGCCTCGATGGCCCGGATGTTCCTTCCCTCCCGGCCGATGATCCTTCCCTTCATCTCGTCGTTCGGAAGGTTGACGACAGACACGGTATTTTCGGCCACGAAGTCACCGGCATAACGCTGAATCGAGTAAGCGATGATCTCACGGGCCGAACGATCCGCCGTTCGTTTGGCTTCATCCTCGATCTTCCGGATGATCCGCGCCGCCTCACGCTTTGCTTCAGCCTCCATGGACTGGACCAGGTAATTCTTGGCTTCCTGGGAAGTGATGCCCGCTATCTTTTCCAGCTTGAGCTTCTGCTCGTCGATGATCCGGTTGAGCTTCTCGTGTTTATCGGAAAGCGCCGTCTCTTTCTGGGCGAGTCCCTTTTCCCGGCCTTCGAGCTGAGTCTCTTTCTGGGCGAAGGAATCCATTCTCTTTTCGAGACTCTCTTCCTTTGAACGCAGCCTCCGCTCCAGGTTCTCCAGTTCCCCCTTCCGCTCCCTCGTCTCCTTTTCGAATTCCGACTTGGTCTTCAGGAGATTTTCCTTGGCCTGAAGGATGGCCTCCTTCTTGATGTTATCCGCCTCCTTTTTGGCCTCGTCCACGATTCGGGCCGAAAGGCTTTCAGCGGACTGCAGTTTTTTCTTCGAAAGATGAGCCTGGACATAAAATCCCGCGGCTGCCCCCGCTAGGAGCGCCGCAGCGATGATGATATACTCCATGATCAATGTTCCTCCACCTCCTATCCCACCGGCGACGTCCATCCTGATTATGCCGTGCCGGATCAAGATGAATGTCGGCTCCGTTGAGCCGTTCTTCTGATGGTTCCGGGAGATGTCATGAAGAGGTATTCGGAAAAGGAGGCGGGTTCTGAAATCCGGGCGTGAAACCGGGTGCTACGACTCTATGCCAAAAAAACCCCCGCGAATGCCGTGTTAACGCTGTTTTTTGAACCTTTTCAACAAGGTGGGTGCCTTATTGTTGCGTTAGGCTCTCCAAGACCCCCACCTCGGGATCTCTGGACCTGCACACGGCAAACAAGGAAAGGCTCCCGGTTCTTAAGGTGTTAGCTCAAAAGACAAATTGTTAATCACGCACATTGCAGGGGAAAATTCTCTTTTCTTTTCTGATCGATAAACTCGATCAACTCTGTGGATCGGCTCTCCAACAACTTGTATATGTTGTCTTTCTCCCCCCTTAATCGAAATAGTTCATCCGCAATGTTCAAGGCAACCATGATGGTTACTTTCTCTGCGGGAACGTGCTTTGAGGCTTTCTCTATTTCATCGGCTTTATTGTTGATATACCTCACGACATTCGCTACATGGTCATTCCCGGCATCACTGAGAACGGAAACCTGATGACCCAGGACATGTATATCGAATCTCTTTTTCAACAAGGGACCTCAAAGTTCCTGCGTGTTAATATCCTCGAGCATTCCGAGCAGTGAATCCACCTTGTGCCGAACTGATTCCCTTTCCTCGCTCAGTTTCCTGATTTTATTCTCCGCCTCTTCTAACTCTCCATTCTTCAACTTTATTAGATGTTCTAGTTCCGTTTTCTTGTGCTGGAGTAAAATATATTCTTCAACAAGACCCTTTATCTTTTCCTCAAGCTCTCTGAACTTGACCAAGTCCTCCACGAAAAATCTACCTTCAACGAAATGAACTGAATGAAAAACCGCGTCGAGCCCTGCTGTTGCTATGAAACTATTTCACTTCCTTATAAAAGTCAAGATGCTTTTTGTCCGGACGGCAGGTCGTCGCCGGGGAGAAAGTCATCGATCATCCGCAGCAGCCCCTCTTTCCCCTTTGCGGATCCGATTTTTCTCCTGAAACGCGAGACCCCCGGGATCCCCCGGGTATACCAGTGAAGATGCCTCATGAAGGATTTCAGGCCCGCAGCTTCCCCGAAAATCTCCACCGACAGGGCCAGGTGTTCCCGGATGACCCTTCGTCGCTCCCCCCGAGCGGGTGCGCCGTTGCCGCGCCCCCCCGGGGACTCGAGGATCTGTCTGAAAATCCAGGGGTTCCCCAGCGCCCCCCTCCCGAGCATGACGCCGTCGCAGCCCGTATCCTCGATCATCCGAAGGGCATCGGCGGCGCTCAGCACATCCCCGTTGCCCACAATGGGAATCCGGGTTTCCGCCTTGCCTTCAGCGATCCACCTCCATTCGGCCCGTCCCCCGAAACCCTGACTGGCCGTTCGGGCATGCAGGAAAACGGCATCGGCGCCGCTATCCTCCGCTACACGGCATATCTCAGGGGCGTTGATATGACGGTGGTCCCAGCCGCTGCGGATCTTGATGGTCAGAGGCAAAGAGGTGGCGCCCCGCACAGCCCGCAGGATGCGGGCGATTTTGAGGGGCTCCCGAAGGAGCGAGGCGCCGGCCCCCCGTTTGACCACATTTTTCACGGGACAGCCCATGTTGATGTCCACGAGATCGGCCCCCCTGTCCGACAGAATTCTCGCCGCGTCAGCCAGTACGGCCGGGTCCGAGCCGAAGACCTGAACACCCAGAGGCCGGTCTGCAGGGGATGACTTCATAAAGGCAAAGCTTCTTTCCATCCCCCGGACAAGGCCGTCGGCACTCACCATTTCCGTAAGACAGAGGGCACAGCCAAAGGGGCGCACGATCATCCGGAATGGGAGGTCTGTTATACCCGCCATCGGTGCAAGGCAGAAGCGGTTTTGAAGGACCAGAGAGCCTATGTTGAGCGTTTTCATATGCAAAAACTCGATTATTCCAAAGAATGATCCATGATAACCGATCGGGCCGTCAAGGGGGTTCTTGCCCCGCCGAAGGGCTTTGGGGCATCGGACCGAGGGTACGGGGCGGCAAAAAAAAAGGGGGAGGACCGCGCCCACCGTTTTCTCTTTCAAGAACCCGCCCTGCCGACCGTGATCTCTATCGGTTGCCCTTGTTTCTTTCCTTCAGCCGCTCCTGCACAATCCGCGTCGCCCGGGCGAGGTCTTCCTGCGAGTTGATGCCCATGACCTCCTCGGGGTCGGGGGCGATGACGGAGGCCGTGCGGCTCCCCCTGCGGCGGGCGATGGCGAAGATGTCCGTGAAATAGTATTCCCGCTGGGCATTGTCGTTTCCGATCTCGCGCGCCGCCTCGAAGAGAAAGGGGTTCTCGGCGCAGTAGATCCCCGTGTTGATCTCCCGGATCATCCTCTGCTCTTCCGTGGCGTCGCGGTGCTCCACGATCCCCAGAACGTTGCCTTCGGCATCCTTGAGGACGCGGCCGTAGCCGGAGGGGTCCTCCAGAAGGGTCGTCAGCACCGTGATCGCCGCCCCTGAGGCGCGGTGGCGGTCCATCAGAGCGCGGACCGTCGAGATCTGAAGCAGCGGCACGTCGCCGCAGAGGATCAGGATGGTCCCGCTGTAGCCGGCAAAGACCCCGGCGGCCTGGAGGACGGCGTGGCCCGTCCCGAGCTGCTCACGCTGGTAGACGAAGGTAAGCCCCCGGTTTCTGTAGCGCTCCTCCACGAGCTCCGCCTGGTGACCGATGACGACGGCGACCCGGGATGACCCCATCTGCCCGGCGAGGTCCAAGACGTAGTCCAGCATGGGACGGCCGGCCACGGGGTGGAGGACCTTCACCAGATCCGATTTCATTCTCGTCCCCTTGCCCGCCGCCAGGATCAGTGCGGCACATGTCTTATCATCCCGTCTTTTCCCCATACCCTTCCTCTGTTGCCCCTTTTCAGATCGCGGAGAAACGGCTCAGTCGCCTTTCACTTCCGTTCCGTCCCGCCGTCCGCACCCGGAAGCAGAATGACCAGCACCTCCTTGATGGACTTCAGGTCGGCATCCTCGATGAAGAAGGTCACGGAGCCCGCCTTCAGAGTTTCACCTCGTCTGGGGATACGGCCCATCCTGTGGAGCAGGAATCCCCCGAGGGTCTCGTAGTCCCCTGCCGGGATTTCCACCGGCAGGATTTCCTTGAGGCGTTCAATGCCGATCCGGGCATTGACGAGATAGCGTCCCGGCCCCACGACTTTATAAGCCTTTTCGCCCGTGTCGTACTCATCCTCGATCTCGCCGACGATCTCCTCCAGGATATCCTCGATCGTCAGGACACCTACTGCGCCCCCGTACTCGTCGACGATGACCGCCATGTACTCCCCCGTTTTCTGCATCTCGAAGAGCAGGTCGTCGGCCTCTTTCGATTCCGGCACATAGAACACCGTGGGCCTCAGGTATTTCTCCACCGCCTGCGTGGAATCGGCGGGAAGCGATTTCAGGACATCAAAGGCACTGACGATGCCGATCATGTTGATGATCTGACCGCGATAGACGGGAATGCGTGAGAACCCCCTCTCGTCGATGATCCGGGCGGCCTCCGCGAGGGGGGTCTGCGCATCGAGAGCGACGACGTTCGAAAGGGGGACCATGATCTGCCCGGCGGTAGCCTTGGAGAAATCAATGACCCGGCGGATCATCTCCTGTTCCGATGTCTTGACGTCGCCCTTATGGCCGCGGTCCGTCAGAAGAAACTTGAGTCCCTCTTTTGTGATGTAGGGATAAGGCCTCCCTCCTCCCGTGCCCATCATGGCAAACACGGCCCCTTTCGATATCCGGGAGATGATATACACGAGGGGATAGAGGGACCGGGAGAAAAACCATACCAGCCGTGAAATCCTCATGGCCGTCCGTTCGGGATGCTGCTGGTAGATGCTCTTCGGGATGATCTCGCCGAAAATCAGGAGCAGGGGGACCATGGCCACAACCGCCACGACCTCGCCCCGGGCGAGACCGAACCGGGAGATGCAAAGGGTCGTCGCCAGGGCGGTACTCGTGATGATGCAGATATCCGATCCCGTCAGGCAGGTGGCCAGGAACCACTCGGGATTCTCAAGAAGCCGGAGGGTCCGCTCGGCCGCTTTTGACCCGGCGGTCGCTTTCCGGCGGATAAGGTGGATGTCCGAGGCGATGAGCGCAATCTCCCCCCCGGAGAAGAGACCCTCCAGAAGTATGCAAAGAAAAATCGCAAGCACGATGACGAGGTCATCCGTCATGGACCGCCTCTTTTCTGACCCGGACTCTCAGGACTCTCGCTTTGCCCATCTTTTCAATCCCATAGGCGTATCCCCCCTCGGATATCTCTTCCCCCTTGACGGGAAGCCGTCCGAAGAGATGAAAAACATACCCCCCCACCGTGTCGAAATTCTCATGGCTGATTCCGGCACCGGTCAATTCGTTGAAGCGCTCGATCGGCATCATGCCCGATACGATGAATGTGTGTTCGTCCACCCGGTGATAGAGGTCCTCGATCGTGTCCCGCTCATCGTAGATGTCGCCGAAGAGCGACTCGAGAATGTCCTCCATCGTCACAAGGCCTTCCACGCCGCCGTACTCGTCGACGACGACGGCCATGTGCACCTTCCGGACCTGAAAATCCCGCAGGAGGGCATCCGCCCTTCTCTGGGGGGGGACAAAGAAGGGTTTTTTCAGAAGGGACTCAATGCGGACGGCCTGCCCCAGGCCTGCCGCTCGCGCCAGGAGGTCCCTCGCATAGAGGATTCCGAGGACATCGTCGATGCCGCCGGTCCCGTGAACGGGGATCCTCGAATACCCCTGCTCGATGATCTCCCTTTTCATCTCATCGACGCCCATCACCACGGGCAGGCAGAACATGTCGACCCGGGGGGTCATGATCGCCGAGACTTCCGTGTCACCCAGCTTGAAAACCCGGTGGATCAGGTCTCTCTCGGTCTTCTCGATCACCCCTTCCTCATGGCCCGCTTCGACGAGACTCCTGAAGGTGTCTTCCGTCAACACGCGTTCCTCCCGCTGCGTCCCCCTGAAGAAAGAGCTGAAGACGGCAGAGATCCCCTCCATCAGCCGGATCAGCGGATACCCCAGCGTCATGAAGAAAAGAACGACCGGCGAGGCATAGGAAGAAAAACGCATGGGATACATCTTCCCGAAGGTCTTCGGCATGGCCTCACAGAAAATCAGGATGAGCGGGGTCAAGACGGCGATGGCGATCCATTGTCCGTCGCGGCCCAGGAACGAAATGAAAAGGGCCGTGGCAAGGGCGGAAAAGGCGATGTTGGTGGCCTCGTTGTAAACGATGATGGTCACCAGAAGCCGTCTCGGGTTTTCGAGGAGCCTCTGAATGTGGCCTGTGAAGGGGAACCGGTCTTCCTGCATCCGGTGCAGGTGAAGCGGCGTCAGGGAAAACAGTGCCGCCTCGGAGCACGTGAAAATGCCGAAGAGGAGAAACAGGACCGCCAGAAGGATCAGCTTTGATGTAAGATAAGGGTCCAATGGGGCCTTGGGGGTTTCTTGTTGGCAAAGACCGGTTATCCAACCGGTGGATTAGAGTTTTCTTAAAAAAATTATAACAAAAAGTCAAGCAGTTGCAAATTCGGGGCCTGTCGTTCCATGAAATGGATTTCGTTGACTTCGCTTACCAATTCCGCTATATACCAGCCAGAATTTCATGACTCAAGTGCTCGAATCGATCCCACCGACAACCCCCGAAACATGCCCAGAGAAGTCATTTTTACGATCCGCACACCGGCAGGGATCGCGGACAAATGAAGAAGCCAGACCCCCGATCGGTCGACGGTCTTCATCTCTTGCAAGGAGGAACCAAAAATGCCCAACGTGCTTCTGATCGGAAACGGCGCCAGGGAGCATGCCCTCGCCGAGGCCATCATGCGGTCACACCACAAACCGGGCCTCTTTGCCTTCATGAGGACGAACAACCCGGGCATTGCCTCCCTGGCCGAGAGGATCCTTCTGGGTCGCTACGAGGACCTGGCGGGGATCACATCATTCGCGAGAGAATGCCGGATCGATTTTGCCGTCATCGGGCCCGAGGACCCGCTGCATCTCGGGGTCGTAGACGCACTCCTGGCGGCGGGCATCCCTTCCGTGGGGCCCAAGAAGGAACTGGCCCGTCTCGAGACATCGAAGTCCTTCACACGGGACCTCGTCCGGAAATACCATATCCCCGGAAATCCCCGCTTTGAAACGTTCACTTCCCTCGCGGGGATCGAGGCGTTCCTGAAGGAACTCCCGGGCATCGTTATAAAACCCGACGGCCTCACCGGGGGCAAGGGCGTGAAGGTCCAGGGAGACCATTTCCAGACAAAGGGTGAGGCCTTCGAGTATTGCAAGGAGGTCCTGCGGGATCACCTCGCTGTGATCATCGAGGAGAAGCTGGAGGGCGAGGAATTTTCACTCCAGTGCATATCGGACGGCAAGACCGTAGTGGCAACCCCTCCCGTTCAGGACCACAAGCGCCGCTTCGTCGACGACAAGGGCCCCAACACGGGGGGCATGGGCTCCTATTCCGACCGGGATCACTGCCTCCCCTTCATGAGCCCCGAGGACGTCCGGGCGGGTCTTGCCATCACGCAAAAGGTGGCCGAGGCCGTTTATCGGGAGACGGGCGACTACTACAAGGGCGTCATGTACGGCGGCTTCATGATCGACCGGGACGGCGTGAAGCTCGTGGAATACAACGCACGTTTCGGCGATCCCGAGGCCATGAACATCCTTCCTCTGCTGAAGACCGATTTCGTCGACGTCTGCCGGGCCGTCATCGACGGCACACTGGACCGGATGAACATCGAATTCGAGCACAGGGCGACGGTGTGCAAATACATCGTCCCCAAAGGGTACGGACTCCCCAAGAATCATCCCGACGCAAAGTCCGCTTCCTCGAAGATTGAAGTCGGCGACACCGGGGAGGCGAGGCTTTATTACGCCTCCGTCGACCGGAAAGAGGACGGGCTCTACATGACGACGTCCAGGGCGATCGGCGTCGTCGGTATCGCCGAGCGACTCGATCAGGCCGAACAGATCGCAGAGAGGGCCGTCTCGGCCGTGCGGGGCCCCGTGGACCACCGGCCGGACATCGGAACAAAGGCGCTGATCGAGCGCCGCATCGACCATATGCAGCGCCTCCGGCGCTGACGCGCCGGGCCCCGAACGGGGATCGGAAGTTAGGAAGTTCTGAAGTTGTGAAGTTCGGATTCTCTCCACTTCCAAACTTCTCAACTTCTCAACTTCGACGCCGCAGGCGGTTAGTGAACTTTAAACAGAAAGAGGTGTTTTCCGAATGACAAAAATAGGAAGGGCTTTGATCAGCGTCACGGACAAAAAAGGCATTGTGGAGCTCGCGAAGGGACTGAAGGGCTTCGGTGTCGAGATCCTGTCAACGGGTGGAACAGCCGCCGCGATCAAGGCGGCGGGCATCGACGTGACCGACGTGTCGGTCTACACGGGTTTCCCGGAAATGATGGGCGGCCGGCTCAAGACCCTGCATCCAAAGGTCCACGGGGGTCTGCTTGCCCTTCGTGACCATGACGAGCACATGAAGTCCGCCAGGGCGCACGGGATCGGGATGATCGACATGGTGGTCATCAACCTTTACCGCTTCGAGGACACGGTGGCGAGGGAGGGCTGCACTCTCGAGGAGGCCGTAGAGAACATCGACATCGGCGGGCCCACCATGGTCCGCTCGGCGGCTAAGAATTACCGCTTCGTCAGCATCGTCACCGACCCCGACGACTACCCGAAGATCCTCGAGGAGATGAAAAAGACAGACGGCAAGATCTCCGAGGAGACCAACTTCAAACTCGCCACCAAGGCCTTCCAGCTCACAGCCCGTTACGACGCTGCCATATCGAACTGGTTGGGCACGATCATCCCCGGCGATGGACGGAAGGACTTCCCTGACGTCTACACGCTTCAGTTCACAAAAGCCCAGGACCTGCGTTACGGCGAGAATCCCCACCAGAAGGCTGTCTTCTACCGCGAGGGGGCGCAGGTCGACGCCGGCATCGCCGGCGGAAGGCAGCTGCAGGGCAAGGAGCTCTCATACAACAACATCATGGACAGCGACGCCGCCTGGCAGATGGCCTGCGACTTCGAAAGACCCACGGCCGTCATCATGAAACACGCCAACCCCTGCGGGGCCGCCACGTCCGGGGGTGACATCCTCGAGGCCTACCGGAAAGCCCTCGAGACGGACCCGGTCTCGGCCTTCGGCGGCATCGTGGCGGTGAACCGAGCCGTGGACAAGAAGGCCGCCGAGGAGATCGCCAAGCTCTTCCTCGAGGTGGTCATTGCCCCGAAGTTCGAGCCCGAAGCGCTCAAGATTTTCGAAACGAAGAAGAACCTGCGGCTCATCGAGGCG
>Ga0302241_1002084_pt1 | contig 12782 bp, 8 predicted proteins | sample AAG_UR_Arg_MG_FD_193532 | JGI IMG/M metagenome (GOLD analysis project Ga0302241, IMG submission 193532) | Enriched activated sludge microbial communities from anaerobic digester in WTTP, New Holstein, Wisconsin, United States - AAG_UR_Arg | ecosystem: Engineered > Bioreactor > Anaerobic >...
AAATATTTAAGTGTAATGGAGTATGGAAGAAGTTCCATAATTTTTGCAGATATCCAGAAAGGTATATTTTTTAATATATTGAGTTGTTCTTTGTTAAAGTAATTACCTGAGATATTATAAATTAGATTGACAATCTGGTTTCTCTTCTTTTTTGTAAGAGCCCTGGAGCATGCAATTTCTTTGTGAAGAAATAAGCTATCTTTGAATTCTTTTTCAATATCTTTTTTTGCCCTATAAACATTTCCAGAAGATTTTTCAATAGCTATCTGTAGATTTTTTCTGTCTTCTCCAGGGAGTGCAGCAAAAAGAATTTTTCTGTATTTTATGTGGGTGTTCTTTAAAGCTACGGCAAAACTCTCCTCAGGTATACTATAGTAGAGATCCAGAAGATCTTCTCTGGCCAGTAAAAAAATATCTTCGAAGTGAAAAAATCCTTTCCAGCTTAACAAAGGTGAAAGGTTAAATTGTTCAAAAAATTTTGTTTTTCTATTAAAAAACATATTTATTAATCCACAGGTATTTAATTTTTTTATTATACGTCAGGATTTTGAAAATTGGAAGGGTTTTTCTTACTATTTATTGTTTTTTGGGTTTGATTGGGGTAAAAATTAAATAAAAAAATTCGTAACTTAATATAACAAATAATAATGGATATTTATATGATATAATAAAAATATGTTTAAAGCTAATTATCATACTCATTGTAATTTTTGCGATGGTCGGGATGAAGCAGAAGAATATGTAAAAGCGGCTATTAAAGAAAAAATGACTGAACTGGGATTTTCTTCACACAGTCCTCTTCCATTTTCTACAACTTATGCTGTAAAAATAGAGAAATTCTCAAATTATATCAGGAGAATAAAAACTCTTCAGGATAAATACAGAAAGGAGATTAAAATTTATCTTGGTCTGGAAGTAGATTATTTACCTTCTATAAAAACCTTTCAGGATTCTTTGGATTTCAGAACCTTTCTTGATTATACTATAGGGTCTGTTCATTATGTAAAACAGCTCTCTTCAGGATATCCCTGGCCTGTAGACAGTGATGACGAATTATTTCAAAGAGGCATAAATGAAATATTTAAAGGTAATATTCAAGAAGTTGTTGAAAATTATTATTCCTTGGTAAGAGAAATGGTTCAGAAAGAAACGTATGATATTATTGGTCATCTGGATCTGATAAAAAAGAATAATGCAGGAAAAAAATATTTCTCCGAAGAAGAGAACTGGTATAAAAATGCCATAAAAGAAACTCTTTCAGTAATAGAAAAAAAATCTCCTCTTCTGGAAGTAAATACAAGTGGCATACGTAAACCTGCAGGGGTAATTTATCCGAGTCCCTGGATATTGAGACAATGTAAAGAATTAAATATAAGATTAATGGTTAATTCAGACGCCCATATACCTGAAGAGTTGACTTTTCATTTCTCAGAGGTATATTCTCTTTTGAGAGAAATCGGTTATGCCGAGGTGTACCATCTTACAGATCGTGGTTGGGAGGGAGTAAAGATTTAGTTAATCTTTTCAGTTACCAATTCTTGTAATGTGTTTAATTACGGAAAATGGATCAGACTCTCTGACAGAGAAGGGAACTGAATGTAACAGTTTCTAAAGTTTCTTTAGTCAAATATCAGAGAGGTTTTGCTTTTGAATATTTTTGAAAATAGGGATGACAAAAATTTCATCTCTTCTTTCTTATAAAGTAGATAATTACTAATTTTTATAATTTTCTACTATAGCTGTAGAATGGGTGATTATAGAATACTTTTTGATATAGACTCGAAAGGTAATTATATTATAAGGACGTTAAAACACAGGAAAGAGGTTTATAGGAGTATGTAAAATTTATGAGTTGAACCATACCATCAAAATTCAACTTTCTCCACCGCCGTGTTTGCTCTTTCTCGGCCTTATACCAATAATTGCCACCTTTTCCTTCTCATCATCCACAATAACTGCTTCTCCGCATCTACTTATCTTTTTAATAAAGGTTTTCAATTCATTTCCCATATAATCGGCACTTAAAGCATTGAGTGATTGAATATCTTCTTTTGAAGTCAGTTTATGGCAGATTATTAGATCACATTGGGATAATATATCAGAATCAATAGCCGAAGGTTGTTGAGAAGAAATAATCAATGAAAGCCCGGGTTGTCTTCCCTCTTTTACAAAACGTATTAAATGTTCTTTAGAAAGGGTACTTTTACCTGAAGGGGCAAATTGATGAGCTTCATCAATAGCTAACCATACTTTCGGTATATCTGTAGCTAACTCTAATTCTTCCATAGCTCTTGCCTTTAAACGGGCTTTAAAAAGTTGTTTTGCAAGAATTGAAACAATTAAGTTTCGCAAATTATATCTTCCAGGGTCAAGGCTTTTCATATCTATGATATTAATATAATCTCTTTCAAAAACACTGAGTAACTCCTGATAGTTTGTAGAGAATATATTCAGGCTTTCTGCCCATTCTAGGCGATTTAGCAGGGCTTCTTTAGTTCTATCCACAACTTTTGTGTCCATTTCTATTTCGTTAATAATATCGGAAAGGTAAAAGTGTACCCCTCTTCTTCTGTTCAAATTCTGTATAGCTCTGAATAAGCATATACCCTGTACATCAGTCATACTGAGATCAAAAAAATCACACCACCCATCTGCAGAAAGATCCGAAGGATTTACTCTAAAAGAACCAAAATTAACACCCCTCTGTTTCATTCTATCCAGTATATTTTCTTCTCCAAAGGCATAATTTTGTACCGGGTCTCCTGCAACCAGAATTTTTACACTATAACCCTTTGGATTAAAACCCCATGAATTAAGTGTTTGAGTCTGAATATAATTAGGTTCAACCATTGTATGATATATTCCCATAGGATCAATAATTATAATTAATTTGTCTTTATCGCCATAAATATCTTCAATAATATTCCCCATTGTATAAGATTTACCACTTCCACGTTTACCACATATAAGAATAGATCGAGATTTATTTCCTTCAATATAAATATCCTGTTCCTCTTTTAAATCTCTTCCTATAAAAAGAGACATTCATTTCACCTCTACTATTATTAATGGTACAAAAGATTCTTCATAAGATAACCCGCCATGACAACCCCATTCGTTTTTATGAAATGCTCTCCTTATATATGGATATTCTAATACCCAGAAATCATCATCTTTACCATAAGGGATGCCTTTTCTACCTATTTCATTCTTTGTAAAATATCTCATCGATGGATTAGATTTATGTCCTGTATTTTCAATAATTTCAAATTTATGCCTATCTTTCCATAATATACCATGATCAGAAATAACAAATATAAAAGCAGGTTTTGGTATTACATCAGTTAAGGCATTAATATTTTCTTTTAGTTTAGTTATAAATGACTCAATCATAGGAGGTTCATATTGTTTATGACACCATTGATCTAAACCCATTGAGACAATCTGAATAAAAGTTTTATTTAAATTTTTTCTGTATAGATTGTCCAATATATTATTAAAAGAATCCACAGAAGTAACCTGTTCATTGGAAAAACAACTGAATATTTCTGTAGATAATTCTGTCTTATTTATATCCCAATAATTAAACCCCATAATATTAAAACCTTTACTGTTAAAAAACAACACCAGATTTCCTTTATTTATAATTAAAGGGAAGGATCTACTTGTTAATGATGGGGAGTCTATAAAAACAGGAATACTTTTATAACCTATATGCTTTGTATCTTCATATGATAAGCCGTCAACCAGTAAAAGTAAAACTGTTCTCACATCAATATTAGAATTAATTATATAATTTTTTATATATTCTGTAACAGTTTTATTAGTAATACAATTTTTACAAATATAATCCAGATTGTCTTTTAATAAATAATTTATTTCTGATGTAAAAGGATTATGTTCTAACTCAAGCCCAGGGAAACGATATTTCAAGTTATTTCCAGGGTAATTAACTATATATCTCTTTAAGGGATGAATAAACTTTGGATTATCCAATTCAAACAATAAGTTATTTTCATCAACTAATTCAACATTTTGAAGATATATAAAAGAAATTGGGTTCATCTTACAGATCACAGGAGTATAATCCAAAATTTCCTCCAATTCTCTCAAATTAACATTCATGTTATCTTCTCCTCTGTATCTGTATATTAACTAGATTCTTTTTGAATAACTCCTTTAAATGTTCAAACATATTCTCTAAACTCATATTACTCTGTTTTTTCAATTTTAAAGCAATCCTGGTAAAATCTTCTCTATTACTGTCTTCAAAAACCTTCAATATAACTTCTTCTTCCCTGGTAGGTTTTCCTGGTAATAAAATTTTTGTAATTAGTACATCCTTTATACCTTTTATTCTATCAGGAGAATTTATTATTTTATCAGTCCAATTTTTAAAATTTTCATGGTTTTTTATTAAATCTTTAGAAAAGACCTTAAAACTCTGCTCTAACTCAAGTCTTAAATTATTATAGCCTTCTTTTAATCTCTTAAAATTTTGAGCATGTTCCTCTGTTTCTATTTTCTGAAAATCATTTGCTTTTATAATTTCATTATCTAATTCAGAAATTTCATTTTTAAGTTCTTTTATTCTTTCATTAACATTCTCATATATTTCTGTAATTCTATCTTTTCTGGATTTTTCAGGATCAGAATAATCAAATCTGGTTCTTATAATAGTTTTAGGTACTTTTAATTTCCGAAGCAATTCACAATACTTTTCACTTTCCTCATTAAATATCGTCTGGCCTTCATTATATCTAACTTCTTTCTCTTCTTTTATTTTATCGAATTTTGCCTTGTAAATTTTATATTCTCTTACACCTTCCAATTTCTTAAGAGTAAACATCTGCGATATTTCAGGACAAATTTCATTGTTTATACGATCTGACAGATCATCCATCTGTAATTCATGAATATTTGTTAAGAGATTTGACCCATACTCAAGGATATGTCTCCATTCAATATACCCATCATAATCTTTAGATAACTTATTTTGTTCATCAATTGATTTTATTGATTTTTTTTCTATCTCTTTAAGTCTGTCAGTTAATTCAGATAATACATCAGGGTTAATACGTTCCAGATCATTTAAAAAATTCGAGATTTCGTTCCTGATATCAGTCAGAGTATCGTGATTATTTTCAAAAGATTTTTTTATTTTTGTTCTTATTCCAACAAGGTTTTGGACAAAAGATAAATTACCTTTAACCTCTTTATCGAGATCATTTATTTTTGAGGTAGGTTGATATAGATAATTATCTATGTCTTTTCGTAAATTCCCAACTTTATACTTAAACTCATCACAAAGTTCAACCCTTACTCTATCAATATCTTTTTCTGTCCGACTAAGGTTAAAATCTATCTCTTCTCTTTCCTCATCATTATCATCATCACAATTATTTATTTTAATATTTAATTGTTGCAAATTTTGTCTGATTTTTTCAATATTATCTTGAATTTTCTTATCTTCAACAAAAAATTTAAGGCATTCCAACTCTTTTATCTGTTTATTAAATTTTTCTTCAAGCTCATTCTTTGATGTAACATCTGCCTGTTTAAGATATATTAATTTTGAATCTTTATCTACTTCTACCATCTGCCTTAATATTAAAAGTCCTAAAGCAGAGGATATTTCTTGAAGCAAATATCCTTTATCCAGACAATAATCACCTACTTTTTTATCATCCAGGGATTTAGCTCTCTTATCTTTTATTATTTTTTCTGTACCATCACTATCAAGTTTATTATATATAAGTCTTTCAAGAGGATGAAGTATAAGAGTTATTTTTCCATGCTTTCCTTCCCACTTATCCTTCTTAATATAATGCTTAAAAATAGTATCTATAGAAGTTTCAAATGTCGCTATAGAATCATAACCAAACATCTTTGCTATCTCTAATTTCTCTTTTTCAATAGAGTCACGGCCTCTTTTTTGACTCAATAAAATTTCAGTGTTTTTAAGCATAGTTTGAACTCTTTGAATATCTTTTTCATAACCAACCCTGTTAATCATAGTTGTATAATTAGCCCATCTCTTTTTACAGAGAGTATTAAAAAGTTGTTTTAATCTCTGAGTCCCTATACCATTGATAGAAGTAGATATAATACCTTCTATATATTGATTGTTGGAAAAAATAGCTTCAACAATATGTTTATCAAAAGGTTCTATCAGAAAAGTTTTAATTTCAGTTCTCTCCTTACTGTTTAATTCTCTGTGGTTGGAAACTTCTTCCCATTTTTCAAGATATTTTCTTATAAGAAGCATAAACATAATAGTTACTTTTTTGGGTCTAACAAATTCCTTTAATTTCATAAGAGCTCTGGGAAGCTCATTACCAAAAGGATAATCAGGATTAATTTTAAAAACAACTTTATCATCCTGAATACTTATCTTTCCTGGTTCAGACTGGTCAAACTCTTTTTTTCCATCAAACTCAAATACAAAATAATAGTGAATATCTTTTTTAATATTATATGCACATGGCAAAAAAATATTTGAAGTTATATCTATATAAATCCTCCTGGATGGATATTCAGAGGAGAAAGTACCCTCAGTAATGGTAAAATAACTCTCATCCTGTTTTGACATACTAAAAGGACTCCATTTATCAAGCACCTGAGCTGACTTTGTTTCAAATAATTTAGGAATAATATAAAAAGAAAAGCTTTCTATGACTTCTGAAGCATTATTTCTAAAATCTTCTTCATAATGCCTCAGAAAATCTTTAATCATTTCATCTATAATATTAGAAGATGCCTCTGATGGAAGTAATGATTTTAGCGTATATCCTTCAAGATGATATTGGACAGATCTACCAAGAAGTTTATCTACAACCTTATTACAATAAGAAACCAGATTATATTTTTTGAGTATATCCTCTGGCACACCACGAGGAAAGGCAGCCAATAACTTTAATGCCTTAATTTCTTCATCTTTTTTAATATCAGGAGTGGATAATACGCTATTTACAACCTGAGCAAGGGTAGACTTTGCTCCATCATAAGATATTTCTCCTTTTATAAAATCGTCAACAAGTTGTACCGGTGTATAAATCGAGTCATATTTATCATAATATCTAATTATTCTTTTAAATACTTCTGTAACTGTTCTGGGGCCATCACCTAAATTTTCCTGAAAGGCAATCTGTCCAAGTGAATATAGAGTTTCTTTATCTACTATATCTCTATAGTCCTTTCCACCTAATTGTTTCAGAATGTTATCCCATAAAATCTGAGGAGTACTATGATTATAAAGATTTAGAAGATTACAATGAATTCCATCTTCCAGTAGGCGATCCAGTATATCCTTTCTTTTTTCACGAATACCTGCTTCTGTATGACTTGGCATACTCATAATAATAGCAACAGGTAGTTTTTTTACTGTCATTTTAGACCAGAAATCAAATAATTTAGTTAAAGGTTTCATAGTTTGTTGACCTTTTGGATATATAAACTGTTGAATCTCATCTAAAAGTAATACAATACCTTTAAAACCTGCATTAATAGAAACCTGTGATACTTCTTCAATTAATTTTACAAGTTCATCTTCCTGAATTGTTAATAATAAAGAACCCTGTTGATACATTCTTTCAACTGCCTTTAAAGCATCTCTCTTTGCAATCCCATCCTTGGCACTTATCATTTCTGCTTCTTTTTCTAAGGATTTATTAGAAAGATAAGAGTAAAATTCCTCAAGTTCTTTCAGGCTTTTAGTATCAATTGAAGCTATTTTAAATCTGCACCATCCGTAAAGGGCATGAATTATATCTCTATAATCTGAAAAAGTAAAAGGAGGTATACTGAGAAAACCTTTTCCTTCAAGTTTCTGCCATAAATAAGCTAGAACACTTGTTTTACCATATCCATAAGGGGATGTTATATAACCAAATACTGTTCTATTATTTTTGCTTATTTTCCTGAATAAGTTATCTTCTAAATCATCTTTTTTATGAAGAGGGTAATAAGTGAGATTAGCTCTTTTAAATATATCTTCCACATCCTGAGGACGTTCAAGAAGATCCAATGAGGAAACAGTAGATATAACTTCTCTTTTTTCCAGAAGAGGGTTAAAAATCTTTAAAAGTTCTGGTTTCATAATTACCTCCTAAATATATTCCATAAAGATATGGTACTACCCGAATTATCAGGTAAGATAAATCCAATATTTTTAATATTTTCTTTCACTTTTATAATATCTTCTTCTGTCAAATTTAATGGAAATTCCTTTAAAAGTTTTTCATCAGGTGCATATTTTCCTATAAGTAAGTATCGATTTATATTACTTAAAGCCAGATCCTTAATAATATTTCTCAGGGTATATCTATTCCAGTCTATGTTATCAATAACTACACCTTTAATGCTTGACGAAAGTTCATATTTCTCTTTGGGACCATCCGGAATATACTCCAAGAGTTTTTCCTTTTCTAACATCCAGCCAGTAAAAGTTTTACCACTTCCAGAAATACCATATAAAAATCCTGTGACAGAACCAGGATATGACAAATAATCTCTTATTCTTTCAAAAACTTCTATCTGAGAATCAGTAAGCCAGTTATAACTAAATTCTTTTTTAATCTTATTTAATATAGAAATATAATTTTTCACTAAAGCACCTCTGTTAATTGTGGTTCCTTTAGAAGACAGATCTGTGTTTCCCATCCACCCCCGGTTATCTCCTGAATAAAATCCGGGTACTGAGTTTTAGTCCATTTATATATCATATTAAAACCCTCATCATTAAGAAGGGTTATATTAAGTAAGCGGTCAATTATATCCTGACTGAAAATAATATTACTTCCGTAGGGAATACTTTTTTCCTGGTATATTAAGTTAACTCCAAGTAATATTAACCAACACGGACAGGAATCCCTTTTTTTAAAGACTACTTTACCACGTTCATTTCTTATTACTTCCGGTTTAAGTAGTTCTAACCATTTTAAAGCTCCATTAATTGTATTTGGAGAAATAGAAACCTTACTTATATCTTCATTAAACTGTTGAACAAACTCAATTTCAATAGTTTCCTGAAGTTTTTGGGATATTTTTTTTAGGTCAATAAGCTGTCCATCATAATCTGCTAATATCTTACAAATTGTTTGATAACTCCAGGAAAAACAATTATTTGCATAATTACCTGGATTCCATAAAGAAAAAAGCTTATAATGTAATAGATTTGAAAGTATATCATTATCATGTAAATGTTTTAATAATATTTCTCCAAATTTTGGCCAGGCATTATCTTTATTGATAATTTCTAACCTCTTAAGATTTGTCAGAACATTATTAAAGCTTTTCTTTGTATTTATAGAACTAAACTTACCTTCATTTTTCCCATAATCAAATATATCATCATATTTAACACCACTCTCTAATAACTGAAGAATCTCCGTTATATATTCCGGATGACTGGAATGATCTATATGAAAAAGCAAATTTTTCATTCATTTCCTCCTAAATTAATATAAATATTTGGGAGAAGTGATTTTTATAATATCTTTAACTTCTTCCTGAGATGTATTTCTTATGTAATCAATTGTGTCCATGATACAGGTTAAATTATGCATAATCCTGTAAATCCTTGTCTTTGATAATTTATTATAATCATTACAAAATATACATTTATGATTAGTTATATCTTTTATTCTTGCAAAATCTTTCCTTGATATATGAGCACGAAATATATTATTATGGGTACATAATTTTCCACTCATTAATGGTAAAAAAACATTTCCATAACCTGCTGATTTCATCCAACCTATACTATCAAAACTATAAAACTTATTTAAAGAAAGACGCCAGATAATGGGTGGAGCACCAACACCAAAAGTATGTATCTTAATACCATCTTTTTCTGTAAGTTCTTTAATTAAATTCAATCTCATCTCGGCAGTTGGATCATATTGATTTATAGTCTGATTATTTCCAGAAGTAGCAAAACTTCCAAAACCAAAATAATTTAAACCCAATTTTTTGTATGAAGTAATAGCACGATATAGCTGTGAATAAGTATATCCCTGAATCACTGGAATAGCTTTAGATTTTAAATTGTCTGGCATCTCATAAAAAAACATACACGAAAAATGAGCTGTTTCGAAAGATTTCTGTTCAACTATCTCTTCTGGATCAGATGATAGAGGAACATTGTCAGGTAATATATAATAATCTGCCCACTTATTTTTTTTATAAAATTCCATAAGTTTAGGATATAGATCTCTATAGGAGATTTTTCCCTGTTGAACCCAGAAGCCACCGGAATCAAAGTAAACCTCAGAACCTTTTTCTTCTTTCCAAGAGCGAATTATTTTTAACGTAGTCTTAGACGTAAAAAGAGGTGTAACTAAAACAGACGAAAAAGGATTTCTTATATCACCTGATTCTTCCCATAATTTCCTAATTCTTTTAATTTCACCTGGTCTTTCAGTCATTGAAGCAACAAATTTTATACCATTATTTTTCATAATTCTTAATCGTTCCACTTAAATAATGAATCAAGAGCATTAAGGCTTTCTTGAACATTATCCTTTTCTATTTTATTAGTTGTATTTCCGATAAAATCTAAAGCCATATCGATTATAGATAGTTTAGATTCAGTTTGTACTTTGTCAATAGATTCTTCTAATGAAGTTGCCCGAATATTATTCCACCTATCAGTCTGCACTTGATCTTTGTCTCTGGAATAAGTTGATAAATATTTTTCGGTTAAAGTCCATTTATCCCCTATTCTCATAAAAGTATCTGAATTTTTTGTTAAACACCACCAGATTGATGCTTCAGAGTAATTTGCATAGTCTAGGGTCTCACTATATATTTCTTGATTTGATAATTCTTCATTCTCGCTAAGAATAATTTTAATAATTTCTTTAAGAGAATATGTTAAATGTTTTTTATGACCACCAATTCGGGTCTCAAGGAAATTTAAAATAGCATTTATATAATATTCTTTATTCTCTAAGTCTACACATTTATTATTAATATCAAATAATTCATCTAGTTTTTGTTTGGGCAAGATTCCATTGGTAATTCTACCTGAATGAGTTCCATCGAATTCCCAATAATCCCGTAATTTTTTAGAATGTGCTGGGTGTCTAAGTTTTTTTAAAGCTTTTTCCTCAATTTGTCTAATTCTTTCTCGTGTAAGGCCAAATTCCTGTCCTATTTCTGCCAGTGTTTTTTCCTGTCCAAATCTAAGTTTTAAAGTCTTTTTTTCTCTCTCTGTAAGGTTTTCCATAACATCTTCAATTTTTTCCTTAAGCATTAAAGAATAAGTATCTTCTTCAAATTTTATATCAATATATTCAATAACATCTTTGAGCAAACTCTCGCCTTCTTGGTCTACAGGTGTTTCTAAAGAAATGGGGAGGTAAGATATTTTTATAATTTCTCTGACTCTTTCAAGATTATATCTTATTTTTTTTCGAATTTCTCCATCTATTAATAATTTCTTATCTCTATTAGTAAGTTGTCGACCAAGTTGTTGGTTCAATTGTTGTTTTATTTCTTCTTTATCAACCGGGTACATATGTTGTGTTATTTCTTCTATACTAGGTTCACGGCCAAGTTCTTGTAAAAGCCTTCTAGATACTTTTATAAAGCGATTTACTGTTTCAAGCATATGAACAGGGAGTCGAATTGCACGGGCTTGATCTGCAATAGCACGAGTAATACTTTGCCACGCCCAAGTAAAACCTATACTATGAAAATTTCGTTTTCTATCAATATCAAATTTGTTTACTGCTTTAATTAATCCAAGGCAACCTTCCTGTATTAAATCTAATATATCATAGGCTAAATAAAAATCTTTTGCGATTCTAAGAGGTATCCTGATAAAACCTTCTACCAGAAGATTTCGAGCCTCAATATCACCATTTTTTGCTAGTAAAGCTAATGCTCCCGTCTCTTCAATCTGAGTTATCTCCGGTGTATTTACTAAATCTTCCATAAAATAATCAAAAGCACTTTTTTTACTAGAAACATATTCGTATATTGGTTTAAAGTTTCTTTTTCTTTCTTTTATAAGTTCCTTTATATCTAAAGCTTTTTGAATTTGTGGATCATTATAATCTATAGCAATGTTTTTATGAGAATCATCTTCTTTCTCATCTACAACTTCTATACCTTCACTGGTTAAGATGTCATATAATCTCTCTATCTCTTCTTCTGTAAGTTCCTGTTCTACATCTAAAGCATTATCTAAACATTCATCAATCCCATCATAAGTAAGAAAGCCATCTTTCTTACCTTTTTCTATCAAATTTTTTATAACATCATTAAAGTTATTACTTTCATAATCTTCTTTCTCTGTGTTATCTTCCGCTTCATCTACAACTTCTATACCTTTATCAGCCAAAATATCATATAACCCTTCCACTACTTCTTCTTCAATCTCCTGCTCTACATCTAACACCTCATCCAAAGCATTATTGATCTCATTATAAGTGAGGTGTCCATTGCGTTTATTTTTATATATTAAATTTTCTAAAAAAGCATCACTTAATATTAAATTTTTTGCTGTTCCAAAAAAATTAGATTTACTCATCACATTTATCCAGTATATTTCTATACAGATCATCACTAATCCAGAAGCCACATTTAATAAGTTTATCAACTGAATTACCTACGAATAAATTCGTAGGGTTCCTGCTTCGTTGACCGTGCTTGCCTTCAAGTGAAAACCTTCAGGTAGAGGCACAATCTCCACAGGCGTTAATTCCCTGTATTCCACAGGTACTGATTTATTATTTAAATTTAATTTCCCTATATATTTTACTGTCTTGGCTGAC
>Ga0302241_1002096_pt1 | contig 12697 bp, 8 predicted proteins | sample AAG_UR_Arg_MG_FD_193532 | JGI IMG/M metagenome (GOLD analysis project Ga0302241, IMG submission 193532) | Enriched activated sludge microbial communities from anaerobic digester in WTTP, New Holstein, Wisconsin, United States - AAG_UR_Arg | ecosystem: Engineered > Bioreactor > Anaerobic >...
GCAGGCCGGGAAGGCCGGGAGTTCATTAAAATATCAATCAGGCGAGATAGCTCAGATGGTTAGAGCGCATGATTCATAATCATGAGGTCCCGGGTTCAATTCCCGGTCTCGCTACACTGAAAATGACGGAACTGATAATCAAATGATTTCGGCTCCGTCTTTCTTGTTTTGAAAGCCTGCAGTAAACGATTCTCACTTTTGCCTAATCAATAGGTTACAGATTTAATCTGCAGGAGGAGTGTCATCTCCGGTTCCTGATGGATCCTTCGGGAGGCCTGATCAGGATAAGGAAGGAGAAGGGCTTAATCCTGGTCTATTTGGTCTTGAAGAGTGCCCATGTATTCTGTATGGGCTGGAATGGGTATGCCGAGATCAAGGCATATCTTAAACACGGTATAATCCTTGACTGGTCTTTCGTCAATTGGAAGATTAAGCCACGCTTTGGCTCCTGTTCTGGGATTTTCAAAGTAGATTACATGAGCTTTAATCTCTGGCAAGGCAGTTTGGTTACAACCCTGTGCCCGGATATAACGATATAGCTCCCTTCTTGTCACCTGTCCGGCTAGCAGCGGGTCTCTGCACAGAAGCCAATAGACTTTCTTATTACCTTAAACTCAGAGCTGGAAGGCTCTTTCGTTTGCCGGCTTTGGTAGTTGAATACATCATGGAGGGCATTCAGAAGGTTCTGAATTGCCTCTTCTTCTGTTTCACCCTCAGAGATTATGTTGGGAAACTGCTTGAAGAACGCTGTAAAACCACCCAATTTGGGGTCTTCCACTAATATTGCGTTCAGGGAAAACATCTTTGATTTCAGGGTCTTCATCTTTTCATTTTCAGTTTTAATCGGGCTGCAAGGGTATAGACTTCTTTACAGAATGAGCAAGTTAAATAAAAAACGTAAATTCTGTCCAAATGTTTCGTCACTTTTTGACGAAGACGGAGTGAACCTTGTCAGGCTTGATACAAAATGAGCTGCTCTGGTATCATGGTCTATCGTCATGATAAACTTGAAAGAGATTACCTTTTACATTGACAGGGAAGAACCGTTGGGGTACTTTGATATTCCGGTTGAATAATCGTGCACCGGAAGGTGGAATGATATAATTTCCTGCCGGGAATTCTGAGAATACTGGTAAATTTTGAAGTATTTTCTGAAAAATCTTAAGCTATTTGCTTAACTTTACTTGTGTTCATGAATTAATCAATCTGACAAATAGTGGCAGCACGGTCAGGTTGTCATTTATGTTCATTGTGAATAGTGACGTGCACATACGATTATAATGAGAAATCAATTGCAGATTCTTTCGCTGATTGTTCTGTCATGTACAGAAGGACGAGAAATAGATGATGATACAATTGATTTCACCAGATTCTAATTTGTAGGGTTAACTATGTATGCATAATAACAAGCCTAAAGGAACATATATGAAAACTGTTGGGAAATTGTCTGTTGTTTTAATACTCATTCTGTTATTTGGTTCATGTTCTTTTCAGGAGAAGAAACTGAAAAAGAGACATTCAGCCTCCACTCTGATTCATATAGATCCGGCGAAAGCATCAAGGGACTCTATACCCATGTCATTGATAGCAGAACGAATAGAGTACATTCCATTGCAGATGACTGATAGCTCTGTCTTGTCCTATCCTTATGATTTCAAGGTTACTAATGATTTTATATTTATACGGGAGGGAAATTGCATCCTGAAATTCAGCAAGGACGGCAGGTTTATAAAACGATTGTTTGATGTAGGTTACGGTCCGGGAGAATCAAAAGCAAACAGCTTTGCAATTAATGAGTCTGACAACCTGGTTTATGCTTATGATGTCCATTCTCGAAGAGGTAATATTTATGATTTTGACGGGATGTTCATCAAAACATTCAATGAGGATCTTTGTGACCCATTGTACTGGATTAGTTCAATCGATTATTTTCAGTCAAACATATTTGTCTCCATCTGTCTCAGGCCAGGCGTCGGTTATTTGTTTTCAAGTTTTGACTTAAAAGATGATTCAGTCAGGGTATTATATAAAACCAGAAATACTTTCACTGCCTCTCAGGAACAGCAAGTTCCTATGATTGTTTTTGGCAACCAGCATCAGGTTACACAATCGGAAATACTTTTCAAAGAAAGGTATTGCGACACAATATTCGCAGTTGACAAAGACTTTCATTTAAGGCCACTCTATATAATTGATTTGGGAAAAGATAAAATGCTTTGGGAAGACTTCAGGGATCAGGGGATGTTCAATATTTCTGCCGGCCCACCGGATGGTTACTGGATTGAGTCATTTGCTGATACTCATTCATTTTTATTCCTGATGGCAAAATCATATAAAGACCCCGGGTTATTATGTGTTTACTTTAAAGACTCAGATTCAACAGTAATTTCATCAAACAAGAGTTATATAACTCAGGAACAGCGGCTGGTTTATATGAAGAACGATCTGGATTGCCTGGTGCCATTTCCTCCTATGCGCAAACAAACAGGGCAGTTCTTATACCATGAGGAGTATCTGTACAGTGTCATTGAGGCAAAAGATTTTGTTGCCGCTTATAATGCAGCTTCCACAGAGAAGCGAACATCATCTGAATACCTTCGGAAAATGGAGCCGTTATTTTCAAAAATAGATGAATTCAGCAATCCGGTCATAATGAAAGTGTATCTGAAATCAGATTGAACTTCTTATATTACTTCATGAATTCATCCTCAACCTGATAAACAATTATTGTGTTATCTTCTTCATTTGAGTCATAGCCATAAATCCGGTTATTTTCCCAATCAACAGCAAAGGATCTAATCAACTGACTTTTATCTAAAACATACTTATTTATCGGATTCCCTTCCCAGTCGAATACCAGAACAGTCTGATCAGAATAGTTGCCGGTTTGCCGGAAAATGGCGTTTATGAATTAATAATGTTAAATTTGTGATAACTGTTGTGAAAGTCAATTGGCAAGAATAGCCATCATGTTACCGGAAAAGAAACTGTCTGCTGCCTGGGCATTGATCCAAAAACACTCCAACGGAAGTTGCAGAAAGCAGGTATCATGTTGGATGGGGCCTGTGATCCCGGCTGAGAAGGCCAGGGGAATAATGCTCCGTCTGCAGGTGAAACCGGAAAATCGTGATGATACTGAGCCAAATAAACAGCCTGATGGAAATTTTAATAAATTTGATAGACCATTCTTTGATATTCAATAGTATAAAAACCCCAACTCCAGATGCAAAAGAGAGCACATATTCAACGGTTTCTTGCAATAGCTCTTGGCACTGTTTTAATAATCCTCGTGTCATGCAAATCAAGACAGGCAGATAATTCCGGGGAGCTGGCACGTAGAGCATCGCGGCCCGAGGCCGTAATGGTTAAAACAGTCAGACTCGAACCCTCAATATTCTATCACGAGATCATCAGCAACGGCAAGGCATTCTCCCTGAGAAAGGCCGTAGTTCCGTTTAAGGTGAACGGATTAATCGAAGAGCTGTATGTGAAAAACGGACAGAGGGTGAAAGCCGGGCAGTTGCTGGCTGTCATAGAGGACTTCGAATACAGAATCAGCCTTACCACTGCAAGGCAGGCCCTGACAAGGGCTGAGATAAACTTCAAGGATGACCTCCTCAGTAAGTACATGACTTCAGACACAAACAATCTTGACCCTGCCAAAATAAGAACTTCAAGGATCAGGAGCGGGCTTGATGATGCACTGATAGCCCTGGAGAGGGCAGAGTATAACTACAACAACACCCGTATCTATTCACCCCTTGACGGTGTGATTTCCAACCTGGAGGCAACCCGCCTGAACCCCAGCCAGAACTACAAGAGCCTCTGCACGGTGATTGCCAATGATGTAATGTATGTAGAGTTCCCCGTGATGGAGTCGGAATACGGGTTTATCACCACCGGAATGCCTGTGGGGATAATTCCTTTTGTTGATGACAGCCTTCTCATCCAGGGGAAGATAGTGGAGATCAATCAGCAGGTTGATGAGGGCGGCATGATACGCATCAGGGCGGAGTTGAGGAACAACGGCCGCCTTATTGACGGTATGAATGTCAAGGTTCTTATCAGGAAGCCTGAATACAACAGGCTGGTCATCCCCAAGGAAGCCCTGGTGATCAGGCAGGGGAGAGATGTGGTCTTCATCAGGCAGGACTCCCTGGCAATATGGAGGTATGTCACAATTGACTCTGAGAACAGCTCCATGGTCTCCGTGAGTGAGGGCCTCGCCCCCGGTGACCTGATCATTGTAAGTGGCAACACCAACCTCGCACATGAAACAAAGGTGAAAGAGGAATGAGTTCCCCGAGTGAACAGACCCCACGCTTTTCAACTTTCAGCCTGAACATCGTATTAGTGGTGCTCATTATCACCGGGGCTGCAATAATGCCTCTGCTTTCACTGCAGCTGAATCCCACCAGATATCTCCCTTCACTGACCATTAGCTACACATGGCCTGACGCTGCCGCCAGGGTGGTTGAGCAACAGGTCACCTCGGTACTCGAGGGTGTGATAAGCACTCTCCCCGGGGTCAGTCGCCTCTCATCAACCACAAACAACGAGAGAGGCGAGATAACCGTGGAGTTCGACAGAAATGCAGATCTGCGTATCAAACGGTTCGAGGTGGCAGCACTCATCCGCGATGCCCACTCGCGCCTGCCCGACAGGGTCTCTTACCCGGTTATTCGGATGAATATACCGTCAAATACAAGCGGGTCGGTGATACTGAGCTACCAGGTGACAGGCAATGAGGCTCCCTCCTATATCTTCAGTATTGCGGAGGAGCTGATAAAACCGGCGATAGCATCTGTTGATGGCGTCTACAGCGTGGATATCTATGGCGCCACACCCCGTGCATGGGAGCTGACATATGATCAGAAGGTACTCGCTTCAACAGGGGTGACTCCCGGTATGATAAGTGAAGCAATAAGTGCATATCTCTCTATCCGTGAGGCTGGCGGAGGAGTTGAAAACCAGCTCTCGCAGGAAAAGAAAAGGACATATCTGACCATGGTAGGCCACAGACCCGATACTGTCAGGTGGGAGGATATCCCTGTCACTGTCGGGAACGGCAGGGTACTGATGCTCTCTGATCTTGTCACAGTGAGGCTAAAGGATGAGAGACCCCGCAGTTACTATCGCATCAACGGCCTCAACACAATTACAATGGTGATAAGCGCCGGAAGAAATGTCAATAACATCAGGGTTGCAGATGAGGTTAAGGATGTTGTTGAGAGGATGAAGAGCACTTTACCTCCCGGCCATGATGTGATACTGTCTAGTGACAATACCAGCTTCATCCGTGAGGAGATATCAAAGAACCTTTTCAGGGCGGCGCTGTCGATCATACTCCTCCTTCTCTTTGCTTTTCTTGTAAGCCGTGATCTGAGATACATGCTCATATTGTTTATCAGTATGGTGGCAACTCTCTTCATAGCTTTTATCTTCTTCTGGCTCTTCAGGCTTGAGATACACCTTTATTCAATGGCGGGGATTGCTGTGTCATTTGGTATGATCATCAGTAACATGATTGTGATGACAGACCATATCAAATACCATCATAACCGGAAGGTTGGCATCTCACTCATGGCAGCCACCCTGACCACCGTGGGGGCTCTTGTGGTGATCTTCTTCCTTGATGAGCCCTCGCGGGTCACGCTGTCCGACTTCGCGGCAGTGGTTATTATTAACCTGATGGTATCACTGGCGGTGGCACTGTTTTTCATCCCCTCACTGGCAAAATCGATCGGTTTCGCCGGGGAAAGAACCTCGTCAAATTCCCTGAGTAACCGCTTCGCCGGGAAGAGAGCCGCGGCAAATATTCGGCGTAAACGTTTCGCTGTACGTTTCACATGGTTTTACGAGCGGGCCATCAGGTCATTTATCAGATACAGGAAGGTATATATCACTGCAGCAGTGCTGCTGTTCGGATTGCCGCTGTTCTGGCTTCCGGATTCACTGCCTGCTAATAAGATCAGAACCACTTCCACCCCTGAGCTGACCAGGTGGCAGCAGCTATATAACAAGACACTGGGAAACACTAAATATGTGACTGATGTTAAACCCATTGTAAACAAACTTACCGGTGGTACCCTCAGACTCTTCAGTGACCGCGTAAAACGCGGCGGTTATTATTACTTCAGTGGTTCCGACGATGTTGTGCGGACACAGCTCAATGTAAGCATTGGCCTCAGCGAGGAGGGACTGACAATTGAAGACATGAATGAGGTATGTCTTGGACTTGAGAATATGATTACCGCCTACAGCGAAGTGGATAGGTTTACCACCAGGGTAAGTTCGGCGACGTCGGCATCCCTGACCATCACATTCAAACCTGAGCATGACCGGACAATATTCCCGTACATTCTGAAGATGAGGATAGAGGATTACATGATGGGTATTGGCAGTTATCATGTCCAGGTATACGGGGTGGGCAAAGCCTTCAGCAACCAGGTCTACAGTGACTACCTGATGGGCTCATATTCAATCGTTCTGAAGGGATATAATTTTGATATTCTGAGCCTCTACGCCGAAGAGCTCAGGGAGCGGCTCATCTCAGGTGCCAAGGGAAGAATAAAGGATGTGTATATACTTGGAGGGGAAGAGCGCTGGTCAGTAAAGAAACAGTACAGGAACATTGTTACAGTTGACAGGGAGTCGGTCACACTGGCCGGGAGCAATATGTTCAGCCTGTATGAACACACCCGGAGTCTCTCACGGAACATACACGATGGCGGGCAGGTTTACATGGGAGGCTTCCTTGCCCCGATGACCCTGAGATCAGCCCATGCAGATACATACGAGATGTGGGATATATACAATGAGCCGATGATCACAGGATCGCAGGGTATTGTGAAGCTTAAGGATCTTCTGAGCATTACCAGGGAGATAACGGATAATTCTATCAGCCGCGAGGACCAACAATACATAATTACGGTGACATATGATTTCATAGGGAACTATGAACTGGGCAGAATTATCATGAACCGCAACATTGAAGAGACCTCGGCACTCCTGCCGCTGGGCTATTCGGCACAATCAAGGTCTTATACTTATTCATGGCTCATGCAGAAGAACAATTATCCGTTATTGTTGCTTGTCATAGCCATCATCTACCTGATCTGTGCCATCCTTCTCGAGTCGTTACGGCAGCCGTTAGCAGTGCTCGGGCTGTTACCGTTTTCTTTCATCGGGGTTTTCATTACTTTCTCATTGTTTGACATCCGGGTTGACGAGGGAGTGTTCGCGGCAATGGTTCTGCTATGCGGGCTGGCTGTCAACTCGGCACTTTATATCATTGACGATTACAACAGGCTGAAGCGTTCCGGGAGGCATCTTCCGGCAGTGAGAATGTATCTCAAGGCATTCAACGGGAAGATCATCCCGGTCATTCTTACGATCTTGTCTACAATTGTAGGTCTTCTGCCGTTTATCCTCACAGGCAGGAATGATCGGTTCTGGTTCGCACTGGCAGCAGGAGCCATTGGCGGACTGCTCTTCAGCATGGTGGGACTGTTTATTTTTCAGCCTATGATGCTGAGGAGGGAACAGAGATTATTCCCGGGCCCGGAAACTCCCCCTGATCATGCTGACCGTTCCGGCCTGTCATATATTCCGGGCAATCCGGGCAACAGAGAACCTCAGAACCCTGATAAACCAGATAACACCGTTAGCCATGGTTAGATTTCTTGTACAGCGGCCTGTGGCCGTGATAATGAGTTTCCTCGCGGTGATTGTCCTCGGCATCGCTGCCTCGGGGAGGCTTCCTGTATCGTTGATGCCTGACATAGATATACCCGAGATCACGGTGGCTGTCTCGTGCCCTGACATCAGCTCACGTGAGATAGAGAGCAGCGTGGTGAGCGTCCTCCGCAGGAGCCTGATGCAGGTAGAAGGGGTTGATGATATCCGTTCGGAATCGCGCAACGGCAGTGCCATACTAAGAATGAAATTTGGCTTTGGAAATGACATCGACCTGGCATTCATGGAGGTCAATGAGAAGATTGATGCCGCGATGAACCTTCTTCCCCGTGATCTTGACCGCCCGAGGGTGATAAAGGCAAGCGCCACTGATATCCCCGTCTTCATGCTTAACATAACACTGACAGACAGGGCCGCTGATCCGGCCGCCTTCGCCGACCTGAGCGACTTCGCAGCAAACATCATCTGCAAACGGATAGAACAACTGCCCGAGGTGGCCATGGCAGATATCACCGGTCAGGTCAGCAGGGAGATTTTTATCAGGCCCGACGAGCGCAGGATGCAGAGTCTTGGAATAACTTCCGAAGATATCATCAAGGCTGTGAGCGTGAACAATGTAAATGTAAGCAGTATCATGGTCAGGGATGGCAAGTATCTCTATAACCTTGAGTTTGATTCAAACCTGAAGGGTGTGGATGATATACGCAATATATGGCTGAAAAAGGAAGGGAAGCTGATAAAGATAAAGGATATAGCTGTTGTAGACCTGAGGATTCAGCGCGCCGGAGGTCTCGCTTTCTCTGACAACAGGCAGGCGGTGGTGCTGGCAATAATAAAAGAGGCTTCTGCCAGGATGGAGAACCTGGAAAAGAAGATGAACGAGATGGTCGGCCAGTTCCGTGCTGATTATCCACAAATGGAGTTCTCTATCTCACAGGATCAGACACGTCTCCTTGACTACTCACTCATGAACCTGAAAGAGAGCCTTATTACCGGAGGCCTGCTCGCCTTTTTCGTGATGTTTTTCTTCCTCAGGGATGCCCGTTCGCCATTGATAATCGGTATCAGCATGCCAACGACCCTTGTGATCAGCCTGCTCTTCTTCTACCTCCTGGGTCTCTCATTGAACGTCATCTCACTTGCCGGTCTGATCCTGGGTATCGGGATGATGATTGATAACTCGATTGTGATAATAGAGAATATCACCCAATGGAGTGACAGGGGGGAGAAGCTCATCAACGCGTGTGTCAAGGGAACAAATGAGGTGATCACACCTCTTATCTCGTCAGTGCTGGTCACCTGTGCCGTATTCGTTCCGCTGATCTTTCTGAGCGGCACTGCCGGAGCACTCTTCTATGATCAGGCCATTGCCATTGTCATTGGCCAGGGAGTTTCACTGCTTGTAGGGATCATGCTTCTGCCGACTGTTTATCACCTTATCTATCGGAGCGGCAGAGAGGGTGCACTGGGCCGTTTCGTGAAACGTATCAGCCTTAAAAACCTTGAGGAAAAGTATGAGGGTGGTATGAGCTTTTTCTTCAGGCACCGGAGGACGGTGATGGCTCTTTTTGGGGTGACAATCGTGATCATGTTCATCTTCCTGGTTACCCTGAGGAAGGAGAAGTTTCCGGCGATAGTTCAGGATGAGATGACGGTAATGATAGACTGGAACGAGAACATTGACCTGCAGGAGAATTCTTCGCGTATACAGGCTCTTGTTGATCAGCTTGAAGGGAAGGTGATACAGACCAACAGCTTTGTGGGTGAGCAGCAGTTTATCTTTACGCGCGAGTATGATCAGCCCTATTCATCGGCGAAGATATATATCAGGGCAACGGGTTATGGAGCGGTGGATGAGATCAGGGAGTTGCTGATGGCTTACCTGCCCTCGCTGTTCCCCGAGGCGGTGATGACAATCAGGCCGCAGGAAAACATCTTTGAGAAGATATTTGCGGCATCGGAGACGTCACTTGTGGTGGAGGTGGCGCTGGCAGCGGAGAAGATGGTTCCTCCGGTGGAGAGGATGATGCAGATCAACGGACTGCTTGCCGGACGTTGGCCTGAGGCAGGGATCATGGCTCCGCAACTGGAGGAGAAGATTGAGCTCAGGCTTGACCCGGTAAAGATGCTGTTGTATGATATTGATCCCAATACAGTATATCCTGCAATCAGGAGCACCCTGAACCGAAATGAGATAGGAGAGCTGAGGTCTTCACATCAGATCCTTCCCGTTGTTATGGCAGGCAATGAGATATCCATAGGTGAGCTTATGTCAACCGGCACTGTGCTTAACAGGCAGGGGGCGCAGGTTCCTGTCAGTGAGATATGCGACGCCCGACGGGTGCGTTACTACAAGGCCATCATGGGCAACATTGGATCAGAGTATGTACCTGTTGAGATGAATGTCTCGACAAACCGTCCGGCACAGCTGATGGCAGAGATCGAAGAGACTTTGTCGGCCGTGCCGAATCTCTCGCTCACCTTCAGCGGAACTCTGATAACGGGGCAGCGGCTCTTTCGCGAGCTGACGCTTGTGCTGCTTATCTCGCTGGTGCTTCTCTACTTCATTCTGGCTGCTCAGTTTGAGTCGCTGACCCAGCCGCTGATAGTTTTGCTGGAGATACCAATTGACATTGCCGGTGCACTCTTCCTGGTTTGGATATGGGGCGGCACCATAAACATAATGACGATGATTGGGATCATTGTGATGTCAGGTGTCATTATCAACGACTCGATACTCAAGGTAGATACTATCAACAACATCCGGAAATCAGGTGTAGAGCTGAAGGAGGCGATATACACCGGCGGTTCGAGGAGGCTGAAGCCCATTATCATGGTTGCTATGGCGTCAGTGTTTTCAACTCTTCCGATGCTGTTCGGGTCAGGATTGGGAAACCAGTTGCAGCGTCCGATGGCGCTGGCTCTTATAGGAGGCATGACCCTCGGCACCTTTGTCAGTCTCTATTTCATTCCGCTGGCGTACTGGTATATCTACAGGAAACGGGGAGAGAGGATATAATGGGGAATCTGATAATCCCCTATTTGAGAGACTGAATAATAGAAAAGCCAGAACTTTGCAGCTTACGTGCAAAAAGAGAGGCTGCCCCTGTGAGACAGCCTCCTATGGAATCCTGATAAAGAGATCAGTCTGACTATTGACATTTGAGGTTTGTCCTCTGTGCCTTTGCTGCCTCTTCAAACTGACCGTAGAGTGCATTTTTGAATGACTCGCATGCAGCAGTAGTGTCACCTTTGCCCACCTGTGCAACGGCGAGCTGATAATAGAACATCGCCTTGGCTTCTGCGTCACCTGTCTCCATGTCCAGTCCTTTCTGTGCATACTCAGCACCTTCGGTGAAGCTGTTTTTCTTGTTATATACATCGGCAAAGAAATAGCACAAGATCTTGTCTTCACCATACTTGGCAGCCCTGTTCAGAAAAGCCAGCGCTTCATCAAGATTGTTGGTGCTGTTGGCTTTTGATCCTGCTGCGCGGAAGTATTCAAGTGCAGAGCCTTTAGCCTGTTCGGCCTTGTCAGCATCCTTTCCGGGATCAAGCTTTGACAGGAACTGGTCGATGGTCTGCTCGAAGAGGTCAGCCTCATCACGGTTCTTATAGATAAGAGACTTGTTGTATATAGAGGCAATGTGATCAGGATTCAGCGTCAGCACGCTGTCAAATGCGAGAATTGCATTGTCATAGTCATTGGCAGAATAGAATTCGGTTGCCATCATGTAATAACCGTTGACAAGAATCCTTTGTGAATTATTTCCATGGGTTTTGCTTCCGTACTTTTCAGCCATGGCGCCTGCAAGTTTGGAGGTTGCAATTATCTCGGCAACAGGTTTCTTTTCGTTGTAGGCTGTGGCGGCAAGCTTGTAGTAGAGTCCGGGGAGTACCTGTATAACCTTCTGTTTCAGATCATCGACAGATTCGCCCACCTGCTCGGACATCTCAATCACCTTCTCAAAAGCAGTTATGGCTGCCGGAACATCAGTCTGGATCGCCTTGGCGCCCTCGTTGTAAATTGCAATAACTTCATTTCGATCCTGCGCATTGAGACCGGAGGCGAAAAATGCTGAAAAAGCAAGCACACAAGCTATTGGACATAAAAACTTCATCTTCATTTTCTGGTTATTTTAAGAATTATAAAAAAGTTCTTTATCAGTCCGTAAATATAGAAAATATGATCAATAATTCAGGCATCCGCAAAACTCATAACAAAAAAAGGGCCATAAAGATTGAAATGCACTGATTGCAGTATAAAACCGGTCATGCGAAAAAGCAGTCTGAATTCATTGTTTAATACAGATCCGTAATAAAATGTATTTTTAAATCTCTCAATAATGTGCATCAATATGGGAGAAGAAAAATGACATTCCCGAACGTTAAGACAGGTAGTTATGGAGAAACCGTTCATACTTGCCAGGATACCTCAGGTTTTATTCAGAAGCGGTGCAATCTGTGAGTTGCCGGCTATTGTTGAAGGCTACGGCAAAAACATTGTCCTGGTCACCGGGGCAAGGTCATTTATATCATCCGGCCGTGCTGAACGCCTCCTCGGGCAGTTCAGGGCCAGGGCAATTAAAGTCCGGCATGTAACTGTTGCCGGGGAGCCGTCGCCCGGGGTGGTTGATGAGGTTGTCAGCCGGTTGAAGGGAGCCGGTATCTCACTTGTCGTGAGCATTGGCGGGGGCAGCGTCATGGATGCCGGGAAAGCCATATCGGCCATGCTGACAACAGACGGGTCAGTGACTGATTACCTTGAGGTGGTCGGCAGCAGGGAACACCCCGGAACAAAAGTGCCGTTCATTGCTGTACCCACAACTTCGGGCACCGGCAGTGAGGCCACAAAGAATGCGGTAATTTCGCAGGTGGGGAAGGAGGGCTTCAAGCGATCACTGCGTCATGACAATTTTGTGCCTGACCTGGCAATCATTGATACGGAGCTTACACTTGAATGTCCGCCCGATATAACTGCCGCTGCAGGGATGGATTG
>Ga0302241_1002097_pt1 | contig 12697 bp, 10 predicted proteins | sample AAG_UR_Arg_MG_FD_193532 | JGI IMG/M metagenome (GOLD analysis project Ga0302241, IMG submission 193532) | Enriched activated sludge microbial communities from anaerobic digester in WTTP, New Holstein, Wisconsin, United States - AAG_UR_Arg | ecosystem: Engineered > Bioreactor > Anaerobic >...
CGGCCTGACCGGACGCACATCACTTCCTCACCCTCTGTGTCCTCCGTCCACCGTTGGCCCCCGTGACCGGGGCGTTTTCCGGGGAGTCTTCGCCATGGCATCCGACTTGCGACTCAAAGAACACCTGCCCGCCCTGACCGACGAGATCGTCGAGACCTATGCCACGGTCGGCTCGATCAATCACCTGGGGCATTGCCCGTTGCCCAAATACGAAGAAGTCGTGGCGGCGATCCAGGACTTGAAGGACATCCTGTACCCCGGCTATCGGCGTCGTGAGGGGCTGCACATCGGCAACGTCACCTACCACGTCGGCGACCTGATCGACGGCCTGCACGACACGCTGACGACCCAGATTGCCCGCGCCTTGCAGCACGAAGCCCGCGTGGAACGGGGCATCGACCCGTGCACGGACAAAGCGGACTACGCGGCCCAGGGCCAGCGCATCGCCATCGCCTTCTTGCAGCGGATTCCCGAACTGCGGCGGCAACTGGCGCTGGACGTCCAAGCCGCCTATGACGGCGATCCGGCCTGCAAGAACCTGGATGAGGTGATCCTCTGCTACCCCGGACTGGAAGCCGTGACCGTCTATCGCCTGGCCCACGAACTGCACGTCCTGGGCGTCCCCTTCATCCCACGGATGATGACGGAGTGGACTCACAACGTGACGGGGATCGACATCCACCCCGGAGCGAAGATCGGCCATCATTTTTTCATCGACCACGGCACGGGCGTGGTCGTGGGCGAAACGTGCGACATCGGCAATCACGTCAAGCTGTATCAAGGCGTCACGCTGGGCGCCCTCAGCTTTCCCACCGACGCCAACGGCAAGCTGATCCGCAACATGAAACGTCATCCGACCCTGGAAGACCGCGTGGTGATCTACGCCAGCGCGACGATCCTGGGCGGCCAGACCGTGATCGGCCACGACAGCGTAATCGGCTCCAGCGTCTGGCTGACGGAAAGCGTCGAGCCCTTTACCACGGTGACCATCGAGAAACCGAGTCTCCGCCGCCGGAAACTGTCGTCCGAGCCCACCACCGGCGCGGGGATGGAAACCTGAGCGGCCGGCCCTTCCGGACGTTCGCATTGGCCGTTTCTTGTCAAATTCGTGCTTTTTGTGGCAATTCTGCGCCGCGCGTCGGCTCGCAAGGGATCGCCCCGCTGCTATAGTAGTGGCGTGACGGAACTCAAGGGGCTGTATCACTCGCCAACAGAAAGGTCGTCGCATGGCCACGGGCGTGTTGTCGCGGTATCTGGATCCCGAGGTGCTGAGTGCGGTTGCCGATCGGCACTTCGAGCCGCGGGGGTTGGTGATCGGCAACCTGGCCGGCGCCCACAAATCGCCGCTGTCCGGGTTTGCCGTCGAATTCGCCGGCCACCGCGAGTACGCGCCGGGCGACGATCCCAAACACATCGACTGGCGCGTCTACTTTAATCGCGACAAGTTCTTCGTCAAACAGTACGAGTTGGAGACGAATTTCGTCTGCCACTTGCTGCTGGACATCAGCGCGTCGATGCGCTATGGCGAAGGCCGGCAGCAGAAGCTCCTGTACGCGGCGCAGATGGCCACGACGCTGGGTTATTCCATCGTGCGGCAGAGCGACAAGGTGTCGTTGGCCACGTTCGACACGCACGTGCGGGGCTTCGTGACGCCCAGCAATTCGATGGATCAGGTCGTGCGGATCACGCAGCACCTGGACGAGGTGGAACCGGTCGAGAAGACCGGGATGGCCACCTGCCTGACCGAGCTGGCGCAACGCATGGGCCGCCGCGAAATCGTGGTGGTCTTCAGCGATTTCTTCACCGACCTGGGCCACATCGAGTCGGCGATCCAGCGCCTGCGGTACAACAAGCACGAAGTGGTGCTGATCCAGGTTTTGCACCACGACGAGTTGAGCTTCGAGTTCGACGAGATGACGAAGTTCATCGGGCTGGAAATCCCCGAAGAACTGCTGGCCCAGCCCGACGATCTGCGGCGGGCCTACCTGCAGGCACTGAACCGTTTCAACGCTCAGCTCGAGGAACTCGCTCAACGAAACGTCTGCGAGCGGGTGTTGGTGGACACCAGCGAGCCCCTGGTCGATGTGTTCGCCGACTATTTGAACCGCCGCAGTCGCCTGCGCCGGGTGCGGTGAGCTGGCCAAGGAGAAGGAACCCGTGCTGATCCACACCATGCTGCACACCCGCAATGCGCCGGCCCGGCCCCGGCAGCAGGGGCTGGAACTGGGCGCGGCGCCGTGGGGCGACGGGATCGCCGTGCTGCTGAAATGCGACGCGGCCTACGAACGGCGGCTGCAATTCGACGTGCCGCGGCATCGTCTCACGTTCGGCTTCGATCAAGACTGGCCGCGCATGAACGCCGTGCCGGAGTGGTTCACCGTGGAGTCGGACGAGTCCCACCGCGACGAGGTGCGGGACGCCGATGCGGCGACGGTGCAAGTGGTGCCGGGCAAGTCGCTTCACGACGGCCTGCCCGTCCGATTGGAGGCGGGCAAGCCGCTGCGGCGGGTTGTCAGGCCGGTCGTTGAGTGACGCGCAGAGAAACCGATGATATGGACATCGGGCTGCTGGTCCGGGATAATTGCGATATTGGGCGAGTACGTAAGACACCCGTCGCCCGCAGCCACACGAGGTGAGAACGGGAAGGCGGCCAGAGGGTTACACCGTCAAGGAGCATTTGATGTCGACGGCCACGATCGACCGAAGCATCGAGACGATGGCAGATGTCCTGGAGCGACTGGGAGGCGTGCCGCTCGATCGGATTCGTTTCCATCCGGCGCCGGGCACGGCCACCGAACGCGATGTGCTGGAGGCGGAACAGCGCGACAATCGGCTGTGCGAACTGGTGGACGGCGTACTCGTGGAGAAGGTCATGGGATACCGGGAAGCGATTCTGGCGGGTGCCCTGGTGCGAATGCTTGCCAACTTCGTGGTCCATCGAAACTTGGGGCATGTCGCCGGCGCGGACGGCATGGTACGGCTGTTTCCCGGCCTCGTTCGGATCCCCGACGCGGCCTTCGCCTCCTGGGACTGTTTTCCGGATGGCCGGCTGCCCGACGATCCCATCCCGGATCTGGCTCCGGACTTGGTTGTCGAGGTGTTGAGCCGATCGAACACCCCGCGGGAGATGCGGCGCAAGCTGCGCGAGTACTTCGCGGCAGGCGTGAGACTCGTGTGGATGGTGGACCTGGAACAGCGGAGCGTGACCGTGCACACCACCATCGAAGACGGCGTCACGTTCGACGCAGGATCATCCCTCGACGGCGGCGCCGTGCTGCCCGGATTCGTGCTGCCGTTGCGAGACCTGTTTTCTGAACTGGACCGGCAGCGTGCGGGCACCGCTTAGCCCGTCTACTTGAGTTCCTTGATCCGCATGTTGCGGAAGAACACCTCGGCTCCGTAGTTGCCGTGGGCGTGCAGGCCGATGTGGCCTTTCTCATATTTCAGGCCGGGGTGTTCGTGGCCGTCGATCGGTTGCACCTTGTCCAAGTCGGCATCGACGATCACCGCGCCGTTCAGGATCACCTTGACGCGCCGGCCGTCGCAGATCACTTCCTGGTCGTTCCACCGGCCGGCCGGTTTGAGGTGGCCCGTCTTGGCCGGCACGACGCCGTAGATCGAGCCGTGGTGCTGGTAGTCCTTCAGCTTGATCGGATCGCCGTCGGCGTAGTAATCGTCCTCCAGGATCTGCAACTCCATGCCGTAAATGTGAGGTTCTTTGGAGATCTGCGTGCGGATCCCCAGTCCGTTGTTCCCGCCCGGATCGAGCTTGATCTGCAACCGCAGGATGAAGTTGCCGTACTCTCTCTCCGTAAAGATGTGGACCTTGCCCGTGCTCTTGCAGATTAGCATTCCGTCTTTGACGTAGTAACTGCTGGTGTCGCCGCCGATGCCGACCCAACCGGCCAGCGATTTCCCGTCGAACAGGGGCACGAAGCCCTCCGCCGCCTCCTCGGCGCTCAGGCCGGTGGGCGCGGCCGCATCGCCGTTGGCGGCGCGGGCGGTCGAGAACAGGCAACCCAGCAAGATGGCAGTGCTCAGAATCTGACGCATGGTGAAATCTCCCGGAGGGTGAAGGTGGGTGATGGAGGCCGGTGAAAACGAGCCCAGTATAGGCAGGGCGGCTGACACCTGCAAGCTTTCGAGTAGAATACGGAGCGTGCGGTTGCAGATGACTCTCTCAGAAGCGGCCACCCCGCGATGCCGATGGAGGCCTTTTGTCGGAGGCAAACAAGATGACACACCGAATGGGACGACGAGGATTTCTTCGGGTCGGGGCGGCGACGGCCGCGGGGCTCGGACTGGCGGCCGGCAGTCAGTCGGCGGAGCCGTCACCGGCGGCGCCAGGCCGCGTGGCCGAACCGGCGCGGGACGTACCCGTCGCCGACTCGACGGATGTGGTGGTCTGCGGCGCCGGCCCGGCCGGCGTGGCGGCGGCCATCGCGGCGGCACGAACCGGCGCCAGCGTGCGGCTGATCGAAAACCACGGCCAACTGGGCGGCATCTGGACGTCCGGGCTGTTGTCCTGGATCATCGACGCCGCCAAGAAACGCGGCCTGATGGAGCAGATTGTCCAGCGACTGGACGCCCGCTCCGAACTGTTCGGCCAGCCGCCGTGGAACCGCCAGGGCTCGATGCCCTACGACGCGGAGCAGATGAAGCTGGTCCTGGATCAGATGTGCCTGGAAGCGGGCGTCAAGGTGCGGCTGCACACGCGCGTGGTGGGCGCCGTGAAAGACGGCCGCCGCGTGACGCATTGTGTCACAGAATCCAAATCCGGCCGCGAAGCGTTCGCCGGCAAGGCGTTCGTCGACTGCACCGGGGACGGCGATCTGGCGGCGCTGGCCGGCTGCGGATTCGACTTCGGCCGGCCCGCCGAGGGCCCCGGCTCAGCCGGTCCGGACCGCGCCGGCGAGACGCAGCCGTTCAGCTTGCTGATGCTCATCGCGGGCATCGATCCGCAGGCCACCGCCGATTTCTACGAGCGCACGGGGCGCGCCTGGGCCGCACCGAAAGACGCGCTGTTGGCGGAATTCAAACGGGCCGGACTGGAACCATCCTACGGCCGGCCCACCATCTTCAAGATCCACAACGACCTGTACGCCTGGATGATCAACCACGAATACGGCTGCCGTGGCATCGACGCCCAGGAGGTCACCGACGCCACAGTCCGCGCCCGCGCGGAGCTGCACAAGCTGGTCGACGCTCTGCGATCGTTGGGCGATCCTTGGCGAAACGTCAAGATCGTCGCCACGGCCGCCCAGATCGGCGTTCGCGAAGGCCGCCGCATCCACGGCCGCTACACGGTTTCCGTAGACGACATGCTCAACGGAGCCAAACACGACGACGCCGTCTGCCGCGCCACCTTCGGCATCGACGTCCACTCGACCAGCCGGCAGCACTCGACCGGCATCGAGAGCCACACGGTCAAACGCTCGACGCAGCCTTACGATATTCCTTTGCGAGCCTTGATCGCCAAGGACGCCGACGGCCTGTTGCTGGCCGGCCGCTGCATCAGCGGCGATTTCCTGGCCCACTCCAGCTACCGCGTCACCGGCAACGCGGTCGCCATGGGGGAGGCCGCCGGCGCGGTCGCCGCCGGGGCCGCGCGGCAAGGCTGCCTGCCACACGACGTCGAATGGAAAGATGTGGCGCCGAACTTAGTCGCTAGAGACTGACGCCCAGCAGTGCTCGGAGCCAATCCGCGTCCTCCGCAGCAATCGGAGGCCGGAGTGGCTGCGAATAATCCAGGGAATCCTGATAGGCGGCCCGGTCATAGGTCAGATCGAAAGCCGCCTGCAGGTCCAGCGTCGGCTCCGGCTCGTCGTTTCGCAGCGGGATCGGAATCGGCGGCATTTTCTGCTGCAGCGTCCAAGCATAGACGGCCGCGCGGCGCCGCCGCCAGGCGCGCCGCACCAGGGCGTAGTAGTCGCCGGGGGGCAGCGCGGTCTGCATCGGCAGTCGCTGGCCGCCGCGCAAGAGGTCCAGTTCCACGAGATTGGTACGGCTTTGCAGGATTTCGTCCCGTTTCTCTAAATACCGGTCCCGCCCTTGACGGCCTGCCCGTTTGTTCGTGGGCGACAGCAGCTCGATCAGCGTGACGATGCGGAGCGTCTTTCGGTCCCGCAGTACCAGGAAGTACTCGTGATGCTCCTCGGCTTCCGGAAGCAAGCACTCGACCGGGACGATCGCGGCGGTGGGTTCGGCCAACAGCGCCGTGCCCGAGGACAATCGGGATCCGCGCCGGCCTTCCAGGATCGCGACATCGGGAATGGCCTGGTCCGGTTCGTCGAACGGCTCCTCCAGGTACACGCGGCGCTCGACCCGCACCACGTAGCGGGGCCTGACCTGCGGCGCCAGCAATTCGCGAATCACCGTCACGTAAGTGGCATGGAAGTCCGGCCATTCTTGCATCTCGACAAATGGGTCCATGCCGGGAAAGGGAGATGGCATCGGAGTATCCTTTCCGAAATCGTCTTCGCACTGGCGCGATTCCCGCCATGCGAGTTCATTTTACGTTACTTTCCCCCGGCCGGCGAGGACGTGTTGACAGCCAGGTTGCCGCTCCAGCCGGATGCTTACCGCCCTTGCCGTGGGGCCGGCCGTTTCTGGTCGAGCATTTCGGCCAGCGCGTGGGCCAGGTCGCGGCCGAAGGCGCGAGCGCTGTCGGCGTTGACCTCGACGCCCAGCGCGTCGGCGTAGGCCAGTTCCAGGCTGGCGACCAACTCGGCTTGGGGAAAGGCCGTGAGCGACCAGGCCGAGCAGGACTTGCCCTGCGCATAATTGCCCCCGGTGTTCCAGGCGGTGCCGAAGGGCAGGCAGTCCGGCTCGCGAAACGGGATGGGGCCGGACCGCACCCGCGCCAGGATGGCCGCGTACTCCTTTTCCTTGTTCCAGAAACCGGCATCGCTTGGACCCACGAAATAGGCCCGGTCGTTCCACTGGCCCCGGATCCACGGACAGTGCATGTCCATCGCGGCGACGACGCGGTCCTGCAACGACTCGCCCAGTTTCATCCAGGCCGCGACCTCGGGATACAGCGGCTGGGCGTTGTAGTCCCGGTTGTGATCGTGCGGCGCGCGGTTCTTGCCCGAATCGCCGTTCTCGACGCCGTCCTTGTCCATGAACGGGACAGCAATGACCTCCCAGTTAGCCTGCCAGCGGCGTCCCAACTCGTCCTCCGCCAACACCGCCGCCAGAAAACCCTCCAGCGCATACGTCGCCATCGCTTCGCAGGCGTGATGCCGCGAAGTGAGCAGGACCACGCCGCGGGAACGTTCGCGATCGAGGCAGCCGGCGCGGAGCAATTCCACCGTGCGGCCTTGGCGGCTGCGGCAGAGTTCTTCGAGCCGCAGCGGCGCGTCGGGCGGTTGCTTGGCCAGCCACGCGCGCAGATGGTTTTCGCGGTAGTGGGGGCAGAACGCGTACAGGACTTCACGAGTTCCGTCCGGCACGCAGGCCACGAATGACCAAGCCGGTTTGCCTTCGTGCTGAAACGACTTCACGCTCGCCGCTCCCAGCCACTGCCAGGTCGTCCCGCCGTCCAGGCTCATCGCCGGCCCGCGCACGCCCAGCGGATTCTGGCCGGAAAACACGACCGTCACCGGCTGCTGGGCGGGAGCCCGCAGTCGGAAGCTCCAGTAAAACCACCACTGGCCCTTCTGAATATCGCGCTGATCCGGCGCCACGAACGCCGTCCGGCCGTCGATGCGCTGCACGACGATGTTCCCGCCGAGACCAGGGTCGATCTGAATCTCCCCGGCAGTCGCGGCGCCGGCCGCGACGAGCAGACAACACGTAACGCGATGGATGGCAAGCATGGGGCATCTCCCTGGGTGTGAACAAAGGCCGCCAGTTGATTCCGCCGGATTCCGAATCACAATAGTGTCTTGATCGGCAGAACTTTGCTTATGAGCATTTGGATTTCGAGTTCTGACTTTGTTCCGGATTTTGACAGTCCCCGAATGAAAGTGCAAGTCATGACAAAAAGCTTCGCCCTTGCCTGTATCTGGACGTTCTGCACTGCATCGTGTCTGGTTTTGGCTGCTGAGACTGCACCCGCCGCCCGCTGGCTGCTGCCGGTGCCGGAGTTGCAGCCGGACGCGCAGATTCCTGCGCTCCAGAATGTCGTGGGCCATGCGTGGGGGCGGGACATCACGAGCCACGCGGAAATGGAGCGGTACTTGAACGCGTTGGCCAAAGCGGCGCCTGATCGGGCGGCCCTGGTGCCGTACGGCAAGACGTACGAGGGGCGGACGCTGTACTATCTGGTAATCGCCAAGCCGGACAACTTACTACGGCGGGAGGCGATCCGCGCGGCGAACCTGCAACTGGCCGATCCGCGCCGCACGCCGCCGGAAAAGGCTCGCGAACTGATCGTCCGAGCGCCGGCGCTGGTCTGGTTGGCCTTTGGCATCCACGGCAACGAGACCTCCGGCACCGAAGCCGCCCTGCTGACGGCCTATCACTTGCTGGCCGACCGGCGGCCTCAGACCCGGCGACTGCTGGACAACGCCGTCGTGGTGATCGATCCGCTGCAGAACCCTGACGGCCACGAGCGGTTTGTCAACGTGTACCGTGAAACGCGCGGCACGTTTCCGGATCCGCAACCGCTGGCCACCGAACACACCGAGCGCTGGCCCGGCGGGCGGTCCAATCACTACTTGTTCGACTTGAACCGCGACTGGTTCCTGCAGAGCCAGTGCGAGTCACGGGCCAGGGTGGCCGCCTATCTGCAGTGGCAACCGCAGATCTACGTGGACGCCCACGAGATGGGACACAACGCGACGTACTTCTTTAGTCCCAAGGGAGGTTCGGGCAACCCCTTCAACCTGCCGCACCAGCTCGAGTCGCAGGACCTGCTCAGCCGGCAGCTCGCGCGGCGGTTCGACGAGTGCGGTTTTTCCTTCACAACGCGGGAGATGTTTGACGGCTTTTATCCCGGCTACGGTTCCACGTGGCCGACGTTGCAGGGCGGCTTGGGCATTCTCTGGGAGCAGGCCGGCGTCCGCGGCCTGGTGATCGATCGCGACGACGAGCGGCAACTGCATTTCCATGACGCGGTCTCCCACCATTACGTCAGCGCGCTGGCCACGGTCGAATTCGGCGCGGCTCACGCCCGCCGGCTGGTCGAGGAGTTCTACGAAGCGCGTCGCCGCAGCATTCAGCTGGGCCGCGAAGGTCCGGTTCGCCACTACTTCCTGCTGGCCGGCAAAACTCCGCAACGGGCGGCGAGCCTGGCCGATCTGCTCCGCCGCAACGGCGTCGAGGTGCGCCGTGTGACCAAGTCCGTCAAGGCCACTTGCACCGACATCCGGACGGCGGCGAAGGGTGCGCGCCAGATCCCGGCGGGCAGCTTCCACATCGAGGTGGCTCAGCCGGCCGGACGCCTCGTGCGAGCGCTGCTCGATCGCCGGGTGGAGATGGACCGCGAGTACGTCGAACGTCAGTTGCAGCGCAAGGCGGAACGTCTTTCGAACGAGATCTACGACGTCACCGCGTGGTCGCTGCCGCTGGCTTGGGGAGTGGACTGCTTGTCGAGCGAGGCTTCTGTCGAGGTGGCCGGCGAGTTGTGGGACGGCGCGCCGCGTGCCGGGCAGGTCGCCGGCGGCCGGGCGAAGGTCGCGTACCTGGTCCCCGATCACGACGCCGCCCTACCGGCCCTCGCCGAGTGGCTCCGCAGCGGGTTGAGGGTCCACGTGGCGGATCGCGATTTCGAGATGGGCGAGGAGGCGTGCCCCAGGGGAACGCTGATCTTGCGGGCGCACGAGAATCCGGACAGCTTGCACGAGGCCATGGCGCAAGCGGCCGATCAGTTCGGATTGCGGATCTTGGCCAGCAACACGGGATTGACTTCCGAAGGCGCGCTGCTGGGCGGGCCCCACGTCCAATGGGTGCGTCCGCCCCAAGTGGCGTTGCTGGTGGATCGCCCCGCCGGATACAGCGTGGGACACACGTGGCACTTGTTCGATCAAGTCCTCCGCTATCCGGTCACTCGGGTCGCGGGCGGCAACTTGAGCCGCCTGGACCTGAACGATTTCAACGTGCTCGTGCTGCCGGACGGCGATTACGGCGGACGGGATGCGCCCAGCGAGAAGGACGCCGGACGCCTTCGCCAGTGGATCAGCGAAGGAGGCACGTTGATCCTCGTCAAGCGTGCGGCCTCGTGGGCGACGGGGAAGGCGGTGGGACTGCTAAGCGTCCAACCCAAGAAGAAGCCGGTTCCGGCGGCGGCCGCCGCGAAAGAAGGCTCAGATAGCTCGACCGCCGAAGCCGCCGGCAGCGAACCTATCGATTCGTCCCCCGGCGTGTTCCTGCGCGCCAAGGTGTTCCGCGAACACTGGCTGACCTTCGGGTGTCCGGAGACGATGGACGTGTTCTTCTCGGGCAACACGGTCCTCACGTCGCCCGCGCCGTCCAGGGGCCGCAGTTTGGTCGGCTTCCTGCCGAAAGCGGACGTCTTGACCAGCGGTTTCTGCTGGCCGGACACGCTGGAAGTGGTGGCCGAGACGCCGTACTTGATCTGTGAACCCCTGGGATCGGGCCATGTCGTCGCATTTACCGACGATCCCAACTACCGCGCGATGTACCCCGCGACCCAGCGCCTGTTCCTGAACGCGGTACTGTTCGGGCCGGGGCACTAGCCGATCTGCGGCGCGGCTGGGCACCGGACGAGGATCTGTTCCAGGTCGGCGCATTCGAGTACCGCCTGAAGTTCCCGGTCTGTGAGCATCGTTCGAGAAATAGACCGTAACGATCCCACGGACAAGCCGTGGCCATTCGCTGTGCGTATAGTAGCCGTGCTGTTTGAAGTGCGCGTTCAGTGACACGATGCCCGGCACCATGCAATTAGCCATGCCGAACCGGGTTCCGCCGGCCGCCAGCGCATCCAAGTGCGGCGTGACCATCTGCGAGTGGCCATAGCAGCCCAGTTGGGGGTGCAGGTCATCGACGGCGATGAACAGCACGTTCGGACGTTTCGCGTTCGCGGCAGCGGCCGCGGACTCCCCGGCGGCGCCCGCCAACAACGCCGGGATGGCAGCAACTGAAACAAGCCACTCGCCCCAATTCTTTCTCGCGATCATGACGCAACCTCCAGGCCCGGCGGCCGATAGTACGTGGCGGCCATGATCCGAGGGACGTAAGCAGCTCCCGACCACAGGGCTTAAACGGCACGATTTCCGCCAACTCCTCGGCCAACGCGGCCAGGAGCGGATTCCGCGATCGTGGGCGGGATGAACTTGGTCCTCACGCGGAGCCTGCCGGCCTGGTACGGCGAGTCGTTCGATTTCGCCGCCATCGGGCCGCCGAAGTTCCCGGCGGTCAAAGTCGCCGGCGTCGTGAGCATCTGGTCGATCGAACTGGCCCTGCTGGCCGGCATTGCGGCGACCTTCGTCATCGGATACTCGCGAATCATGCCGGCCGTCAAGAGCGGGTTGACGCACGCCGTCAGCGGCGCGTTGCTGGCCACGATGAACACGGCCTCGGAGTACGGCTTCGGAACCGTGATCGCCAGCCTGACGGGGTTTGCGGCGGTCAAGTCCGCGATCGGCAGCGCGTTTGCTCATCCCCTGGTCAACGAGGCGGTGTCGGTCAACGTGCTGGCCGGCATCACCGGTTCGGCTTCCGGAGGTCTGGCGATTGCGCTGGCCGCGATGGGGAATCAGTACCTCGAAGCCGCGCAGGCGGCGGGGATCAGCCCCGAAGTGCTGCACCGCGTCGCGTCGATGGCCTCCGGCGGCATGGACACCCTGCCGCACAACGGCGCCGTCATCACGCTGCTGGCCATCACGGGACTGACCCACCGGCAGTCGTACCGGGACATTTTTGCCGTCACCCTGATTAAGACCGCGGCCGTGTTTCTGGTGATCGGGTTCTACGTGCTGACGGGGCTTGTCTAGCCTCGATCCTTACAAGATGCCCGGCGACGCTTTCAGGCAGGCAACGACTTTCGCTCCTGCAACCTCTCATCGTAGTTGTCGTAGGCGTCCATCTCCGGCTCGTGCCAACCGCTGGCTTCTGCTGACCTGGCAAGCACCCGCCTCAGTTCCTGGACGTTCCACTCCCCGGCGTCGGAAAGCAAATGCTTCAGGCGGTCGTAAACATCCGCGCGGAGGACCACGCAGTCCGGTTCTTCTTCTCCGACGCGCACCGCCTCGCCGTTTCCAACCGCGGACCTTTGCCGTGCGCTTCGGTTCCAGGAAAGCCGGGACCCTGCCCCGCAACGTCAAGGGCTTGTCACCACGACGTTCAAGATGCAAGGTCTGCCCTGCTCCCCTACGGCGCTACGCGGCGTCCACCGTCCAGCCTTCCCGATGTTCGGGGCGGAGCAGGGCGTCGGCTTCGGCGTTGTTGACGATTTTCATGGCGACCGGATCGAACTCCAGCGGGCCGTCGACCAGGCTGGCGACGTTGCCCAGCAGGGGGTGCGATCCCAAATTGTGTCAGTGCTAGCACTAAACCATTTGGCTGCTGGCACTTAGGAAATAGAAAACTTGGCTTATTGATCTTTTCGGGAAAGGCGGTTTCCGACCATGTTGTGGCTTTTTGGGCCGGCCGCAACAGGAAGAAGGAAACCGCCATGAGAGTTTGTCTGCAAAAAGGAGGTCCGGAGATTGGTTCCCCAGCCACGATAATGGATGAGCTTCGCGCTGCCACAGAGGTTTGTCAAGCGGGGTGGGAACAACGGCTGAGACAG
>Ga0302241_1002101_pt1 | contig 12685 bp, 10 predicted proteins | sample AAG_UR_Arg_MG_FD_193532 | JGI IMG/M metagenome (GOLD analysis project Ga0302241, IMG submission 193532) | Enriched activated sludge microbial communities from anaerobic digester in WTTP, New Holstein, Wisconsin, United States - AAG_UR_Arg | ecosystem: Engineered > Bioreactor > Anaerobic >...
ATTCCGTCCATTACAAGCCCTGATTCAATCTGTGCATGGAAGTCCAGATGAGAGTAAATATCCGCTGTGGTTGAGAATGTGCTGTGGCCGAGCCATATCTGGATTTGCTTCATGGATATGCCATTTGCCAGGAGTAAGCTGGCGCAGGAGTGCCTCGGTTCTCATTTAGGCCATAGTTACTGACACAAGGGAATCTGAGTCATAGCAGGCTGGTTTTCTATTTTTCTTGTAGTGCACTAACATGGACTTCTCCTTTCTGAGGAAATAAAAAAAGCCGGAGAGTTGAAACGCATTTCTGCAATTCCGTTCTCCGGCTTTCAAATTAGTATTAAGATTAATTTATAAGATGGAATACAAAGCGTTTACTGTCTGATACTTTGTATTTCAGTTGTTGGCAATTTGTCAGCAACTGATTTGCTATTCTTCCTTAAGACTGCTTTTATTCTATTCTTGAAAATGATAAATTTATTGTATCTATTTTATATATGTCCGAGGAAATCGCCTCACAATTCTCAGGCTTAAAAATAGTCACATTCTTTCCACTTTTATCTAATGAACTACTAAATTCAATCGCTGTAAACCCTTGCGTTTTATAAAAATCGGATATATATTGAGTAAATATATAATCTTTTTCAGAGTCTTGGCAGACGGCTAAAAACTCACCTACTATAAAGCTCAAAATCCATTGGCTTACTTCATCTTGCTCAGAAATGTCCTTTGCTAAAGAGAGTACTGATAAATCAATTACATTTATATCTGTTAGGGTTTTTATTTTTGCGACACTCACGATGTCCTCTGTTTTAGGTTTTACTTCATATATTGCCGTTCTAAAATCTCTCGCAGTGTATAAACACGCCATTAAACTCGGATTGGTTCTTCCGTTTCTCATCTTATTCGGCATAGGCTGCATACTTTCTTCAGCATTATATCCTTTGAACGGCTTCATCGCTTCATGTTTATATTTTCTAAGTTCTTGTAGATAGTACCAAGATGCTGGGTCTAAATTAGGCATTACTCTCGCTCTATATAAAATAGTTCCGGTTGGAATTTTCGGCTTATCTGTTGGAATTGTTGTATATAATATGTCTAAAACGGGGTCGGAAGTGCAAAAAAACCGATTTTTATTGTAAAGTTTATCTTTGAGTGCTTCAATCATATTGAGCGCTTCTTGTGCTGCATTATTACTTTTGCTGTTTACATCTAACATCATCTCTTCCTTTCATTATTATACCTAAAAAATCAGTCTTAATCGTGCCAATGGGACATGTGCCAGATGGACGACGTTACTGTCACATCAAATCCTGTTAATTCCCATCCTTAAATTCTTGATTGTTTTTTACTAGCTCAGCAAATGTGACGGGGCGGAAGTGGTTTATATCAACTCCTGCATTCAAGGCATTTGGCATTGATTTGAGTAGCTGGAAATAGGCAGCATCTACATTGTTATGGATGTGTCCATGAATATGATAACTGCCTTTGGCAATGCCATTCCATGTCATCAGTGGATAATGGCAAAGTGTAATTTTGTGCGAACCATCGCTGAATTCGATCATATTGGATACACTTTGAAAATGTTTCTCCAAGTTTGTCTTTTTCATCCAGTCTTTATCGTGATTGCCTTTGATTAAATGCTTTTTTCCGTGCAATTTACATAGATAGTCACTTGCGGAAACTGCATTACGGAAAAACCGATCGCCAAGGATGTAGACGGTATCGTTAGTAGTTACACGGTTGTTCCATTCCGCAAGAAGGTATTCGTCCATTTCAGAAACCGTATCAAATGGTCGGTTACAGTGTTTAATAATATTAGCATGACCAAAATGCTGGTCGCCGGTGAAATAAATTATAGCAATCACCACACTTTCGTAAATGCATATACTTATACGTTCATCTTCAGTCACCTTTACAGTCACCTCAGTCACCTTCTCAGTCACCCTGTTAGAATAACTGGGACAATCCGTTCTTCTGGTGCTGTGACTTTTATCGTGAATTAACCATCATTTTTTCAACACATACATTGTTTTTCTACCCTGGCCTGTAGCCTCAATAAGTTGTTTGTTCACCATGCTTTTGAGAATTCTGCCTGCCATAGTTTGTGATATTCCCATCTCTGTTTCGACATCTTTTCGTTTTATTTCACCCAGCCGGACTGCAAGATCAATAATACGTTTTTCATCCGAACTCAAACCGGAATCCTGCAATTGTTCATTTTGGTTAGGAAGGGTAATCTTGAAGGCGTTGTCGGTTGTCTCGAACTCCGGTTGTATGGCAAAGCCTTTATAGCTATTCAGAATCTTCGGTACACCTGTGCCATAAGCTTCAATAAGCGTCAGGCGGTAAAAGATATTAGCAAGCCGCTCATTACGGGTTGCAGATACGCCCAGCATAATATCTGAGAGATTTATTCCTTTCACTAATCCGCCCACCGATACAAATTCAATCCGATCATCAAAGACGCTTATAAGGGTATTTGCGCTGTAGGCATAGTCCCTGTGTACTAAAACATTTAGCAGAGCTTCCCTTAAAGCCTCGTCAGGGTAATCCTTTTTATCATTGCGATACAGCCCGGTAAACTCCGCCCGCACTCTGTTGTACTGTGAGATATAGGCAAAGGCATCGTTCAGCTGCTTTAATAGCGAGCCTGTGAATTCCCGGCGGTCTTTGAAAACCACTTTTTCCTTGCCTTCGAATACGGCAGCTTTTATTATATGGGTACACTGATCGGATAACAACAAGCCAAGATTAGTATAAATACCGTCCTCATTGACAAGATGCAGTGTTTTTAAATGATTTCCGCCAAAGGGTACTCCCCGAATTTTGAACTCTTCAATGGCAGCATCAAAGGTTAATTCCTGATTTAGAGAGCGCATTTTTTCATAACTGTCTCCGTCAGTATCCATGATCATACGGCGGATAGAACTTTCGGTTGCGGGAACAGAAGAAGCACCCTGACGTACAAAAACTCCTTCGGGCCGCAAGCCTTTATTTTGAAGATAATACGGACATTCTGTGCCTTTCTGCACGGTTACCTTTATAATATCCTTGTCTTTTTCTTTTTCCTGCACATATGAAACAAACATGGTAACATCCGGCTTGATTGCATCTCGGATTATATTGGATAGCCTCAGCATTTCATCTCCAATATCTTTTACACCGACTACTGTACCGTCATCGTCGACTCCGATATAGATTGTACCGCCCTCAGAATTTGCAAAAGCGATTACTGTTTTACGAATATCATCAACAACCTGGCGTTTCAATTCAAGGGTTGAACTTTCTGTAAACTGCATAATAAGTACCTCCTCGGCTATTCTAACACACATTCTAACACATTCTAACCATTCTTGTCAAAGAAAAGTGTTAGAATGATTTCGACAACCTTCGACGCTGATGAACTCCAACATTACGAGCGCCATGCTGCTAAAATATTTTGTCGGCAAATTAGATGCCTGCGATGGAAGCACGATGTACCTCAAGGTGCTTGCGTATCAAATCCTTATGTTTCTCAGATTTCTGCTGAATCCTATTGTGGCCGTCGCCTGCAAGATATTTTATTAAGCAGTCCTTTGGTATCAGATATCTGTTATAGTACCGAATGCCTATTATTCTCCCTTGTATTATCCAGTCGGAGAGGGTGCTTTGGGTATAACCGATTAGCTTTATAACATCGTTTGTGGTTAGTACATCCGGAAAACTGCTCCATTCTTTCTTAAGCATTTTTGTAAAACTCTTAGAATCTATTGGCTCATGCATTTGCTTTATCGATCTGTACTTTACTCTGGTGGAGAAAATTCCTGAAGGTGTCTGCACAGATTCCGGGTGTTTTTCCAACCTTGTGAGATATATAATCACATCGTCTATCCGGATTTTGAAGCGGCGGGTCTTTTTGCCTGAGTCCTGGCAGGGGATATATCCGTTCTCTAAAAGCCAGGTAGCTTTCCGTTTGCTTATGTGGCAGATTCGATAAAGCTGATCTTGGCTTATTATTTCCGGGTATTCATTCAGAAGGTATGAGTAGTCCGTTGTCATAGTCGTCCCTCCAATCACGTTGATCTTCAGACAGAAATACACGCTCTGTCTGTTTAGGCTATTCGCTTAAAAATCAATGTCAATGGTAGGAAAGGCTGTGGTTCGTATTCTTAAAAACTCGGGAAACTAAGGTATCTTAAAGTCTTTTGGGTTCATATTTTTCTACGGTTTTTCTACACTTTTTCTACACTTTGCCTCAAAAACCCTAAAAATCGGGGTTTGGCACAGGTGCAGTAAAATCAAGGGTTTGGGCTTGTAAAGCCTTATTTCATGCGGGTTTGAGGGGATTTATCTTCCCTTAAAGTTACTCTCGTGAACCTACCTGAACTTGCCCTTAAATAACTCGAAATCAGTTTGAGAGCAATCTCACGCGGGTTCGAATCCCACTCCCTCCGCCAAGTTTTCACAGCGGCACGTAACTAGACCCATGCCGCTGTTCTTTTAACATTTTTTACAGAGCCATAACCGAAATGAGCACAAAAGCATTCTTTGCGCCACATTTAGCATATCAATGTGGTAGAGTTAACTATACATGTAAGCTTGTTAATAAAGGATATTATTATGTCACAAAGAACATTTGAAATCGGGCCTATTCGCCCGCCCAGCGAAGCTCACAGCCTGCTGCTTCGGGTTACCCGGGGCTGCACGTGGAACAAATGCAGATTCTGCAATCTTTACAGGCGCACCCAGTTTCGTTTCTATCCTGTAAAAGAGACCAAGGAGGCAATCGACGCCATCGCTGCCTACAAGGATCGCATACTGAGTTTTAGGTCAGTGGATAACTGTTTAGACCATCAGCGTATAATTGAAGACATCGGGAGTTATCCGCCCGAATTGCAGAACAATTATTATATGGTATACAACTGGGTCGCCCACGGCTGCGAATCGGTTTTCCTTCAGGATGGCAACACCATGGCCGTCAAGCCGGAATATTTGATTGAGGTACTGGAATATTTAAGGCAGATGCTGCCGGAGATCAAACGTGTCACATCCTACGGGAGGGCGGACAGCCTTGCCAAAATCGAAGAGGAACAATACATAAGGCTGAAAAATGCCGGCCTCGACCGCATCCATTCAGGTTTTGAATCCGGGTCTGATGAGGTCTTGGCCATGATCAATAAAGGGATCACTTCCACAGAAGAGATTAACGCAGGGAAAAGAATAATGAGATCGGGGATAGAGCTTTCAGTCTATTTTATGCCCGGAATAGGCGGGGAAAAGCTCTCATTTAAAAATGCTGCTGAAACGGCCGATGTAATAAACGCCATCGACCCAAGTTTCGTGCGTCTGCGAACAGGAGTGATCAAAAGAGGCTCTGAATTGTATGAAATGGCTGAAAGCGGTACTTTCGTTCCCTCTACGGATATTAAAAAGGTTAAGGAGATCGCATTGTTATTGGAAAATATAAAGGATTGCAGAGGCACCCTTCTAAGTGACCATATCATAAACCTTATCCCTGAAGTGGAAGGCAGGTTGGACAAAGACCGAGAACGGATGCTCAGTATTATCTATGGTTTTTTATCTATGCCGGAGCAAAAAATAAAGCGTTACCAGCTGGCTAAAAGAGCGGGTATAATCAACGGCTTATCTGATTTTGGCAGTCTTAGTGAGGTTGTCCTCGATCAAATTGATAGCTTAATAGCATCAGTTAACAATTCCGCAGATTGGGAGAGACTCATCAATCGATATTTGAACAGCTATATTTAAATATTATGGGATCTGTTTCAAGGTATCCATAAAAATGCCCGGTTTATTACCGGGCATTAAAATCAAACTGGATTCTGTACAGGTTTTCATTCTTTTATTTCTTTCATTAAAGCTTCGAATTTTGGAAGGGCAGTTATAATAGTTTCCGGCGAAATGCAGTAGGCTATCCTCACATAGCCCGGGCAGCCGAAAAATGTCCCCGGCACCAACAGGATCTGGTATTTCTTTGCCATCTCCACAAACAGCTTATCATCTTCAATGGGTGTCTTCATCCAGAGATAAAAAGCTCCGTCCGGATATGTGCATTCGTAGCCCATGTTTGTCAGACCATTATAAAGAGCCTGCCTGTTTCGATCATAGTATCCTATATCGATTTGAGAATCCAAGCATTTTGCCACGGTTTTCTGCATAAGTGAAGGCGCATTTACATACCCCAGTATCCTTGTGGCTATGTTTGCCGATGCTATGACCATATCAAAATCTGAAATAGTATTTGGTATCACCAGGTATCCGATCCTTTCACCTGCAAGAGAGAGGGATTTACTGTAGGAATAGACAACCACAGTGTTATCATAGTATTTTGTTATATAAGGAACCTCCATGTCTTTATAAACAAGCTCTCTGTAGGGTTCATCGGAGACTATGTAGATCTCCGTATTGAACTCTTTTTGCTTTCTATACAGTATTTCAGCCAACTCGGCAATGGTCTCTTTTGTGTATATTACGCCTGTAGGGTTGTTGGGAGAGTTTAGGATCACGACCTTTGTTTTCGGGTTCAACATTTTCTCGAATTGCTCAAGATTGGGCTGAAAGAAAGGGATGCTTGCCGGAACTACCGCAAAATCGGCATCGTAGTTTATGGCATAACTCCTGTATTCACCGAAATAAGGGGCAAAAACCATGATTTGGTCATGGGGATTAAGCAGAGTCTTAAGAATCACATTCAATCCCCCTGCGGCACCGACAGTCATGACTATGTTTTCTCCGGAAAAAGCGGTATCGAACTTTTTATTTATGGATCGCGCTATATCCTCTCTTACATCAGCGAATCCGGAGTTGTTCATATAACCGTGAAGCTCTACCGGTTCTACCTGGTCAAGGATTTGTATTATAGCATCTTTTACCGCCGCCGGTGTCGGTAAATTCGGGTTGCCCAAGCTGAAATCGCAGACATTCTCCGCTCCGTATACCGCCGCCATCTGCTTCCCTTCTTCAAACATCGCTCTGATTGCAGACCCGCTTGCAACAAAGAACTCCATCTTCTTTGATATCATCTCTTGCCTCCTCAGTTTTTTATAACAGAGGTCACCCCGGGAGGGCGACCTCTGTTTGGCAAGTCTATTATATACTATTTCCCAACAGGTTCAAGATGAGCCTGAAAATGCCTGAGGATAGGCGGCTCCCATATGATCCTGTAACCTCTCACCGAATTCGCTCTTTCCTTAATAGCTGTCAGGGCTTCCACGATGATATCGAGATGAGCCTGAGTATACACTCTTCTCGGTATGGCAAATCTGGTAAACTCAAACTCCGATCTCAGTTGCTTTTTCGTATCGGGATCATTGCCCATCATATAGGAACCGATATCACAGGTTCTGATCCCTGCTTCGATGTATAACTCGATAGCAAGAGCCTGAGCGGGAAATTCATAGTACGGAATATGCGGCAAAAGCGCCGCGGCATCCACAAAGAGCCCATGGCCTCCTACCGGAGCCTGATATGCTATCTCCGCATCGTCCAGCTTGGATGCCACATACTCACTTTGACCTATCCGGTATTTCAGGTAGTCTTCGTCAAGGCCTTCATACAGACCAATAGCCAATGCCTCTAAATCTCTGCCGGCCAGCCCGCCGTATGACGTGAAACCTTCAAAAGAAATACATCTTGCCTTTATAGGAAGAATCAATTCAGACTCCGGATCCTTCACTCCGATAAGCCCGCCCATATTTACCAGTCCGTCCTTCTTTGCTGACATGGTAAAAGAATCCGCATAAGAAAACATTTCGCGGGTGATGTCTGATATAGCGGCATTTTTGAACTCTGCCTCTCTTTGCTTGACGAAGTATGCGTTTTCCGCATATCTGGCGGCGTCGATATTTAACAGGATGCCATATTTTTTACATATTGCGGCGGTATCTCTCATATTTTGCACCGATACGGGCTGGCCGCCAGCCGAGTTATTTGTGATAGTCATTACCACAAGACCCACATTTTCCGGTCCTAGTTGTTTGATCGTATGCTCCAGCTTTTCCACATCCATATTGCCTTTGAAATCTGCCCTTACAGAAGGATCTTTGGCCTCTTTGACAACACAGTCCACAGCTCTCGCTCCGGCAAGCTCCACATGTGCTCTCGTTGTATCGAAGAACATATTGGAAATGGCATATTTACCTTCACTGAGCATGATACCGAACAATACCTTTTCGGCTGCGCGCCCCTGATGTACCGGCTGGATATAACCATACCCGAAAATATCCTTGCCTGCATCCGTCAGCTTATAGTAGCTGCGAGAGCCGGCATAGGCTTCGTCACCTCTCATGATACCCGCCCACATACGGTCGCTCATGGCATTTGTGCCGCTGTCTGTGAGCAGGTCGATATAGCAATCTTCTCCTGCCAGATTGAATACATTGTACCGGGCGTTCTTTATCTTCTGTATCCTCTCTTCTTTGGTGAGCATCTTTATAGGCTCTACCATCTTGATGCGAAAAGGCTCTGCAATATACTTATCAGACATTATTCTCCTCCTTTAATACATTGTAGCGGTGGTTATGACAATGATACCATCGTCAGATATTACATGCAACATATTACATGTAATGCTGATTAAAAAATATTATTATTTTCTCTGGAAATGCAAATAAGCCCTTTCATTATGCTTCTTCAGCAAGTCGATAAACTCATTCCGGTTGTCGTTATTTAAAAAATCCACCATTTTTTGATGCTCTTCGATGCTTTGCAGCTTGTTTTCATCGCTTTCCTGATAACGATAGACCCAGACTGTCAGCTGTGTCTGAGTTTCTCCAGCCAACTGTCTAAGCTTCAAGTTAGGGCATTCATTGATAAGTGTTTTGTGAAAGAACACGGTGCTGTCGGAAAATGCCCGGGTATCTCCTTTCTTGTACGATGACTTTTGCTCATCAACTATGCTTTGAAGGGTTTTGATCCATTCAGGCTTGAGCCCTTCCTCAAAGATGACTTTCATTGTGCCTTCCATAAGGATGGAGTTGGTTTCGATCAGATCTGCCGACTTCTTTGCATCATAAACGGCAACACTTGGTCCTACGTTATGATTAGCTTCCAAAAAACCATTTTGTATGAGCCGGCTTATAGCCTCCCTCATCGGGGTTCTGCTCACATCGAATTCTCTTGCCATCTCTTCGATATTGATCCTATCTCCGGGCAGCAGCTCGCGTCTTTGTATTTTTTCTATGATTAGTTCATAGGCCTGATCTGTTAAAGAATTTTTAACCACCTTTTTTCCCATATCTGCTATGTGATCCTTTCATTTTGACCGCATCTAAATGTAAAGCCATATGTTTATTCTTCATAAAATGCCCCTTCCGGTACTAAAAACCGGATAGCGGCCGGTAAAACAGAAATGTTGAGTTTCCCGGATCTATGTACCTCTCCATCCGCACAGATCTGAATCGTGTCCTTTGGTTCAATGGTCAGAGCCCTGCATTTCACATAAGTTATTATATCTTTGGCTAAGGGTGATCCAAGGTGGGTACCCTTGCGGTATTTCGCTATTAAAGAGGCAAATTTTCTTCGGCTGACTTTGTTTATAAGGCTCACATCCAAAAGTCCGTCGTCTATTTTTGCCGCAGGTATGCCCTTGAAGCCTCCTCCGTAATATGCGCCGTTGCCGATTGCAACCAATGTAAACTCTCTATCATAAACGCTGCCGTCTTCTAAAGTCACCTTAAGATCCGCTCCCTTGTTGCCGGCGAATACCAGGGCTACTCCGGCTATATAGGCAAATGGGCCTCTAAGAAAAAATTTTTCCTTCAGCATTTCAACCTTTGTGACTACCTCGCAATCCAGTCCGATGTTGAGCACGTTGACGATGAGCCTATCATCACATTTGATCAAATCTATAGGTTTTGCGCTTCCTCTGATCTGTGCTCTTATATCTGAAAAGGCTCTGGGATCTGGAAATATGCGGGCGAAATCGTTTCCTGTCCCTGCCGGAATGAAAGCGATCTCTGCATTAGCGAAACCGAAAGCTCCGTTGGCTACTTCGTTTAAAGTACCGTCGCCTCCGATGGCATAAAAGCGAAGATTTGTATCAGGCTCCTGCAAACAGCAACTTCTTACGTATCTTTCTCCGTCTCCGGTATTGATAGTACGGTGGATCTCATATTCGATGTCCTGTTCTTTGGCCGTCTCAATAATAAGCGGAAGGATCTGCCGCTCCGCTTTTCGGGGCCCTGCAACCGGGTTCAGTATAAAAATATGCTTCATTAATTTCCTCGACTTAAGTATTAAAATATTAATTAAGATTATCATAATTTGCAGTGCCAATACAAGTAAAAGACTAAAAGGACTCAATTATTTGATATTTTCACCGAATGATGATAGAATAATAACACGTTTTATAAAAAGGAGACAATAATGGATAACAGAATCAAAAGGCTGGCTGACGTACTCGTTCATTATTCATGCAATATCCAAAAGGGCGAACGAGTCCTGATAGCTTATGATGGAAATTCGGCCAAACCCTTAGTCAAGCAGATCATAAAGGAAGTATATGCTTGCGGAGGTCACCCTTATGTGGAAATCAAGGACTCCTCCGTTACCCGGGAAATTCTCCTAGGCTGCAGCGAAGAGCAACTAGGATTCATGAACGAATATCTGCTCTATCAGATGAAAGGTATGCATGCCTATATAGGTGTCCGCGCATCTGACAATGCTTCAGAGCATGCCGATGTCCCTTCCTCCCAGCAAAGCCTATACGGCAGAATGCTGAAACCGACATTGCGTCAAAGGATAGACCATTCCAAGTGGGTTGTCCTGCGTTATCCCAATTACTCGATGGCACAGCTTGCAAATACCAGTCTGGAAAATTTTGAGGACTTTTATTTTAACGTCTGTACCCTTGATTACGGAAAGATGGATAAAGCCATGGACGTTCTGAAAGCTCTGATGGATAAAACCGATAAGGTCCATATCACAGGTCCGGGTACAGATTTAACTTTCTCCATAAAAGGCATTGATGCCGTAAAATGCAGCGGAGAACGCAATATCCCCGATGGTGAGATCTATACTGCACCGGTAAAAAAATCGATGAATGGCATAATTTCCTACAATACTCCTTCCGAAGAGGAGGGGTTCACTTTCGAGGAGATCGTTTTTGAAGTGAAGGACGGGAAAATCGTTAAAGCATCATCAAACAATAGCGACCGTATCAACCAGTTGCTTGATACTGATGAAGGCGCACGTTATTTCGGTGAATTTGCCATCGGCATCAACCCTTATATCCTTCAACCTATGAAGGACACTCTTTTTGACGAGAAGATCGCCGGCAGCTTCCATCTGACTCCCGGCTGTGCCTATGAGGATGCCAATAACGGAAATGTTTCTGCCGTTCACTGGGATCTTGTTATGATCCAACGACCTGAATACGGCGGCGGAGAAATTTATTTCGATGATGTTCTGGTGCGCAAGGACGGGCTTTTCGTCCTGCCGGAGCTTGAGCTCCTGAATCCTGAAAACCTAAAGTGAATTGATCTGAGAGATTCGAAATCCCGAAAGCCGGAGCTTTCGGGATTTTGTAAACTATCCGGTATTTTCTCAGTCATTGACAGACTATAATAGAGTCCTCAGCATTCTGATATAGATCTCGTGAAGTCCGGCGATCTTTATATCAGCATCAGCCACTAATGGGTATCTTCCGACTTCGATTCCGTCTTTCATCGCTATTACTTCTCCTACCTGATCCCCCGCCTCCATAGGTGCTTTAAGTTTTTCAAAGAGCACTACAGTTGTTTCGACCTTGTCACGCTCTCCTTTTTTTACCAGCACGCTTATGTCTGAAGACGCTATCGCGTTTATCATCATCGGGGAACCCTTTTCTACCGTGATCCTGTCCAGAGCCTCTCCCTGCTTTGCTATAACTGCGCATTCGCAAGTGGCAAAACCGTAGTCAAGGAGCTTCATTGTTTCCCCCCACCTGTGATGGGTAGTGTCACAACCCAGGACAACGGCGATGAGGGTCAAATCCCCTTTAGTTGCGGATCCGGAAAGACAGTAGCCTGCTTCTTGAGTAAATCCGGTTTTGATTCCATTAGCCCCGGGATAAAGCTTGATAAGGCGGTTGGTATTGGTCAGTTCAAACTCTGTCTGTTTCTTGCCTGCAAGACCGACCAGCACCTTGGTCTGCCAGGTATTGAACCACTCATGAGCTATCTTATGCTTTAATAGCTCTTTCGACATCAGTCCGATGTCATAGGCACTTGTGTAATGGTCTGCTGCAGGAAGTCCGTTGGTATTGACAAAATTAGTATCTTCCATTCCCAACTCCCGGGCCCTTTTATTCATCATTTCTATGAATATTTCTTCCGTTCCCGCAACGTATTCGGCGCAGGCTACACAGGCATCGTTTGCGCTTCCGATGGCCATGCCTTTGAGAAGAGTCTCCACGGCCTGCTGCTCCCCCTGCTCCATGTACATCTGGCTTCCCCCCATGCTTGCGGCTCTTTGGCTGATAGTGATCTCGTCCTTTAATGCTATCCGGCCTTGATCGACTGCTTCTAAGGTAAGCAGCATTGTCATGATTTTCGTGATGCTGGCCGGGGCCAGCCTTTCGTGGCTGTTCTTTTCATAGAGGACAGTCCCGCTGCCGGAATCGATGAGTATAGCGGATTTTGCTGTTTCTGCAAGAACTGCCGCCGTTTCAGCTTTGACCGTAACAGGAATAGACGTCTCTATTACCTGCAGCCGGTCA
>Ga0302241_1002109_pt1 | contig 12662 bp, 6 predicted proteins | sample AAG_UR_Arg_MG_FD_193532 | JGI IMG/M metagenome (GOLD analysis project Ga0302241, IMG submission 193532) | Enriched activated sludge microbial communities from anaerobic digester in WTTP, New Holstein, Wisconsin, United States - AAG_UR_Arg | ecosystem: Engineered > Bioreactor > Anaerobic >...
GAATCAACCGGTATTCTCACCGTATGAACCGAGGTATTCAATTGAATCGAATTATCTTGGCTTCGCATATAGATGTGATTCTGGACAAGCATGGTGATGTCCTTTTTTATGAGTTCGATAGGCGTCAATACTATTATTGCGATGAATCTATCGTTCTGAATTTTGATACCTAGCGGAGAAGCGAGGCTTACTTCACGAACTATCGCATCTTCCCACTTGGGAGAATTTGCTTTCTCGATGGATTCTCCTTGAGCTGCTTTTGACCCTTGAGATCCAAGCGAAGCTGACTGGATTGCAGATACCATCCCAGGTGTCAAGGTGAAAGCAGTTCTAATCTGAAATTGGAAAACGGGAATATTTGAAGATGGTGAATCGGGTATTGCAATCGAAGAAGGTGCTGTTGGTATTGAGGGCGTCTGAGCAAAAAGCCATGCAACATTCAGAATCGAAATTGCAGCAAGGGTGAGAGTCGAACGCTTCATCTTATCTCTCCCCTTCCACCGGAAAGGCCATGACTGTTGGCTTGCGGCCGGAGGAATTGTAGATCACATACACAGGTGTCGTATTGACCAGAGGTTGAGATATATTACCCGGCGCATGTATTGTCACAAACTGGTTCGGATCTGTCTGGGAAAGCAAGGACACGATACTTTCTATGTTCGATGCGGACTCTTCGGGGAGCCTTGTGCTCAGAGCCAATGCTTGGCCTGTGGTTCTATGGGCTCCAAAAATACCAAAAGCCAAGCCCGCAAAGAATACCATAATGAGAAGCGATGCAGCTAGAATAGGAAGCGGCACAGATATTCGCTTGGACATGAACGTAGAAAATACTGGATATCTCTCGATTATACCTTCTGTGCGAAGTGGGCGTGAAGACTCATCTGTAATGCTCTTCAACGAAGCCTGTATCCGTTTGGCAGCTTCTTGCCGTTTTGAGGCTTCCAAAACATCGGCGGCCTTTAATGCTACCTTTAGAGCGCGATATTGAGCAACACGATTTGCACATCGCTCACATTGGCACAAATGCATCTCGATCCGCTCTTTCCATGGTGATGGTACTTCATTATCGATATAAGCCGTCAACAGACTTTCATCGGGACACATAAGACCCTCCCTCATTCAATATCGAAAGAAGAGCTTCTCTAGCTCGGAAAGCCCTAACTTTGACATTTCCTTCGGTAATGCCTAGAACCTTGGCAATCTCTTTATAATTCATGCCTTCATATTCTTTGAGAATGAGTACCATTCGCAGCTTTTCGGGAATCCTCATCAGAGCATCTCGCACTTCTTGAGCGCATTCCTTCATCATAAGTTCATGATCTGCGGATTGATCTGTTCCTGCATGTTGATTTTGCATATCCCTCGAATCAAGAGCATCTGCAGAAATCTTTGCCTGAGTTGTTTCGGCGTTCCACCAGTGCTCGTAGGCCTTGAACTCTCTCACTTTTCGCCTTGACCAGTTTATAGCCCCATTTTTTACCACTCGAATGAGCCAGAATCGAGCATCCTCTTCCGAAGGGAATTGCATTTGCTTTTCGATCAACTTACCAAAGGCATCCTGGACTATGTCTTCTGCAGATTCCCAATCATTGGTGATATGCACGGCTATGCGCAGAAGTAGGTCCACATTCTGCGCAAATATGAGGTTGTAGTCTGATATTGGCCCATCATCCTTATTTTGGAACAATCCATCAATCCTTTTGTTACAGAAAGCCTTTCATAATCATTCGATCAATCTCCACACTGTTCCCTCAGGTCTATCTTCAAGCTGAATGCCTCTTGCCACAAGTTCGCTGCGAATTGCATCGGCTGTCGCAAAATCTCGTGCCTTTTTGGCTGCCGCTCTTCTCTGTATCTGACTATTGATCCATTGAACGGTATCTGTATCAACCGAGACTTCTCTTCTCTGAGCCTTGGCAATATCCAGACCCAGCACTTCATCTATATTCAAAATGAGCGCAAGAGCATCTTGAGTCGGAACATCATTGTCCTTCAATAAGCTCCATACCTGAGCTAGCGCACGCGGCATTGCTAGGTCATCGGCCAAGGCATCGTCGAAGGCAGTGAGATATCGGAGTGCTTTTTGACCTAGCTCCGATATGGATGCTGGCTTCACTGCCTTTTCTTTGAGTGCAAGAACCCTATCCAGTAGCGAGAGCCTTGCTGATCTCGCTTGATCCAGTCCTTCCCAGGAAAATGAGAGCTGGCTTCGATAATGCCCACCCAGACAGAAATACCGATAATCCAGAGGGTCGTAGCCTTTATCGATGAGAGACTCAAGCGTAAGAAAGCTGCCCGAAGATTTGGACATCTTGCCTTTATCAAGAACGAGGAATTCCGCATGCATCCAATAGTTGACCCATCTGTGGCCTGTTGCGGCTTCGGATTGAGCAATTTCATTTGTATGATGCACGGCTATATGATCGACCCCTCCCGCGTGTATGTCGAATTGCTCTCCCAGATATTTCATGCTCATGGCCGAGCATTCGATATGCCAGCCCGGATATCCTATTCCCCATGGGCTATCCCAGATTAACGCTTGCTTATCGAATTTCGATTTTGTAAACCAAAGCACAAAGTCGAAAGGATTGCGTTTATTAGGATCCAGCTCGACGCGTGCGCCTGCTTTGAGCTGATCTAGCTGAAGCCCGGCAAGTTCGCCATAATGGTCGAATTTGGAGACATCGAAATAGAGATTCCCTCCGGAGAAATAGCTGTAACCATTTGCCTCAATGCGCTTGATGAGTTCGATCATATCCTGAATATGGTCTGTTGCTTTGCAGACGATATCGGGTTGCCGAATATTCAAGCGCTGAGTATCCTTAAAAAAAGCGTTGGTATAGAATTGGGCAATTTCAAGCACTGATTGGCCTTTTTCTCTGGCTGATTTAAGCATTTTGTCTTCGCCTGTATCATCATCACCGGAGAGATGACCCACGTCAGTAATATTCATTACATGCGTCACCCGATATCCAAATCGCCTTAGCATCCGGACAAGAGTATCTTCGAAGATATATGTTCTGAGATTTCCTATGTGAGCATAATTGTAGACGGTAGGTCCGCAGCCATAAAATCCCACATTCCCCTCGTGCAGGGGCGTAAAAAGCTGAATTTTCCGACCCATCGTATTAAAAATGTGGACATCATGCATATGTGCTCCTTTTCGTCAGTCGGACCTTCTTGCTTTTGCCTCTTTAAGCTAAGATACTGGAATTACATGAAAAACCTATGGCAAATCGCTCAAAAAATCAATACTGATCATTGCTTGATTCTTTTTGACGAGCCTATGAAGGAGCATACAACTTTTAAGATCGGTGGTCCTGCCGATCTCTTTATAAGGCCGCGCTCCATATCGGCTCTTGAAGAGGTAGTGGAGCTGCTAAAGATTGAGAATGTACCTTTTTTCGTACTTGGGAGCGGAGCTAATATCCTTGTGGGAGACAGGGGTGTTAGGGGAGCGGTGATCGATACCAGTCTGCTCTCTTCGATCATGCATTTGAAACGGGAAGAGAGAATCGACCCTGTGCTCCTATATGCCGAGTGTGGAGTTCGTTTGATGACTCTGTGCGAAGAGGCTCAGATTTGTGGTCTTTCTGGGCTCGAGAATTTCTATGGAATGCCTGGAAGCCTTGGAGGTTCGGTCTATATGAATGCGCGCTGTTATGAAGATGATATAGCCACGCATATTCAAGATCTTACCATTATCGATAACCAAGGAAGACTCAAAATCATTTCCGCCTGCGCTCAGTCCTGGTCCTATAAGCGCTCACCCTTCATGCGCGGCGGCGAATTAGAATCTCTAATAATCTGTGCAGCATCGTTTAGGCTCATTCCAGATGATCCCGAAAAAATCGCCGAGCGTATGCGCTTATGTATGCGAGATCGCATGCAAAAGCGGCATTTTAACTTTCCAAGCGCAGGATCTATGTTCAAAAATAATCATGATTTCGGCAAGCCAACCGGAAAAATACTGGATGAACTTGGCTTGCGAAACTATAGAATCGGCGATGCAGCTATCTCTCCATGGCATGCAAACATATTTGTCAATATAGGAAAAGCCAGCGCTCGCGACATGAGAAAACTAATAGAATACGCTCAGAAGGTTGTTTATGATGCTACAGGGTTTTGCATTGAGCCAGAAGTCCTATTCATAGGAGAGTTCTGATTAGCACTTTGGTATATTCTTATTCTCGCTAAAATGTTCTCGCTAAAATGCAGCAAGGTTTCCTGGCGCGAAAGTGGCATATATAAGCAGAAAAAAAGGGCTGCCCAACTAAATGAGCAGCCCCTCAATTATATCGATTAGCAATAAAAGCTCACTGATTTTTGATCAGCACAAACTCCACACGTCTATTCTTCCAACGGTTTTGAACATCGGTGAAGGGAACAACTGGTTCGCTCGAACCAAGTCCTACCACAGTCAGGCGACGCGCATCTACTCCATTTTCCACCAGCATCTTACGAACCACCTCTGCTCGCTCGGTAGATAATGGTATCAGCTCATTAATCTCTTCTTGCTGAATACGCGATGCGCTGTATCCAAGCATCTTGCCGACATTGTTTCCATGACCTTCGACCCTTATCCTATAATCCGGGAATTTGCCTAGGATCTGAGCAATTCGAGTTACTACTTTTTCGTTTCGAGCCACAATCTCACTATCCAGGCCAATGAAGTCCGCATGGTTCGCCCTAAAGACTATAGAGGGCACTCTAATCTTGAGCCTGTCTCCATCGCGTATGACAAGAACATCCACCGCAATTATGCCGCTTATCTTAGTCTGGTTGCCGAGGGCGTCCCAGCAGGTGAATTCGAATGGATAATCGGTTGCAGATTCGACTAATTCTCCCTTGGGGGATTTTCCGTTCCAGGTGATCTGAGAAGGAGGCATTCCCTTGCCGCTCCAGAGCATGAAAGATCGCGTTGGCTTGCTTTCCTGCAAGGCGGCAGATTCGACAATGGCGGTTTCGAGCACTTCGAGCTTCCACTCTGTGATGCCCGCATTCTTGTCTGCTACGATACCGAAGGTTAGCATATCATCCACACCATCACCATCAGGGCTGAAATATTCTGGCTTTACCTTAATCTCTACCTGCGGAGGTGCAATCTTGACCACTATTTTGCTGCTTGTCGCCTCTGCTACGTCACCCTTCATGTATCTAACGATAAGCTTGCCTGTGAAAGTATCCTCTATCACCTGGCCATTCAAGTCTCGGCCATCCCATACAAGCCGCGTAGGCACATCTGAACCACTTCCACCAAAGAAGGAGCGTTCAACACCTTTAGAATCAAGAAGGGAGAATCGCCACGAATCGACACCCTCTCGATTTTCTACCGTAAGCGAGAAGGATACTTCATCTCGAATTCCATCGCTATTAGGCGAAATTCCATTGTCTGAAGCAGTTACGAAGACTCTCGGCTTTGTAGCATCTACCATAATACCCTTGATTGAAGCTGAAGCACTATTACCAGCAGCATCTACACTGACTACTTCGTAGGAATAAGCGCCATTTGGCACAAGTTTCCCGTTCGAGTCTTTGCCATCCCAGGTAAAGTTCTTTGCTTGTCCTTTCCAGGTATAGCTTCGTACTGTTGCCCCGGATGCACTCCGAATTCTGCCTGACCAATCATCACCTGGCACTGATTCCTGCGCAATGGTTATGGTATCCTTGATGCCATCGCCATTCGGAGAGAAAAGCAAGGGATCCGCGGATATGCTTATCCTTGGCGGAACTGTATCCACAAGTATCTGAATAGGGCCGAAATTGAATAGATCGCCGTTTGCATACTCAAGCTCAAGATACGTACTATAATACCCATCTGGCACTTTCAATCCCGCATCCGTCATACCATCCCAGACATATTGCGACTTAATATCGATTTTTCCTTTCCAGCTCCGTACGGGCGCTTGACCTGCCGCGGCTTTAGAACCAGCAAATATGGAAAGTGAGTAAGAAAGCAGGGTATCCGGTTTTGGCGCATTGACATTTAAGTAAATTAGATCCTTGACGCCATCGTCATTTGGGCTGAAGGCCGTGGGTTCAACTTTGAAACTGACATTTTTCTGTGCTGCATCGACTATGATCTGCTGACGAGGAAGGATGAAGAAATTGCCGGCCGCATCGATCGATCTCAGCTCATAATAATAAACACCATCGGATACAAGCTTACCACTCTGGTCTTTGCCATCCCATAAAACATCGGCGAGCATCGGATACCACTCCCAGGTGCGAACAATCTTTCCTGTCTCTGAGATTATTTGCCCATTCCATCGATCCCCATATACGCTACTCTGTATCAATTCAACAGTATCGGCTCGTCCATCTCCATTCGGAGAAAATATCAAACGGGAAAGACTTACTGTCGCCTGAGGCGCTATACGATCAACTAGTACAGCCATAGGCCCAGCCTTGGCAAACGCATCATTCAAGTACAAAACCTCAAGACTCACATTGTAGTCTCCATCCGGTACCGCAGCCCCTGCCTCATTGGTCCCAGCCCAGCGATACTCTCGGGAAAGATCGGCACCTCCAGTCCATGCCTTCATAACCGCACCGTCTTTGGAACGAATAGCAAGATTGAATTGTTTTATCCGATCCCGAGCATCCACATCGACGTTTATAACAAGCTCGTCTTTTATTCCATCACCATTGGGACTTATCGCCTTATCACTGAGACGAAGCTGTACAGTACGTCTTCCAGTCTCAACCTGAATCTGAAATGGCCCAACCACGGTCTTGTTGCCGGCAATGTCCTCCGATTCAACTGAATAAACATAGTAGCCGTCGGAAACCGTAGATCCACTCATATTACTCCCATCCCATACCAGATCCTTGGCTTCATTTTGCCAGTTCCAGCTTTGCACTATATTGCCATTGCTATCCTTTATCGCCCCTTTCCAGTCGTCGCCTGGCAATGATTTTTGAGTTATAAGAATAGTGTCGCTTCTGCCATCCCCATCCGGAGAAAATATACTACCCTGAATATGCACTTCTATTCGTGGATATTGCCTGTCTAGCAAAAAAGTCCCAGTGGCACCCTCGGCCTCATCACCGTTCCGATACACAACCTTCATCGATGCAGCATAATGCCCATCGGGCGCTTGTATTTGAGCATCCGTTTCACCTTTCCACTCATAGACACTCCGTGGCGTTTCACCCTTCCATGTCCTTACTGCACTCAATGCCGCCGGCCCATCCTGTGCGACAATCTGTAGCACGTACTCTTTTACCTTTTCAGGCGAGACAACTTCTGCTTTTATTGTCTGCACATCTTTCACACCATCACCATTGGGACTAAAAGCACGATCCCCAACCGTAAGACGCACGGCCTTTTTCTCAGTCTCTATTTCAAAAATTGGACTGATATAGCTAAACCCATTGCCCGCCGCATCTTTCGATACAAGCTGATATCGATATTTCCCATCAACAGCCACATTGCCAGCACTGTCTCTACCATCCCATTCAAAAGACCGAACCGCTTCTTCCCAACTCCACGTACACACAGCCTTGCCCGCTAAATCAAAAATACTCCCTTGCCATCTGTCTTTCCCTACCGAATCTTGCTCTATGCGCATCGTGTCATTTATCCCATCTCCATTCGGAGAAAATATCAAACGAGAAAGACTTACTGTCGCCTGAGGCGCTATACGATCAACAATGAGGGGGCCCAAACTAGCCTCGGTGGAGTCTCCATTGGGGTATTCGGCTCGGAAAATAGCCGCATAGCTGCCATCAGGAACAGGCAAACGAGTCAGACTTATCCCTTCCCAGATAATAGTCTGTGGCACCTTTCCGGTACCTTTCCACTCCATGACCCTCTCTTGTCCGGCAAGTATTGCAAGTTGCCAATCCTGGACGCTCTCCATCGCCGTTGCGCTTATGGAAAGGGTCATTTTGTCCTGAATCCCATCTCCATTTGGGCTAATTGCCATAGTATCAGCAGACAGCGAGGACTGTTTGACAACAGTATCGATGCCAATCAAGATAGGCTCCGAGGCAAAGCTGTTGCCGGCCAGATCTATACAGAATAGGCGATAGCTATAGATTCCATCAGGGAGGAGCGCTCCTTCGGCAGTTCTACCATCCCAGAGAATTTCAGATGGCTGACTGTCCTTAGATTCCCACTTGCACCTCAGAACACCCTGATTGTCCCGCAACTCTCCTATCCATAGTGCTTCTCTCGAGCCAATCTGAGAGATGATTACCTGTGACTGCTTAGTCTCGCCACGCGGATTAAAGAACTCTCTCGAACGCGAAATCTGGGCTCTTGGTGCAGTGATATCGATTACAAATTCTGGACTCAATTTTGTCGTCTTCCAGCCATTTTCGTATTCCAGGAAGAGTTCAAAGCGATAAGTGCCTTCTTTTAGCAATGCTCCCTCTCCCTTACCATCGAATTGGAAATCAGTGGGTGGAGAATTGGTTCCATCACCCTGGAGAAGGGCTATTTGTCTGCCTGTCTTTTCAGCATTCACTGAACCATTCAAGGCAGATGAAACATAGAGCTTCCAGTCTAGAAGCCCATCGATGCTGTCGATTTTCAATTTGACACCAAGAATATCTGCTATACCATCATCATTCGGGCTAAAGGCTTCCCTATTGAGCACAAAAAAAGCGCTTGGCGTTCTTGTATCTACAACAACCGGTTCAAAACCAACCTTAAATTCATTGCCCGCAACGTCTACACTTTCGATTTCTAGCGTATACTTATTATCAATTACGCGACGGCCTGTCGAATCGGTCCCATCCCATTCAAAGCGCTCTGGAAGTGCTTCGCGATACTCTCGTGTGTAGACAGGCTTACCAATTTCATCGAAGATGCTAAGTTTCCATGTATCTTCTTTGCTTCCTGATAAGCTAAAAGCCAGTGTATCTCTTCTTCCATCTCCATCGGGGCTGAAAATAGCTCTAATATCATCAAGAACAATTGTGGCGAATGGCGGCGTAGCATCGAGTATGAAAGACTCCGAGTAGCTGAGAGGAGAATATCCATTTCGATATTTCATCTCAATGCCTGCTCTATACTGTCCATCCGGAAGCACTTCTCCAGAAGGATCACGTCCACCAAATCGGAAAGACTCAGGAGGAGGTGCTGAGCCATCGCCGGAGGAGGTCCAGACTGTCTTGCCATTTTGATCCTGAATGAACTCTTTCCAGGTAACCAGGTTATCTAAAGACTCAAGTTCAAAAGAAATTTGTGCAGTACCCGCCTCTCCTTCTTTCTTTGGGCTAAAGGCTTTCTTGTCAGCTACAACCTTAACTGCGGGTCTGCTTGTATCTACTACGATCCAGTCGGACTTATCATCAGATATGCCGATGATTTTGTAACCAGTGTTTCCAGCAGGATCCATAGTAGAGAGCCTGAAACGATAGTAACCATCGGGGACTCTCTTCCCTCTATCATCAGTACCATCCCAGACAAAGTCGCGCGGAGCACTTCTGGCTTTGATTTCCATTGTCCTAATGGCGACATTGTTTTCATTGAGAATTTCGTACTTCCAGTTATCTTCTATAGAGCCCTGAACACGGAAGGAGATTGTATCCTTGCTATTGTCACCATCAGGGCTAAAAATCATTACGTCAAAACCTTGCAAAAGCTGTTCGCTGCCCAAAACCCATGCATTTACTATTGGTGCACTTCGGTCCACAACGACATTCATGCAAGAGTCATAATTTGCATTTGTTTTTCCAAGATCATCCCAAGCATGAAAACTCACTATATAAGTTCCATCTGGTACTGGATTGCCTTCATCATCCCTGCCGTCCCAATCCAGGATATTCGGAACCGGCACATTCTGCTTTGTATAACCAAATCCTTTTTTTATAGAAGAAAAAGAATCGATACGATCAGGAAGATCAGACTGTTCAGTAATTGTCCGTACCACCTTACCTGAAGAGCGGTCCTCAATCTTGAAGAGCCACCCGGCTACAATTCCCTGTTCATCCTTTACCGAAAGAGGAATCTCTAGCTTGTCCTGTTTGCTATCGTCATTTGGCGAAATATAAGCTACGGGCGGACCGCCTACCGAAGGCGGAAGTTCGAGCTTCACTTCGGGAGGGCTCATATCATGTTGTCTCCAAGCAATCTGAGCACCAATAGAGAATGAATTCAAGCTATCGTAAAGAGGCATGAATCCAAAGGCCGGAAGTATCGCTGAAACTCCCTTGTTCTGAGGATCTTTGCTGCCAAGAGGTATGCTGCCCGATATCGTAATAGAAGGCCATAAACTTCGTCCAGTTTTCTTTTGAATATCATAGAGGCTTTCTGCTGCAGAGATTCGAAGATTAAGCATGTTCCGATAAGAAATACCTAATCCTATCTCACCCTCTAGATCCGCAAATGACGGCGCGCGCAAATCAATATTGGCCATTATGCGCAAATTGTAATCGTTGAGAAGATCTGCACTGAATCCAAGACTTGGGCTGAAAGCAGAAGGAAAACCAGAAGATGCCGTGCTTCCTGGCGACATGCCTATTGGCGGTGTCTCATAGTTGAACTCCTTTCCAATTCCGCTAAACGCAAAACCTAATCTTGGACTTTTTAGAAATCCCATATCGCCGAATTCTTCTACAATTCCAATATCGGACCAAAGCCCCCATCCAAAGCTGCCATTTCCTCCCATTGCAAGCCAAGCCGAAGCTCCCACGGATAGACCGCTTGAGATTTTTTTGGAAAATCCACCTCCAATAGTGGCAAAGGTCCCAAATGGCATGCTTGTCATTGAACTTGGAGCGCTAAAAAGGCGAACAGATCCGTTCCATACTCCATAGACCTTTGGCAGGCTAAAAGCTGCCATTGCTGCGCTGCCCCAACCTTGAGGCCCACCAGCGGAGGTATCAGCGATGCCTGTGTAAGATAAAGCGAGAATAGGAAGTTCTTCTTCAGAAGTAGAAGCCGGGTTTAATAGGAAATTCCATGTGTTGTCCCCTTTTTCGGTGAGCGATAATCCCCCGCCCATTGTCCAAGGACCGTAAATACGGCCAAGCAGCGATGCTCCCTTAGGCGGATCATAGGCATAGACTCCGACTATACTAAAAGAGACCAATATAAGCATCATTGCAGATACCCGGGCTTTTTTCATCTATATCCCCTTCTCTATAAAAAGAAACCTTCAAATTCAATCTATCACAGCAAGAGCCCAACTTCAGGGCTGTCTCATCACTGATATATGATCAGGCTTGGTCTTGGATCAAGCTGCATGACTTCGCTAGGCGACATAAGTGGCATATCGAATCCCGCCAGAGCAAAATCCGATTTAAAAAAGAGCTTAAAACCCTTTACCGGCATATTTTCCGCGTCCGCGTTTCTCTGATAGGTGGCTTTCTTCAGCCTTGGAGCACCGAAACCATCAGCGGTATGAATAAGGATGACACGATCCCTGTGCGATATCACCTCTTCGCGGCTTTGAATCATCTTATCTGCGAACTGATGCACAACAAGCATACGTATGCCAGGAATATCATTCGCCCTGATATACTCATCCATATAATTTTGAGCATCATTGAGCTCAGAGGCGGTAATAGATCCTATTTCTTTCATGGGACTGAGCGTTCTCCACTCCGGATCTATAGCTAGATGGACATTGGGGTATCGCAAAAATGGCAAGATCTTGTCCATGGCCGCCCTGAGGCTGTATTTGCCTATCTGATGATCGATAAATACGAGCATGCCCATAGATTGAGCAAATCTGATGTAATCCAAAAGTATTTTATCGTCTAGATATCCTATCTCTCCGCCCGGCCAACAAGTCCCATAGATGATGTAAAATGCTGGAATCACACCATCCTTGCCATTTACCTGGTCATACTGGGCTGCCATCTCCTTTAACATTTCGGCGATCTTTTCTTTTTGATAGAGGCCGAGTATACCCATTTTATCGGAAAGTGGACTGCCATAATAAGCGAGAATAGTATTGTTGGCCACAATAGGCACCCTCTCCCACAGAAAACCTCCACTAGACTGATAATTAGCAAGGCTCATATTTTGATCGATGCGAGAAATGTTCTCTTTTCTATAGAGAGCGGGAAAAAGCCTATAAGGAAGAGGTTCCATCGCATCGCTTGAGAAGGTAATCAAAGAGAATAGAATTGCAAAAAACAGATTGCGCACTACGATGGAAGGCTTTGCATAATACATTATAAGTCCTTTCAATACACGACTATTCATTATTGTATCGGCATGGATTTATGGCTTCTATAGCCCTACCTAAGCCCCACCTATCCAGAGCCTTGTTTATCTCCGCAGCGTATTTATCAGCCACTTATCAATTTATTATTAGGAATAAAAAAACCGCCATATTTCGGCGGTTTTTTTTAATAATCCATTACAAATCGGCAAGCGTATTGCCTAGAGCCCTATGAACAATTAGATGTACTTCTCCACTTTTCCGGATTTGAGACAGCGAGCACATACTTTTATGCGGCGCACAGTTCCATTCTCAATTGTGCGCACTTTGATGAGATTCGGATACCAGGTTCGGCTTGTACGGTTCTTCGAATGTGATACATTGTTTCCGTAAAGCGTCCCTTTGCCGCAGATTTCACACATTCTCGACATTGTAGTCTCCATATAACATAGTCGATGCAATATACCGAAAATGACAAATTATGTAAAGTGGTGAGGAGAAATAAGGCCTCATTCAAAACAATTCTTTATCCTAAAT
>Ga0302241_1002114_pt1 | contig 12642 bp, 7 predicted proteins | sample AAG_UR_Arg_MG_FD_193532 | JGI IMG/M metagenome (GOLD analysis project Ga0302241, IMG submission 193532) | Enriched activated sludge microbial communities from anaerobic digester in WTTP, New Holstein, Wisconsin, United States - AAG_UR_Arg | ecosystem: Engineered > Bioreactor > Anaerobic >...
GCCGCGGTGTATGCCGCCGGCGGAGCCTGCCTGGCGGTGGACTCGGTCGTGTCCAGGACGGTCAAGAACGCCTTCTGCGTCCTGCGGCCGCCGGGGCATCACGCCACTCCGGGGCGCGGCATGGGTTTCTGTGTCTTCAACAACACCGCCATCGCCGCGCGATACGCCCAGCAGCGGCACGGCATCGGCAAGGTCTTGATCGCCGACTGGGATGTGCACCACGGCAACGGAACCCAAGACGCGTTCTACCAGGACGATTCGGTGTTCGTCTTCAGCACCCACCAGTGGCCCTGGTATCCGGGCACCGGCGCGCAAGAAGAAACAGGGTACGGCCGCGGTTTGGGGGCCAACATGAATCGGCCGTTTCCTGCAGGTGCGGGTCGAAAGGAGATCTTCGGCGCCTTCGCGGCAGACTTTTTGGATGCCGCCCGGAAATTCAAGCCCGAGCTGGTGCTGATCTCGGCCGGGTTCGATTCGCGGGACGGCGACCCGCTGGGCGGGTTTCATTTGACCGACGAGGATTTCGCCGACCTGACGCGTCTGATCCTCGACCTGGCCGATGAATGCGCCGAAAGCCGCGTGGTCTCGATGCTGGAAGGGGGCTACCAACTGGACGGGCTGGCCAGTTCCGTGAAAGCCCACTGCCAGGCGCTGGCCCGGCAATCGCCATACTAGCCCGCGAATCATCCGGCCTACGGCACCGGCAACCGAATCCTGAACGTTGCGCCATGCTCGACCTGGCTGTCGACGTCGATCCGCCCGCCGTGTTCGGTGACAATTCGCCAGGTCTTGGAAAGCCCCAGTCCGATGCCGCGGCCCGCCTCGCGCCCAGAGAAGTAAGGGTCGAACAAGTGCCGCCTGACTTCCGGGGAAATGCCCGGACCCGTATCGGCGACGGCCACCTCGGCCCACTTCGCGCCGTCCGCATCCTCGCCCGCAAGCGTTGAGACTTGCACGGAAATCTCAATGCGACCGCCCAGACGCAGCGCTTCCAGGGAATTCACGCACAGCGCTTTCAAGGCGGCGGCCAAGTGGCCGCGATCCGCCGAGACGATCACGGGCGACGGCTGGGACAGCCGCACCAGCGCCGTCCGCTGAGCCGCCGCCTCCGCGGCCAATTCCGAGACGACTTGATCCGCCAAGCCAACCAGATCCACGGGCGCGACGGACAATGCGGGCGGCCTGGCGAAAAGCATCAGATCGGCGATCAACTCGTGGGCCCGAAAAGCTTGGCTATTGATCACCGCCAACTTGCGCCGCCGCTCCGGATCGGTCTCCTCGCGCAGCAGGGTCTGCGCTCGAGTCGAGATATTGGCCAAGGGATTGTTGATCTCGTGGCTGGCCCCGTAAGCAAACCCTTTGAGAGCCTCCAGCTTTTCCGTCTCCAGCGCCCTGTCGAAGTGCTTCTCCAGTTCCCGCCACCTTGCCAGCTTGCGAATCACGTCCGGGAGCACGTTCCCGAAAACGTCTTGTGAAGCCAGCCATCGCTCCCGCACTCCACGCATGCACTCGTCCACGGAGAAATCGCTGGCTTCCGCGGTGACGCTCCCGCAGGCGTCCTGGCTTGTGGCGGCTCGAAGCGCCCCGACGGCTTGCGCGACCGCCGCCGCGCGCGGATCGGCTGGCGGCTGAGCCGACAGGTCACGCAGCCACTCGACCAGCCATTCCGGCAGACAGCCAGGCGGCTCGGCTATGGCGGAGACGTCGACCGCGGGGCCGGCGCTCGCCAACCAGTCCGCCGCGTTATGGAGCGATCCCAGCACCGTCAACTGAAGCGATCGGCCGTCGCGGCCACCGCCGGCCAACCGTGACGCGACAATCGACTGGCAGGCCAACTCGGCCCAATGCCGTAATTGGGCAGGCTCGCAAACAGCCAACGCCGCGCGGTCATGGTCTTGCCAATCGAGCACGGCCATGCCATGAGAGACCAGCCAGCTCGCGACGTCCTGGAGCCCCAACGGCGGAGCGGATCGCCAGTGAGGCGAGCGGCAAATACACCAGAGCAGGAGGGCCGGCTCGACCGACAGCAACTCTGCCGAGGCGGACCTGGCTTGCTCCAAATCGTCGGTCAGCAACCAGCGCAACAGGTCGCTCGTGCCCAGATCCGAAAGCGGCAGATGCCAGTGAAGACGGTCGGTGGTAAGCGAAGGCAAGCGAATCATACGGCGAGCACAAAAGAAAACACGCGTGCAGGCATGGACGCACAGCACGCGTGAATGATCCCCATTCGACCAGCGAGGGCAATCCAGGAGGAGGCTCGGCCGGTCCAGAATCGCAGCCAAGAACTCCAGCAGGAAAACCGAAGCCTGGGTCCGTTCTAGGCCACCATGGCTCGTTCGATCTCCAGCAGGTCGCACGCACGGTCCAGCAACCGGTCGACGTTGAAGGGCTTGTGCATGAAATCGTTGGCACCGGCCAGCCGCAACTCCGCGACCTTGTCCTGTTCGACCATCCCCGAAATGCAGATGATCTTGACGGCTTCCAGCGTCTCGTCGCTGCGAATCCGCTGGCAGACTTCCTTGCCGTTGATGTCGGGCAACATCACGTCCAGCACGACCAGATCGGGACGAAACTCGCGAACCTGCATCCCGGCGTCAAACCCATTGTTCGCCGTCTTGACCTCGAAACGGCCGTCCTTGTCAAACACATCCGACAGCAACTCGACCAACTCTTCGTCGTCGTCGACAATCAGGACCTTTCGTTTGCCGCTCTCCAAAGCGTCCGTGGGGATGCCGTTGTCCCGCATGAACGCAAACAGTTGCTCTCGGGGAATGCGGCGGAACTTGCTCCCAGGCACGCGGAATCCTTTCAGTGACCCGTTGTCAAAACAACGGATGATCGTCTGCTGGGAAACCTTGCAGATCTTGGCCGCCTCGCCGGTCGTGAAAACAGTTTTTGCACTCATGGCTTTCGTCAAATCCTTCCTAGCCGACTTAGTTAGCCTTGAGCTACCTTGTCGAACAAAGCCCCGCGATGTGCTCAGTTAGCACACCTTCCTTGACCCTTCCATCCACTTGGACCATCCGGTTTATCCGAAACTACCGAATTTGCCAATAAAGCGAATTATAACGGCCCTACGATCTCCGTCAAGATTGATCTATCTTGTCTAAGTATTTCAAATTACAGTAGTTGCATCGAGTTTGTGTTCGTTTCCGTTTTTTTCCTGGATCATCGGGGGGGCGAACCTTCGGAAAAATCGAAATTAAGCGATCCGTTGGTGCGAAGGCATCGGGACGCGTTACAATCAAAGGCCGCGCGTCACTTCACGTCTGTCGCAGTCTTGGAGGCCAGCGATGTATCGATTTTCGAGTCTGTGGACCTTGTGGTTCGCCGCGCTTGGCGCGGCCCCGCTCTGCCTTGCGACCGACCGCGATGCCACGAAATCCCACCCAACCGCCCCGGCGGCCTCTGCAGAGCAAATCGCCGGTTGGATTCGGCAACTGGATTCGCCTCGTTTCGCCGAGCGAACCGAAGCGACACGACAGTTGGAAGAGGCCGGCAAAGCCGCATTCCCCGCCTTGGCCGAGGCGGCGCTGGGCGAAAGCCGTGAGGTCACCTTGAGGGCCATCGAGATCCTGCGGAAACACGGTCTTGAGGGCGACGAGTTGACCAAAACCGCGGCGAAAGACTCTCTGCAGAAGATCGCCGACAGCGAACACGCATCGGCAGCACGCCGGGCAAAAGACGCCCTCAAACCGCCGCAATCGCCCCCAAGCGTTCCCAACGTCCGGCTCGGCCCGATCATGCCGAATCTGCCCATCGGCCAGCAGCAGATCCAGGTGCAGATTCAGGTCAACGCATTTGGGGGGAATCAGACGCGGCGCATTAAGATCAACAACGGGGTCAGGCAGATCGAAGTGACGGAGAACGATCTCAAAGTCAAAATCACGGAAGACGCCCAAGGCGGCATCCAGATGGAAGTCACTCGCAAGAAGGACGGAAAGGAAACCACCGAGAAATACGCCGCCAAAAGCGCCGGCGAATTGAAAAAAACCAACCCCGATGCCGGCAAGCTGTACGACAAGTACCAGCAGCAAGCCGGTGCCGCCATTCAAATCCAGGCCCTTCCCGGCATGCCGGCCACCAGACGGGCAATTCCGGTTCCGCCCATTCCCAAATAGTCGCTCTTGACCTTAATTCCGAAAGGCGAGGACGACGAATCTTGAAATCCCCTTCAGGTTACGTAAACTGTGTATATTACGCACTTTACTATCTTTGGAGGGGGATTGGCGATGAATTTCCGACATGGGAGCCTTGCTTTCTGCTCTGTTGCGTGGCTCGTAGCCGTGTTTTGTGTGGGCGGCTGCGCGCAGAAAGTGCCGGATGTGGTTGCTTACACGGAGACCACCCGGCAGAGCGACGAGACGCCGAACATCGTGCTCGTTATGGCGAATCAACTTGGTTACGGAGACCTGGGCTGCTACGGTCAGAATTGGATCGAGACGCCGAATGTGGACCGCTTGGCGCAAGAGGGCTGCCGGTTCACGGAAGCTTACGCGGGAGGTGACTCCAGTGCGGCCTCGCTGTGGTGCCTGATGACCGGCCGGTTCGCCGCGCTGGGCGTTCAAAAGGGCAAGCCGTCTTTCGAATTGAGTCCAGATCAGAGGACCCTGCCGCGCATGATGCGTTTGACGGAGTACGACACAGGATTCGTCGGCACCTGGGGCTTGGGCGGCGTCGCGGAGTCCAACCATCCCGGCTCCCACGGATTCGACGAGTGGTCCGGAATCCTCACGCCCGCGACCGCCGAAACGGCTTATCCGGCTTCGATCACCAGGAATGGGGAGGCCACCGCGGTTTCAGAAAACGCTGGGGGGAAGCAGGGCTTGGATCTTCCGCAACTGCTGATCCAGGAGGCGATCTCATTTCTGGAGCGGCATTCGTCGGGCAAGCCGTTCCTGTTGGTGGTGACGTATCCGTTGCCGGGCGCCGACCTGCCGCTGGCCGAGTCGGGTGCTTATGCGGATCGCGACTGGCCGGCGTCGAAAAAGGCCCACGCAGAGAAGGTGGCACGCTTCGACCGTGATGTCGGGGCGCTGGTAGACGCCTTGGAAAAGTTGGAGTTGTCAAGCCGGACTGCGGTTGTCGTTGCCAGCGACGGCGCAGCCAGGCAGGATTCGACGGAGACGGACGTGGTTCAGAGCGGCGGCGGCCTGAGAATCGTCAGCGACGAGTTATATGAAGGCCGCCTGCGTGTCCCGTTGATTGTGAAATGGCCTGCCGAGGTATCTCCGGCCACGGAGACCAGTTTTCCGGCGGCCACCTGGGACTTCATGGCCACGTTCGCGGACATAGCGGGCGCGGTTCTTCCCGCTGGTTCCGGCGAAGGAGTCTCCTTCGCTCCGGCGATGCTTGGCGAAACGACGCGCCGTCGTGGCATGATGTACTGGGAAATTCGCGAGGGGGGCTTCGGCCAAGCCGTGCGGATCGGCGACTGGAAGGCGGTCCGGCCGCGCGGCAAGGGCAAACTGGAGGACGTCGAGTTGTACAATCTGAAGCAGGATCCGGGCGAGACGAAGAACCAGGCCAAGGCGCACCCGGAGATCGTGGCCCGGTTCATCAAGGGGTGAACAACACCGCCGGGAACAAGGCGGGTTGGCGGCAAGCCGCCGGCTGACAGCACTGCTTGCACCCCGCCGGTTCCCAAGCGGGCTAGGTCAACGCGGGGCTTCGTGGTATCATCCGTTGTCACGAAGCACCAGACATGGATCGTCGATGAAGAACTTCCTCCGCGCCGTACGCCTGGCCCTGCATTACCGCTTGACACTTGCCGGGGTGCTCTGCTGCTCGCTGCTGGTAGCCGTATTTTGGGGAGGCAACATCGGCGGGGTGTATCCGATCGTCGAAGTGGCGATCAAGGGCAAATCGCTGCAGGCGTGGGTGGCGGAGAAGATCGCAAGCACCGAGGCCAAGTCGGCGGAACTGCGCCGCGAAATCGCGCGGCTGGAAAAGGCCCCGCCGCCCAACGGCAAACCTCTGGAGGCGGCGGCGCAAGACGTGGCGTTCCTGCACAGGCGACTGCAGGCCGAAGAGGCCGCCGCCGCCACCGCCCGCCGGCTGCAACCGTGGATCGATCGATACCTGCCTGCCGATCCTTTCCGGACCGTCGTCTGGATCGTGGTGGCGTTGATGGCCGCCACGGCCGTCAAAGACTTCTTTTTGTTCGCCAACAACATGCTTGTCGAACGCGCCGTGCAAATGGTCTCGTTCGACTTGCGCAAGCAGTTGTACCACCACATGCTGCGGATGGATCTCGGCGAGTTCGGCGAGCAGCGGACCGGCACGATGATGAGCCGGTTCAACGTGGACTTGGGCTACCTGTCAACCGGCTTGAGCACCTTGTTCGGCAGGGCCATCTTGGAACCGCTGAAAGGGCTGGCGTGTCTGGTGGGGGCGGCTTTCGTGTGCTGGCGGCTGCTGTTGTTCTCGTTGCTCTTGGCGCCGTTGGCCGGGTTCTTGATCCGCACGTTGGCCCGCTCCATCAAACGGGCCAACCGCCGGGCGTTGGAAGAGAACGCGCAGCTGATGGGCGTCCTCTCCGAGGCGTTCCACGGCATGCAGACCGTCCAGGCCTTCACGATGGAGAAGTATGAGCGGAACCGCTTCCACAAGGTCTCCAAGGCCTGTTTGCAGAAAGCGATGAAGATCGCCTTCTACAGCGCACTCTCGAAACCGGCCACGGAAATCCTGGGGTTGGGGATGGTCTTCATCGCCTTGATCGCCGGCGCGTACCTGGTGCTGAACCAGGCCACGCACATCCTGGGGATTCCCATGTGCGACCGGCCCCTGGAGTGGTCCGTCCTGTTGGTCTTCTACGGATTGCTGATCGGCACCAGCGATCCGGCCCGCAAGCTGTCGGACGTGGTCAACGGCATCCAGGGCGGCCTGGCCGCGGCCGACCGGATCTTCCCGCTGCTGGATCGGCAGCCGACGATCGTGGACCCGGAGCAACCGCGGCCGGCCCCTCGGCCGCATCGACGCTTGGTTTTCGACCACGTTAACTTCCACTACACACCGGACCAGCCCGTGCTGCGCGACATCCAGCTGACGGTCGAATACGGCGAGACGCTGTGCATCGTGGGCCCCAACGGCTGCGGCAAATCGACGTTGATCAACTTGTTGCTGCGATTCCACGATCCGGTCGCCGGCGCCGTGCGGCTGGACGATATCGACCTCCGCGAAATGCGTTTGCGCGACTTGCGGCGGCTGGTGGGCATGGTCACGCAGCAGACGATGCTGTTCGACGACACGGTGTACAACAACATCCGCTACGGCTCGCTGCAGGCCACCCGCGAGGAGATCATCGCAGCCGCTCAGCGAGCGCACGCCCACCGTTTTATCGAAGACAAGCTGGAGCACGGCTACGACACCGTGGTCGGGCCGGGCGGCAACCGGTTGTCCGGCGGCCAGCGGCAGCGCATCGCGCTGGCCCGCGCCATCCTCCGCGATCCCGACATTCTGATCCTGGACGAAGCGACCAGCCAGATCGACATCGAGAGCGAACAGCAGATCCACCTGGCGCTGGAACAGTTCGTACGGGGCCGCACGGCGATCATCGTCACCCACCGCTTGGCTACCTTGGATTTGGCCGGCCGCATCCTGGTGATGGACGCCGGCCACATCGTCGATCTGGGGACTCACGACGAACTCGTCCGCCGCTGCGACCTGTACCGGCGGCTGTACGATATTCAGCTGCGGCAGACCGCCTGAGGCGGTCGTTGCCTCGAACCCGGGCGTTTGATCCCAATCCGGAACAACAGTCCCGTGGCTACGGTTTCACGACCTCGAACGGGATCGCCGGCAGCGGGCCATAGAAGGAGCGGTACTCGCGGGTTTTTCCCTCGGGGGTCGTTTCCGTCCGCTTTCGGAACGTGTTGGCGATCAGGTTGCCGGCCAGGCCCGGCTTGGCTCTTTCGGCGCCGGCGCGCAGGGTGACCGTCAGGACGCGGTCCTGCGAAGCGACCGCGTCGATCGCGATTCCCTCCGGCGGATCGCTCAGTTCGAGTTGCACTTCGCCCCAGCCGCCCCAGGGGCCGCGGACTTGTACTTCGGCCGTCCCGCCGGCAGGGATTTTCACCGGTTGTTCACTGAGAACCGCCGACTGGGGCTGGTAGGACCGGCGTTGCTCGGGCGGCGGCGCCGGCCGAGGGCCCTCGGGCCGAAATCGGCCGCCGTCGGCAAGCACCAGTTTCAGGTTCTCGGCGGGCACCAGGTGCCTGTAGAAAAACGCCTGCATCATGTCGTCGGCAGCGACCGCCTCGCGCACGACCTCTTCTCCGTTGATCGCGGCGCGACCTTCCAAGCACAAGCGGATCGGTTCCACCGCCGCCCACGAGGCGGTCGACAGCGTCACGCGGACGCGGTCCTGTCCCGCTGGCACCGTGCCGCCGATCAGCACCAAGCCCTCCGGGTTGTCTCTGAACGAGAGGGCAATCTCGCCGTCGAACCCGTCCTTGCGCAGGGCAAAGATCGTGACGGGAGTAAGCCGCCAGGAGCTGGCGTTGATGCACGACGGCACGACTCGCAGCGCGAAATCGGGCCGCGGAGGACTGATCCGCAAGCGGTAGGCATACTCCGGGCCGCCCCGCCGCTGGGCATCCCCCAGACGCACGCAGTAGGCGCCGTCGGCGGGCAATGTGAAATGGATCAGCGAATCGGCGTGGTGCGTCTTCAACGCGTCGGCCTTGTCGTCATGGTCGTCGTTGAAGGCCAATCGCTTGCCGGCGGCGTCGGTCAGTTCGAGGACGGAATCCAAAGGTGAATCCAGCCGCCGGGCGTTGACTTCCGCGACGACCTGTTGACCGGCTTGACCCACAAAGCGGAACACGTCCCAGTCGCCGGGCCGGTCGATCCGGCCGTTGACGATTCCCGGCAGCGTCACCGGCTGCGCGGCGGAGTCGTCGTTCGGTTCTTTCTCCACGCATTCCGGCAGCGTGTCCACGGCGAAGGGGACCGTGTTGGAGCGGAAGCCGGTCGGGACGGAGTCCCAACCCACGGGGGAACCAGCGGCGGACGGATCTTCTTGGCGCACGGACAGGGGATAGACGCCTGGGGCCCTGTCCGCGGCGTCCATCGTGAGTTTGTCCACGGGCAAGTTGTGACCCTGCACCTCTACCGTGGTTTGCGAACCGGCTCGGCCGCCCAGTGGGAAGATGCTGGTGGCAAACGGCAGTTCGCCGATGGTGATGCGGTACACGAAATCCGGCCGGCCGCGAGAGATGGCGTCCTTGATTTCGACGACGTAAGGTCCGTCCTCCGGCACCTTGAACACGAGGACGGGATCGGGATGGAAGCGGTAATCGTCGCCAAAGGCCACCTCGCGGCCTTGGCCGTCGTACAGCGTCAACGTGGCCTGGAACCAGCCGGGCACGGCGTCGGCCAGGTAGGGAATCAGCTGCCGAGCGCTGGCGGCGACGACCAGCGTTTGGCCCTTCCGCGCCGGGAAGCGGTAGCGGTCTGCATCGCCGGGCGTGAATCCGCCCCCGTAGCGCAAGGCGTCCGGCTCGCGGGGAATGATTTGCCCGTTGACGGTGGCCGGCAGCGTGATGTCCGTCGTGACGGTGGCGGGGAAGCGGAGCGGGATGTTCCAGCCTTGAACATCGGTGACCAGCTCCGGCTCCTGCTCGCGGAATTCCGGCAGCCGGCCTATGCAGAACCGGAGCGGATTCGACACGCCGCGGCCCGTCTCCAGCCGCATCTCGCGCACCCCCGGCTCAGCGCCGGCAGCGATCGTGACCTGCAACTCGACGGTTTCGCTGATCGCCGGGTGTGTCTGTCGGCGCAGCGAGGCAGACATGTACCGAGCGAGCTGGCGGCCGATCTTCGCCATCTCGCGGCGGGCGGCCAGTTCCTCTTGGTTCCTCGCCAGTTGCGTGAGCCGGTCGCGCAGGGTGCGTACATCGGCCTCCGTCATGGGCTTGATGCCTTCCACGTTCCGGGCTTCAACGCCGGCACCGGAAAAGGTCACACGGCCGATGTTGTCCTGGTACTGGCCTCCCACCGTGATTCGAAAGCGGCTGCCCTGCTGGCCGCCGGCGGGATAGGCATAGCCGAGGCGCGGGAGGGTTTCCTGGGCACGCGCGGTCGAAACGGCGAGCAGCAAAGTCGCTAGTCCGCAAGCCAGTCCATGTCGATATAGCCACATACGCCGTTTCTTATACATCGCCCGCACTTTCCGCCCTTGATCTTTCACTCTAATCTCACACCCCGATCACTCACCCTAATCCTCTGCAGATGTGGATCTTGAAGATGAAGTGAAAGATTAGGTGAAAAATTGAGCTGCTTCTTATCTCTGCCATGCCAGACCTCCCATCATTGCGAATTGCCCAGTGCGGCGCGATGCGCCCAGACTTTCTCGAAGGCCGCGACGTACTGGTCGATCAGTTCGGGCACCGGCTTGGTGAAGCGGGGAAGCGAAATGCCCGTGCGCAGGGCTTCGTCCAGGCCCGGCAGTCGATCGGGGATCCCCGGCGGATGGTGCCACCACTCCGGTTCGTTGAAGACCGCATCGCGGTGACTGACCGAGTAGTTCAGGTTGCCGACCGCCACGCCCTCAGCCTTCAATGCCTTGATTGCGGCTTCGCGCGACATGCCCGCCTTGGCCGGATCGATAAACAACGGGTTCCAGCGCCAGTAGACCCGCTTGACGCCCGGTCCCGGCGCCTGCTCGGAGATGCCCGGCAACTGGCATAGGCGGCTGTTGAGCGAGTGGTTCTGCTCACGTTCCAATTCGGTCTGCTGGTCCAAGACCTTCAATTGGCAGCGGGCCAAGGCCGCGCCCATGGGATGAATCCGCAGCTTCAGCCCCAGTCCCGTGGCACTGTATTTCCGGTACTTGCTGTCGCTGGGGAACTGCCCCGGACACTCGTAGTGGCCGAAGCTGGCCGCGCGTTCGTAATACTCGCGGTTCTCATAGTTGCCCATCCCGCCTTCGATGGCCGGCAACACCTTGCTGCCTTGGCAACTGAAGGCCCCGATCTGGCCCCAGTTGCCGACGTACTTGCCGTTGATCGAAGCGTTGTGGGCATGGGCGCAGTCTTCCAGGACCAACAGCCCTTTCTCCTTGGCGAAATCGCAGATCGCCTCCATGTCGCACGGCAGACCGAACAGGTGGACCACCTCGATGGCCCGCGTGTTCTTCGTCAGTCGTTTTTTGGCGTCCTCCAGGTCGAAATTCAGCGTCCGCGGATGGTTGTCGACGAAGACCGGCACCAGGCCGAAGAATCGCATCGGCAGGATGCCGAACCAGGGGTCGAGGCTGGGGACCAGGATTTCGCTGCCGGGAGGGAGGTTCAGGGCGAACAGGGCCGAGGTCAAGGCGCTGGTGCCGTTGATGTGCGACTTGCAGTACGGCGGCTTGAAGTGCTCCTGCCACGCCTTTTCAAATGCCTGGACCTCGGCGTAGCCGGGACTGCTGACGACGGCATTGACCGCCTTTCGCTCCTCCTCGCCGAACAGGGGCCACGAGGTGGCGCCGGTGGCCGGCGCGGTCACGGCCTTGCGGCCCCCGTTAATGGCCAACGTTTCCACCGTCGCCGCTCTGGCGACCGTCCGCCCTCCCAGATACATCCCAGCAGCGATTGCTCCGCCGGATGCGAGAAACTCGCGGCGCGAATTCCGCGCCGCCGCCTTGTCGGTTTTGCCTGGCATGATCCATCACCTCGCGAAAAAAAGGTTCGTGGCAGCGGTGGCCGAAATAGCTTCCCGATTCTGCCTGCCCTCACGCTAGCCTTTCCCAAACGGCGAGGCAACTGCTGGGGGAGTTTTTTTCGTCCTCCGCCGCCTGGGACGGAGCCCATCAAAGTCTTCATCGCACTAACTCCTGTTTAGGAAACGTGTTAGGACAAGAAGATGCCAACCTGCGTCGGCTGGCCTTCTTTCTGTCCTCTCGTCCGCTTTCACTCCGATGTACCCGGCTGGCGAGGCGGTCTTGCGCGGCGGCAGAAAAAATCTTTGGCCGACGACCGTCGCCAAACGGCGAGCAAATCGCCCGTGTGTTCTTGGGTTGCCGCTGAAAAAATGGTACGCTGGCGGCTGGTTCCGGCTTCAGGATCACTCCATGCCTGCTGATGGCCTGCACGGTTTGCCGCGGCCGGCCGGATGGGCCGTTATCGCCTGAAGTCGCCACGGTCCTGTATCTGGCGGCGATCGCAGCGGCTCGGCCGGCGTGGACATCCGGGCCGACCTGTATAGTCTGGGGTGTACGCTGTACAGGCTGTTGGCGGGCCGTGCGCCGTTCGAGGACGCCGCTCATGGCACGCTGTATTCCAAGTTACAGGCTCACGAGCAAGAGTCACCGCCGCCGATCGGGGAGTTCCGCCGCGACCTGCCGCGCCGACTGGTCGCGATTCTGGATCGCTTGTTGGCCAAGGAGCCGGCGCAGCAGTTCTCGGCGCCCGGCGAACTGGCTGCAGCCCTGGCCCCGTTGGCCGCCGGCAGCGACCTGCCGGCGCTCGAGGCGTCTGGGGACACGCGAACCGCCAGCGCCTGCGTCGCGCCCACCGCCGTCACACGGCGACACGAAACGCGGAGCCGGCGCTGGATCTGGATCGGGACGGGTCTGGCCGTCGTCCTGGTCGCTCTGGTGACGGGCCGGGTCTTTGTCGCCAGGCAGGACGGGCGGAAGCCCCAGATCGTTGCCGG
>Ga0302241_1002128_pt1 | contig 12554 bp, 7 predicted proteins | sample AAG_UR_Arg_MG_FD_193532 | JGI IMG/M metagenome (GOLD analysis project Ga0302241, IMG submission 193532) | Enriched activated sludge microbial communities from anaerobic digester in WTTP, New Holstein, Wisconsin, United States - AAG_UR_Arg | ecosystem: Engineered > Bioreactor > Anaerobic >...
GAGCGACCGAAACGGATGCGATCCTCGCCGTGGTAGGCGACCCACTGCCGGTAGTGGGTTTTGAGCAAGTCCGGCAGGTCGCGCCGGAAGGCGGCCTGTGAACGCGCGATCATGGGGGCAATCTCGTACGCGCAGGTTGCCACGTCGATGCTCACGACTTCGCCTCCCCGAAGTGTTGTTGCCTTTCAGACAGTCCCGTACCCTTGATTATGACTTCAGCCCGGTTACGGAGTAACCGATGTCCGTGTCCGCGTTTTGGGGCATTCTCCCATTTTTGCAGGCCGCCGGGCGGCGGCCACAGCCTATTGACAGGACCGCTCGGAGGATGGACAACTCACCGTAGACCCTGTTGCTCTCGAATGTCCAAGCTCCACTTGGAGTACGCCGCGATGAAGATTCAGACCGGCTTTGGGACCCTGGACCAGCGGGGTTGCAGTTTCACAGTTTCACAGGAGAAGGAAAATGAACGGCAGCGGCGTTTCGCCAGATCGGGGACTCTTTCGTGCCACCATCCTGCTTCGCCGGCTCGGACCGGTTCTGCTCGGTACGATCACCGCGCTGTGTTTTCTCGCCGGCAGCGCCGCAGGGGCGGCGGAACGGGAATCGCCCGTCTTCGAGCCGTGCGATTACGCCGACGACGCGGCCGCCCGTGCGGCGTGGCAGCCAATGACGGGCAGCGACGCGGCGGGCGTCGTAGAGGAGTCCGGCAGGCAGGTGCTGCGGCTGCCGTGCCGGTTTGCGGGCAACCCTGTCGAACGCGCCTCGTGGGACCTCAAGGTGCAACTCGATCTGTCGGCTTGCCGCGGCGTTCACTTCCAGCTGTGGTGCCAGGACGTATCGCCCGTGTCCAGTTTTTCGCTGTATCTGCAGAGCGGCAACGGTTGGTACAGTGCGGCGTTCTACCCCGACCAGCCCGGCTGGAACACGATTGTGATCGACAAGGCCAGCACGCGGATCGAAGGCGAGCCGGACGGCTGGGGCGCGATCCGGACGATCCGCCTGTCGGCGTGGCGAGGCGGCGATACGAACACCGAGTTGCGCGTCCGCGACTTTGTCTTCCGCGGCATGTTGGGAGTGGACGCCACGGTGGCGATCATCCGGGCCGAGTCGGCGGCGGTGGGCCAGCCCAACGAGTCGCGGGCCGTGGATTCCGCGGCCGAGGGCTTGGCGCGGCATCTGGATGCGCTGGGCATCGGCTGTGCCACGCTGAGCGATCTGAAGCTCTCGGCCGCCCAGCTGCAAAAGGTCCGCCTCGTGATCCTGCCTCACAATTCCGGGATGCCGGAGGAGGCGGTGGCGGAGGTGGAGCGGTTCGTCCGAGCGGGAGGCAAGGTGCTGGCGTTCTACGGGATTCCTGACAAGCTCCGGCCGGTCTTGGGAATTGCGTCCGGCCAGTACGTGCGGCAGGAGCGGCCCGGCTATTTCGCCGCCATGCGGTTCGCCGGCGGAGCGCTGCCGGGCTGTCCGGCGGTCGTGGGCCAGCGCTCGTGGAACATCCACGATCACCGCCCGGCGTCAGGTGCAGGTCGGATCGTCGCGGATTGGCTCGACGACCAGGGCCGGCCGACCGGCCACGGCGCCGTGGTCGCGACGCCCAACAGCCTCGTGATGTCGCACATTCTGCTGGATGACGATGCGGTGAACAAACGCCGGATGCTGCAAGCGATGTTGGGGTATCTGGTGCCGGATTTGTGGCGCGAGGCGGCGGCGGCCGAACTGGCGCGGATGGGGCGAATGGGCGGCGCCGACAGCTACGACGCGCTGGCAAAGCAGCTGTCGCAAGCCCGCGGCGACGACCCGCGCGTACGTTCGGCCCTGGACGAAGCCGACCGGCTCCGCGCGGAAGCCTGGCAACTGCTGGAGCAGGACAAGCCTGTCGAGGCGTTTGCGGCGGCCACCGCGGCCTCGCAGCGAGCCCTGGACGCGTATGCCTGCGCGCAGCGACCCGTAGCAGACGAATTCCGCGGCCTGTGGTGCCACAACGCCCGCGGCGTGACCGGCTTGACGTGGGACGCGGCGATCAAGCAGATGGCCGACGCCAACTTTACCGCGATCTTCCCCAACATGCTGTGGGGCGGCGTCGCCTTCTATCCCAGCGAGGTGTTGCCGCTGGCTCCCGGAATCGACGCCGAGAACGATGAAGTCGCCAAATGCCTGGCCGCCTGCCGCAAGTACGGCGTGCAGATCCATGTCTGGAAGGTCAATTGGAACACGGGCCGGCAAGCCCCCGCGGAGTTCCTGGACCGGATGCGGCGCGAGGGCCGACTGCAAGCCGATTCGGCGGGCCGCGAAGAACCCTGGTTGTGCCCGTCTCATCCGGACAATCAGAAGCTGGAGATCGACTCGATGGTCGAACTGGCGCGGCGCTACGAGTTGGACGGCCTGCACTTCGATTACATCCGCTATCCCGACGGCGATCACTGTTATTGTGCCGGGTGCCGCGAACGGTTTTCGCGGGCGGCCGGCGTGAAGATCGAGGACTGGCCGGCGGACGTGCGCCGCAGCGGTCCGCTGCGGCAGCCCTGGCTGGACTGGCGCCGCGAGAACATCAACGTCGTGGTCCGCGAGGTCAGCCGGCAGGCGCGGCAGGTGCGCCCCGGCATCAAGATCTCCGCCGCCGTGTTCCGCAACTGGCCGTCCGACCGCGACGGCGTCGGGCAGGACTGGAAACTGTGGTGCGAACAGGGCTGGCTCGATTTCGTATGCCCGATGGATTACACGCCCAGCGACGTGCAACTGAGCACCTGGACCACCAGCCAGTTGGGCTGGGCCGGCAAGACGCCCTGCTATCCGGGCGTGGCTGTGTTCGAGCACGGGCGGCGCGAGCGGTTCGATCACATCGTGCAGCAGATTCTGGTCACCCGCCGGCACCAGACCGGCGGCTTTATGATGTTCGACTATGGAGACGTCCATGCCAACGGCCTGCTGCCCATGCTGGGCCAGGGCGCAACGCGGCGCGAATGACGTCCGTGAGAAAACGAGTTCGGGCTTCTGCCAGGGATTGAAGTTCCGGGCGATTGGATCGAAAATGCGTCGCACGGGTTTGCACGGGCCCGTCAGACACAGCACAAGTCACTCATCAAGGAGCCGAGCATGCCACGGGAAGAAATGTCGCAGGCGGGGGAGCGTTCGATGTCGCAGCGCGACGTCATCCATCACGGCCGGATCTTGGCCGCAGGCTCCGCGCTGGCCGGGATGGCCGTTCCGCAGGTTCACGCGGCCGAGGACAACACGATCCGCCTGGCGCTGATCGGCTGCGGAGGCCGCGGGACGGGAGCGGTGGCCAATGCGCTGACCGTGCCCAACGGCAACGCCAAGCTGGTCGCCGCGGCCGACATCTTCCAACCGCGTCTGGACGCCTCGCTGAGGAGCCTGGCCCGCGAGTTCGGCGCGGCGATCGACGTTCCCGCGGAGCGGCAGTTCCTGGGCTTCGACGCCTACCGCAAGGCGATCGACTGCCTGAAGCCCGGCGATGTGGCCCTGTTGACGACCCATTCGGGCTTCCGGCCGGTCCATTTGGAGTATGCCGTGCAGAAGGGCGTGAACGTGTTCATGGAGAAGAGTTTCGCTCCCGATCCGGCCGGGATCAAGCGGATCATCCGGGCGGGCGAGGAAGCCGAGAAGAAGAACCTGAAAATCGCGGCCGGCTTGATGTGCCGCCATTCCCCGGCTCGGCAGGCCCTGATCCAGCGAATCCGCGACGGCGCCTTGGGCCAGATCCAGTTGATCCGCGCCTATCGCATGGATGCCGGCGGCGGCCTGGGGCCTCGCAAGGGCGACGACAGCGAGCTGATGTGGCAGATCCGCCGGGCGCCATGGTTCTTGTGGGGATCTTCGGGCCGATTCATCGGCTTGATGGTCCACCAGATCGACGAGTGCTGCTGGATCAAGGGCGCCTGGCCCGTGTCGGTGCATGGCGTGGGCGGACGCATCGCCAACAGTCCGGACTACAGCGAGAACCACGACTCGTACTCGATCGAATACACCTTTGCCGACGGCGCCAAGGCGATGGTCGTGGGCCGCTACATTCCCAACTGCTACAACGAGTTCGCCACGTTCGTGCACGGCACAAAGTGCGCCGCGCAGTTTTCCGGCGATATCCACGCCCCCACGGTTCACACCTATCGAGACCAGCGCATCTCGCCCGACAACATCGACTGGAATTACGGCTACAAAGCGGACAAGGCCTGGTCCACTCGGTTCCGGGGCGCGGAGAGCCCGTGGCAGGAGGAGTGGAACGTGCTCCTGGCCGCCATCCGCGACGACCGGCCGCACAACGAGGCCAAGCGGGCCGCTTACTCCGACCTGGCGTCGATCATGGGCCGGGCGGCCGTGCATTCGGGCAAGGTCATCACCTGGGACGAGGCCCTGGCGTCGAACTTCCAGTTCTGCCCGTACATCGACACGCTCAATGAAAACAGCCCGCCCCCGGTGATGCCTGACGCTCAGGGCCGTTACGCTCCGCCGGTCCCCGGCGCATGGAAGGAGATTTGAGCCGGCCGGATGGCCGGTCGCGAATCGGGAAACGGCCGTCAGCCGTTTAGCGATTCGTGTCATTCGTGTGATTCGTGGTTGTCCATTGGAGTCGCTTATAATGAACGCATTCAAGCTGTATTTGACCGTGCTCCTATTCTTCTTTGGTACGGTTTCGCCCTCACCATGCGCCGGCGCGTCGTCCAGCGATGCCGCCCTCCAAACCTACCCCATGCAGGCGCTGGCTCCAACCGCCGCGGCCATCCTCGGCGTGCCGGCGCCAAAGCAGGCGGAAGCGCCGCCGATCGACTCGATCGTCAACGATCTGCGCGGAGCGAAGAAAGTGGCGATTCTGGGCATCGACGCGTTCGGAGCCGCGATCTGGAACAAGATGCGCGACAAGACGCCGTATCTGAACAGCCTGGCAGCCAAGACGAACCAAGCCCAGCTGCGCTCGGTTCTGCCCAGCGTGACGTGCGTCAATTTCGGCTGCATGATCACGGGGGGCTCCCAGAAGACGACCGGCATCAAGACGTTCGACTCGGAACTCGCTTGCGAAGATCTCTGCGCCGTGTTGCGAGCGCACGGCATGAAGAGCGGCGGGTTTGGCAGGAAGGACTACACGGGCGACCGCTTGCTAGGCCGCTATGCCGACGTGGCGGTTCAGGGAAAGACCAGCGACCTGGACGTGCTGGCCGGATTGATGGAAATCGTCGACGAAAAGAAGCCGGAATTCGTCATCGTCCAGTATGGGAAGACCGACGACGTGTTCCATGCCCACGGACCGTTCTCCACGCAGGCCGCGGAAGCGTGCGCCGGGGCCGACGCCTGGCTGCAAAAAATCGTTCCGTGGCTGCACGCTCGCGGATACGCGATCATCATCACGGCGGACCACGGTCAGCACGATGTCCCGCGAGCGGATGGAACAACCGGCGGCGCCCACGGGACGGCCAGCGACCTCGATTGCCTGGTCCCGCTGGTCTGGCTGCCGAGTGCCGAGGGTGCCAAGGAGCCGACCAAGCCTTAGCAGAGTTCGAGCAATCCGTGAGCGGAATGGCACTAGCCACCGGTTTCGGATTGGCCGCAGTACCGGCGGCCAGCGCCGTGCCGCTCACATGACATCGGACGGTTAGTTCTCGAACGATGCTCAGTGGTAGACCAGTTCGATCACTTCGCCCGGCTCCAGGGTGACGGCCGGCGGTTGGCTGCCGGGATCTGGAATGGGGATCGACGGACGTTTGCCCTGAAGGATGCGCACGGACGGCGTTCGGGGATCGACCGGCAGCACCTGCGCCAGCGGCCGGTCCCATTCCGGGGGCGCGAGCATGCGCACGCGGTCGACGGAGAGCGGTTCGTCTTGAATCGTCATCAGCCCTTCCTCTCGCGCGGAGGTCAACCCGTCCTTGCGGACCGAATGGGAGAACGAGCGGAAGATCACGCCGCGGTTCAGACGCATTCCGGTCATGCTCGGCAGCAGCTTCTCCCAGCACTCGTCGGATGGCGAATAGGTGTTCAGCCAGCAGCAATGTTCGCGAGCGAGCAAGACGGAGACGGTCTTGCCTTCGGATGTCGCGGACACGAGCGTTTGCACACCGAGTAGAGGCTCGATCCGGCCGGTCGCCTCGTCGATCGGCGGCACGACCTTGTCGCTCACCGCGGCCGCCAGCGTCATCCTTTGGAAACGCTCCTCGCCCTCGGTGACCGGGGCGAAGCTGTATCTGGTCTGGCCGCCGGGCAGGCCGCCAAAGCTGGCGCCGATCGTCCACTTCGGGAACTCGGCCGTCCAGCCGACCTGGCCCTCGGCGTTGGCAAATCGCAGATAGTCGATATCCAGGGAATAAGTGCCGTTCTCGTCCAGGTCGTCAAGGATGACTTCGATCCGCGTCAGCCGGGAAATCGGCTCACCCGCCGCCTGCCGGGCCACGTCCGCCACGTTCGCCTGATCGGCCAACCAGTCGCCGCCCGTTTGCCGATCGTCGGTCGGACTGGACTCGTGCCACGCGGGCACCTCTCGCCCCTTGCCGTTCAGCCCATGATAGCGGATGTGGAAAAGGGTCTCCGGACTGTTGCGACAGCGGAATTGCAGGAAGGGGAACTGCCGCAGATCCACGTCGATCTTGGTCGTGGCCACGACGAACTCGTTGGCTGGCGGTCGGCCGGCGGGGAACAGCGGCCGCCGCGGCTGCGCCGTAAAGAGGCGAGTCACGGGCGTATCTGTTTTGGAATCGGGATTGGCGTACAGCACCGGCCGTCCGCACGTTGCCAGGGCCGCTTCTTCGTCGGGCGTCTTGACCATGTTCAAAGCCAGGATGGCCGCGTAGTCCGCCAGGTTCCGCCCCGCCGCGGGCAGCACCACCTCGGCCTGCGGCAGCAAGGAACGCAGTTGCGCCAGCAGAGCCATTTCGCGGTGCAGCAGGGTCGCCGTCGCTGCGTCTGCCTGGTGCAACGCGGGCAGGAAGTCGTCGGCGATGACCAGCACGCGGGGTAGGTCCGCCTGGGCGTGGGCCTTGATGTCGCGGACCATCGCCGACGCGACGTCGTAACGCCAGTTTCCCCAACGAGAACAAGGCAACAGGTGCTCGCCCTCGTACAACTCGTTCCAGCCGTAATTGAACACCAGGTCGGGATCCGTGTGCTTGGCCAGCCACAACGCCTCCTGGAGATAACGCACATCGTTGCGGATCCAGCGGGTTGGCCGATTGCCGTCGCGGGCAAACGACACGCCCAGGTCGTCGTAGTGGACCACGAACGTCACCGAGCGCGCGGCGACCGGGGTCTGTGCGGAGGCTTCGTTGAAGACGTAGCTTTGGATCTCCGGGAAATGCTGGAAGCCGTACATCTGCTGGAACGAGCCGTTATTGGTCCAGTGGAACACGGCCCGCTCGCCGAGCGCCGTCTGCACGCCTTGGATGATCGCCGCAAAGAACTTCTGCCACGCCGCCGGGTCCGTCACCTGCCGGTCGAAGGCGTACCCGTAGACCACGATCGGCAGCCGGCCGTTGCGGTCGTGCAGCCAGAGTTGCCGCGGCACGGCGCGGTAAAAGCTGGTCACGTCCCCGACGAACTCCTTGGCAAAGGCCTCGGTGGGCGTGATGAAATGAGGACGCCCGTGGAACCGGATTTCCATGTCGTAGAACATGGCCACGGGCAGGCCGGTCTTGCCCAGAGCCTCGAGGAACTGCGGCTTGGGATGATTGGCGTGCCATTCGTAGTGCAGACCGTCGAAACCGGCCTCGCGGATCTTTCGGAATTGAGACTCGTAATAGTGGACACTCGTGCCGATCTCCTCCGGCGCGATGCCCAGGGCGCCCCAGTCGACCTGATACGTCCACTGCTTCTGCCGTTGCTGCAGAGCGGCCGGGCTGTCGATCACGTACCAATCGAAGAAGTGCGTCGTACACAGGGGCGGCGCCGCCGCGGCAAGCGCCAGCGGGACGAACAGGGCCAGAAGTGCGCTCAGGACCAGACGCGATTTGGCTGCAGGCATCGGATTCACCTTATGGAATGTGAAGAAACCCACGTGGCCGAGTCTTTCCGAGACTCGTTGCCGGTCTCGGCGAGGCCGGGCTACGTGATCAACTGCGAGGCCGATGGCCGGCGCTGTGTGGAGTCTATTGCGCAGCCGGCGCGGCGTCCAGGGTGCTTAAGAAGCTTGTCAAGGCACGAGTTGCTCTGGTAACATGCCAGTCCCGTTGCCGCGCGGGACGCGTCTGAGCGGACCGCTTCCTTTCGAGACTCGACGTGAGGATCACCATGAATCGTCATCTTCGCCCGTTCGCCTGGTTGTGCCTGTCCGTGTTGTCCTTCCTGGTTGCCGCCGGTGCTGGCTGGTGCGCCGAAGCCGGTGCGGTTCCACCGTGTTGGGATTTGGAACACCTCGGCAAGGCGCCGCAGGAATTTCCCGCCCCGGAGGTCACCGCGCCCGAGGTGCAATCGCTGTTTTACGAAGGCTTGCCCTACCGGGGAAAGCCGACGCGCGTGTTCGCCTACTATGCCGCTCCCGCCGGAGCCGGTCCGGAGAAAAAGGCCCCCGCCATGGTTCTGATCCACGGCGGCGGCGGAACCGCATTCGACGGTTGGGTCCGGCTGTGGACCAGCCGCGGTTATGCGGCCATCTCGATGGACCTGTGCGGTTGCCTGCCAGTCCGCGACGAGCCCGGCAAGCAAGGCTGGAGACGCCACGCGGACGGCGGCCCGCCGGGCTGGGGCGGCTTCGACCAGATCGACCAGCCGGCGATCGACCAGTGGACTTACCACGCCGTCGCCGACGCGCTGCTGGCCCATTCGCTGCTCCGTGCCCGCCCGGAAATCGACTCCAGACGCATCGGCGTGACGGGCATTTCCTGGGGCGGTTACCTGACGTGCATCGTGTCCGGCGTCGACTCGCGATTCCGCTTTGCCGTGCCGGTCTACGGCTGCGGCTTCCTCGGCGAGAACTCGGCCTGGTTGAAGAACTTCGAGACGATGGGCGGCGAGAAGGCGGCCCGCTGGCTCGCGTGGTGGGACCCCTCGGTGTATCTGCAGCACTCGAACATGCCGATGCTGTGGGTCACCGGCACGAACGATTTCGCCTATCCGTTGGACTCGCTGCAGAAGTCGTATCGGCTGCCGCAGGCGCAGCGGACGCTGGCGATCCGCGTGCGCATGCCGCACGGACACGGCGCGGCCGGCGAGAAGCCGGGCGAGATCCACGCCTTTGCCGACAGTATCCTGTGCGGCGGCCCGCCGCCGGCCAAGATCACCGCCCAGGGCCGCGACGGCTCGACCGTCTGGGCTACCTACGAATCCGCGGTTGACATCTCCAAGGCGGAACTGACCTTTACACTCGACGACGGCCGCTGGCAAGATCGCAAGTGGGAAGCCCAACCCGCCCGCCTGGACACAGCCGCGCGGCGCGTCACGGCCGAACTCCCGCCCAAGACCATGGTCTACTACCTGAACTTGATCGACGCCCGCGATCTGGTGACCAGCACGGAGCACGAGGTCCTCGCCGCGCAATAGGCGCGTCAACCGTGTTGCCCTCACCATCAGCAAGCATCTCGACGATGTGGACCTTGTTGAACCAAGCCCAGGCGTCGCCGCGAGACGACTCCCATGCCGCGCTCGTTGCGCTGATCGAGCGCTACCAGGGGGTTGCCTACCGCTACCTGCTGGGCACCGTGCGGAATCCCGATGTCGCCGACGAATCCGCTCGCTCGGCAACTCGACCGATGACGAATTGGAAGAGGAGTTGATCGCCGTCGGCCTGCTGGCCTACCGCCGCTCCGCGCTCCATCAGCGGCGGAAGGAGCGGTCGCCCGGACCGTCCGGTGACGTTGCGCAATCAGCGTTCCGCGATTCGCCTTGAAAGGCCGCCAGCAACGCCAGGGGAAGCATGGCCGGTTCGGCCGGCAGCGCCGACTGCCCGCGCGCAACCTCCCAAAACGAGGTTTGCGGAAACGGACCTCGCTCACGCTCACCCTGGCGATCGAATTCCTTCGACTTTACAGATCCAGCCCGAGTTCGCTGTTGGCTCAGCGGGGCGCGGCCGGTGCGGTCTTGGGCCGAAACGTCTCGGTCTTGGCATCGCCGGTTGTGGAAGGTCGAGTCATCGGCACGACGCGCCTGTCCGGGATGTAGCCCATGCGGTCCAGCAGGCTATCGATCGTGATGGTCTCGATGCCCAGTCGGGTGGCCTCGCCGGTCATCGTGGTAAAGCCATCGATGAGTTTCTGGTTCGTCTTGTCCGTGGGGCGATCGCCCTTGACCAGATACCGGGTGTCCATCGTCATCTTGCCGGCGATACTGCCGTCATCCAGCAATTCCGCGTCGACCAGTCCGCCATTCATCGTGATCAGGGCCTTGACTTTGGCTTGGTCGCTCTTGCCGTCCCGGTCGATGTCGATCAGTCCTGCCAAGGCAAACCGGGTCTTCTGGCCTTTGCGGAACGTCGGCGAATAGATCTTGTCGCCCTGCATGATGGGATTGGCGATGTCCGTCTCCTCCAGGATACGTGCTTCCGATGTGTGTTGATCCTTGACCTGCGTGATCTCGATTCGTCCCTTCACCTTGCTCCTGGTGACTCCGGTCTCGCTCTGGTCGATGACGCTGAAGATCATCTGCGGCTGGACGGTGTCCGCGGAACCCAGGTTGATCCAGACAGTGTTGGCACGGGAGTTGACCAACGTCACCTCGCCGTTCGGCCGTTCGTAGGTCACATCCACCCCTTTTCTCAGCTTTTCATACTGTTCCTTCTGAGCCTCGTACAGTTGGTTCAGTTGGGTAAGCGAGCGGGTCAGGTCCTCCTGCTTCGCAGCGGCAGCGCTGGTCACTTTCGTCAGTTCCTGGTTCTTCTGCGGCAGGATGGCGGCGACCTTCTGGGCTTCTTCCGTGATCCTGGTACGTTCCGAATTGAATTTCTCTCGCTCGGAAGCCAAGTCCGATTGGACCGCCGCCAGCGATTCCTCGGCCTTCTTGGCGCGTGCGGCTTCCGCTGCCTTGACCTGCTCCCGCTGCCGCTCCAGGTCCTTCGCCATCGTATCCGCATCTACGAGGTTCTTATTGCGGGCATTGATGGCGGCGATCAGGTGTTCCGGCAACGTGGTGTAGCTCAAATCCTGGCCCGTGTAGCCGGCACCGTACATTTTCATGTGCTTGTCGTAGTTGTCCAGAATCTGCTTCATCTGCTCGTTTCCGCCCAAGCCTTGCTTGATGCTTGTCAACTCAGCATCCGTTTTTCGGTCATAGCCCAGGATGTGCTTGAGGATCTGGTTCTCGAACTGCAGCTTCATCGTGGTTTCTTTCTCGCGCTTCGCCTCTTCGGCCTTGGCGAGGTATTTCCCGACGTTTTCTTCCGCCCTGCGGAAGTACAGATAGGTGGTGACTGCCAGAACCACCGTGACCATTACGAACAGGATGAGTGCGACCTGCAGCCCTTGACTTTCACGAGATGCCATGATTCATTCTCCTTCGGCCGAAAAATCGCGCCAGGGAAGACGGATGCGATAAGACGGCGATTACCCTTGTCAACGTCCTATTCGCCGGCCGCACAACGGTTTATTCCCGCAGCAATGGTGTCCCAGAACGACCTAAGTCGAGTTTAGGGCACGGGATAGGCCGTGTCAATCAGAATCCCGATAAGAGCTGCGCTTGCCACGCAAGAAGTCCGGCCTTTTTGGAAGAGCCGGGCTTGTAAAGATGCGGTTAAAACGGCAGCATTTTGTCACGAAAGGTCCAACCCGTCCGTGACTGGCCCACGAAACCCAACTCGCGCTGTCCGTATCGGTTCCGTCGTGATCGGCGACCGCCACCTCGTGGCGGTACAAAGCATGACGGCCACGCGGACTCAGGATATCGATGCCACGGTGGCCCAAGTCCAAGCCTTGGCCTCGGCTGGAGCGGATGTGGTCCGCATCGCCGCCGACAGCGCCCAAGACGCAGCGGCCCTCGCGGAAATTCGCCGACAATGCTCCGCCAATTTGTCCGTGGATCTCCAGGAGAACTACCGCTTGGCGGAACTCGTGGCTCCGCACGTTCACAAGATTCGCTACAACCCCGGTCATCTGCACCACCACGAGCGGAATAAACCTTGGCAGGTAAAAGTCCGCTACTTGGCGGCCGTCGCACAGGAGCACGATTGCGCCATCCGCATCGGCGTCAATTGCGGGAGCGTGGATCCGGCCCAGCAAGTCAAGTATGACCCGCGTGATTCCCTTTCCCCGATGCTCGACAGCGCATGGGAGCACTGCGAATTGCTGGATTCGATCGGCTTTACCCGCTATTGCGTCTCGTTGAAAGATTCGGACCCCGTGAAGGTGATCGAAGTCAATCGCCGGTTTGCCGAACGCCGGCCAGACGTGCCGCTGCACTTGGGCGTGACGGAGGCCGGCATTCCGCCGGATGGGGTTGTCAAAACTCGGATCGCATTGGAACAGCTGATCAGCCGCGGCATCGGAGATACGATCCGCGTCTCGTTGACGGTGCCCAACTGGCGCAAAGCGGAAGAGATTCACGTTGGCCGCCAGATTCTGGCGGATATCGCCGCCGGTCGCGTTCGATCGGTCGTTCCGCCGGGCCAGGGAAGCTTGAATATCATCTCCTGT
>Ga0302241_1002137_pt1 | contig 12503 bp, 7 predicted proteins | sample AAG_UR_Arg_MG_FD_193532 | JGI IMG/M metagenome (GOLD analysis project Ga0302241, IMG submission 193532) | Enriched activated sludge microbial communities from anaerobic digester in WTTP, New Holstein, Wisconsin, United States - AAG_UR_Arg | ecosystem: Engineered > Bioreactor > Anaerobic >...
CTGACAGAATAGTGTATATATCATGCAACCCAGCTACCCTTGCAAGGGACATAAGCCCATTGCTTAGCTGCGGATATGACCTTTTAGTCGCGCAGCCCTTCGATATGTTCCCGCAGACGGGGCACGTTGAGACGGTAGCATTAATGTCAAGGGTGAATTGACGGGTCTATATAACGGACTGTGTTACTGGTAAAACTAACATCAACAACAGGAGGTTTTACTAGTGGGAAAAACACGGGAGAAAGACAAACTTGACGAAGTTCTTGACGAGCTTCTCAAAGACTGCAAATCAAGCGAGGATATCATAGGCAGGGACGGTCTGCTTAAGGATTTATCCAGGCGTTTGTTTGAACGGGCGCTGCAAGGCGAGATGACTGCGCACCCCGGCTACGGACCGAATGCTTATGAAGGGCGCAATTCCGGCGATAGCCGAAACGGCGTTACAACTAAAACCATTTCGACGGAGGCTGGTGAAATAGAGATAGAAGTCCCCAGAGACCGCAACGGTAGTTTTGAACCTCAGATAGTAAATAAACGTTAGAAAAGAGTGAGTGGCATCGACAAACGACCTTGCCTCTCCAGAATTGGGAAGCCGCCTTGAATCAGATATATCTGGTCTACGGCGGCCGGTTTGAGTTATAGATCGGGACTGAAATTTATCCAGTTACACAGTTCCGTGAATAGGCTCCCTTTTGCCTCAGTCGATTCGGCCATTTTGTCAATTGTGTAGGTCTGACCCCGTTGTGTTCCAAGAAACTATGGAAACTCCTGATTGACAGGGATTTGAAAAAGAAAGACCTGCGTCAGATGGCGGGTATAAGCGCCTCATCAATCACAAAACTCGGAAAGGACGAGAACGTGAACACCGAGATATTGGAACGGATATGCAAGGCACTGGATTGCGACATCTCCGACATTATGGAGATGCGCCCATGACGCGCGCAAATTTGTCAATCGTATGGAGGAAACTATGGATACTAATTACACGCCGCACCAGAAGCGGTACTTCGCCGAACAATTAACATTGTCGCGCCCTGCGCGTGAAATAGAAGCCCTCGCCTCGTCTATGTCGGGCGTAAAGGTAGACCTAAACCCGCACCAAGTGGAAGCGGCGCTCTTTGCTTTGCGCTCGCCTATCTCAAACGGCGCGTTGCTTGCCGACGAGGTAGGGCTTGGAAAAACAATAGAAGCGGGTCTCGTCCTCGCACAATTCTGGGCAGAGCGCAAGCAACGCATACTGCTTATCCTGCCCGCATCTCTCCGTATTCAATGGAAGACGGAACTGGAAGAGAAGTTCAACATACCATGCGTCATCATTGAACACCCGAAGCGTCGCAAAGGTGTGACGCCACCGGCTAATCTTTTCTTGCAAGCCACGCACGACAAGAAAGTGGCGATATGCTCTTATGAGTTCGCCTCGGCGAGCAAGGATAGCATTTCGGCTATCCCTTGGGATTTGGTAATCATCGACGAAGCGCACAGGCTTCGCAACATATATAAGAAGACGGGCAACGCTCGTGCCAAAAACATCAAACAGGCCTTGGGCGGCAGAAAGAAGCTGCTCCTGACAGCTACGCCGTTGCAAAACAACCTGAAAGAGATGTACGGACTGACCACCATCATCGACGAGCATATTTTTGGGGACGCCGCCGTGTTTGCGGCAACGCCTATACCCGAACTGCGTTCACGGCTTCGGAACTTTTGCGTCCGCACTCTGCGCCGAGATGTGTCCGATTCAGGTTACATCAAGTTCACCCGCCGACAAGTCATCACCCGCCCCTACACCCCGGGCGACACGGAGCAAGAACTCTACGACCGTATGTCGGAATACTTACAGCGTGACCATATCCGCGCTTTACCGGATAACGGAAGACAGCTTGTAACGATGGTTATCCGAAAACTGCTCGCGTCGTCGTCGGCGGCGGTCTCCAAAACCCTGCAATCTCTAATTAACAAGTTGGAGGCTTTGCAGGAAGGCTATGACGATAATTTGGAAGGAGACCTCTCCGAGGACTTTGAAGCCTACGGCGAATACAGCGAGGAATACACCGATGAGGACGAGACTGACGATGAAGCATTCAACGAAGACAGGCAGCGTGACAGGCAGGAAATTATAAAGGAACAGGAACTGCTGAGGAGTATTAAAGCCCTTGCCGACAGCATCAGCCACGACGCCAAGGGCGACGACCTCTTGACCGCGCTTCAGGCGGGTTTTGTGCTTGCCGAGGAAAGTGTGATGCAAGTAGACGGAAAAAGAGGGGCGCGCAAGGCGGTCATCTTCACCGAAAGCACCCGCACACAGCAGTATGTGCTTGGACTACTGAACGAGGGCGGCTACGAGGGTCAGGTCGTGCTTTTGAACGGCTCGAACAACGACGAAATCTCCAAGCGTATATATGATGAATGGAAAGAACGGCATAAGGACGACGGGGCGATAACCTCATCCAAAGCTGCCAATATGAAAGCCGCCATTGTGGAGGAATTCCGCGACCGCGCCACCATCCTTATTGGCACGGAGGCCGCCGCCGAAGGTATCAACCTCCAGTTCTGCAATATGGTTGTAAACTACGACCTGCCATGGAATCCGCAGCGTGTGGAACAGCGCATCGGTCGCTGCCATCGTTACGGGCAAAGGTATGACGTGGTGGTCGTGAACTTCGTAAACCAGAACAATGCCGCTGACAGGCGGGTGTATGAACTGCTTGAAAGCAAGTTCAGGCTGTTTGAGGGCGTGTTTGGCTCGTCGGATGAAGTACTGGGAGCGTTGGAGCGCGGTATCGACTTTGAACGGGCGGTATACAACATCGTGCAGAACTGCCGAACCGACGCCGACATCAACCGCGAGTTTGACGCCCTGCAGCAGCAGTACGCCGACATCATCGCGGAGCAGAAAGCCCAGACTATTCAGCAGGTTATGGAGTTCTTTGACGAGGACGTCACCGCTAAGCTGAAAAACTGCGAGACCAGAACCCGCGCCAGCCTTGCCAAGTTCGACCGTTGGAAGTTCGACCTCTTCGCCGCTTATGGTGCGACGCGGGTTAATGACAGAGGCTGGACTTTCGACTACAAGGGCAAACGCTACATACCCTCGTGGGCGGAGGCCAAAGCAGGCGGCTCAGGCACGTTCCTTGAATCTGAATCACCGATATACACGAAGCTGCGCGACGCTGCCGCCGCCCTTGACGTGCCAGCAGTTCGGATACGCTTTAACCATTCCACGCTGCCCGCCACGGAGCAGATGGGATTCTTTAAGAACGGGAATGCGGGGCTAACTGGCGCTGTCTCCATTGACAAGCTGACCTATAATTATGGTAAGGAAGGCGAAAAGGAGCAACACCTTCTCATCAGCGTGGTCACGGACAGCGGCGTAGAGATTGACGACGACTTGTTCGGGCAGATGATGGAAATACCCGCCGAAATTGTCGGCACGGCTACGCCGGACGACCGCCTTGACGAGCGGAGGGCAATACTGCAAGCCCGTAAATGTGCCGAAATCGACGCAGCCAACAAGGAAAGCCTTGTTCTGCGTTTGGGTGAGTTGGAGGCTTGGCGCAACGACTGTGAGGAAGCACTAAGCCGTGAAATAAACGACTTGCGGAACGAAATCAAGCTGAAGCAAGGGCAGATGACCGCCAATGTCGGTTCGCTCACGTTCCAGCAAATCGTTGACTTGCAGGAAGAGATAAACAAACTTAACGAGGTCATCGTCCAGAAGCAGCGGCAGATGCTGAAAAACAAGGATGAGATAAAGAAAAGCGCCGCTGACCTGCAAGCCGAAGCCATCAGGCAACTGCATGGCTCGGCCAAACTCGAGAATATTATGATGTTCTCGTTTGAGATAGCGTAAGGGAGAAAACACGATGCAGAAACTTGAATTGACTTGGATCGGCAAAGGGCAGGAGCCAGCCTTGGAGCCACGCATTTTGCTCCATGACCCATCGAAGGACTATGGCGACCCCAATGCCAACAATATGCTTATACACGGAGATAACTTGCTTGCACTGAAAGCGCTCGAGCAGGAGTTTGCCGGGCGGGTGAAGTGTATCTATATTGATCCGCCGTATAACGCTGATTCGCTTAACGAATACTATGATGATAACTTGGAGCATTCTGAATGGCTGTCGAGAATGGTTCCGCGTTTAAGGATTCTTAGAAATCTATTGAGTGAAGACGGCAGCTTATGGGTTAGTATAGACGAAAAGGAAGGGCATTATCTAAAAGTAGTTCTAGATGAAATATTTGGGCGTAACAACTTTGTCATAATGACTACTATACAAAGAGGGGCGGCTACTGGCCATAAAGCCATTAACCCAACACCTGTACAAGTATGCGACCTTATGCTTACCTACGCAAAACATAAGGATAGTTGGATTTATCAGCCAGTATATCGTGCTCGTGGCTACGATAAGGCTTATAACCAATTTATTGAGAACTTTGAGCAAGGATATGAAAACTGGACATTCATACCGTTAAGTGAGGCAATGGAGAAGTATGGCTTCACTTTGGAAAGAAAGTTTAACCAATTCGCCGAACGTATCATAAGGTTTGCTCAGCCCGATTATAAAGCAGTTGGGCAAGAAACAAGAAACCTCATTGATACTTCACGAACCGATGACAAAGTACATCTACAGCAAAGGGAGAATTATCCTGATATCTACTTATACAAGGGTAATAGAATACTTTTTTATAAAGATAAACTGAGAGAAATCGACGGAAAACTTGTAACCGCCGAACTTGTGACTAACCTTTGGGATGATATGAATTATCAAGGAATTGCCAAGGAAGGCGGTGTCACCTTTGCTAGAAGTAAGAAGCCAGAAGCTCAGGTTAGACGTATTCTTGAAATGTCTACTAAACCCGGCGACCTCGTCCTCGACAGTTTTCTCGGCTCAGGCACCACTGCCGCTGTTGCTCACAAAATGGGCAGGCGGTGGATTGGCATCGAGCTGGGCGACCATTGCTACACACATTGCCTGCCGCGTTTGAAAGCTGTTGTTGATGGCGAACAGAGCGGTATAAGTAAGGCTGTCGGATGGCAAGGTGGCGGCGGGTTCAAATTCTACGAACTCGCGCCGACGCTGATTGTCAAAGACGAAAATGGCTTCGAGATTATCTCCGACAAGTACGATGCGACGATGCTTGCCGCTGCAGTCGCCAAACTGTGCGGTTACCGCTTCGCGCCTCGTGAGGACAACCCGTATATCCACGGTGTGAATAACGTGGGCGGATTTATTTTTGTGACCACGCAATACATAACTGCTCCTTTGTTGGGCGAGATTGCGAAGCACTTCTCTGACACGCAATCACTCGTCATCTGTGCGTCGGCATTCCAAGTGGGCATAAAGAATAACTTCCCGAACATCAAGCTCCGCAAAATTCCGCAGTCGGTGCTTTCCAAGTGCGAATACGGAGCAGACAATTATAACCTGAATGTTGTGGAACTTCCCGACTTTGAGGAGACGGAGGGGGACTTTGAAGATGCCGAGTGAACGTAAACTTGACCTGCTAAAAGACCTTAACGTGAGTATGTCGCTCCGCAAACCGCAGCAGGAAGCCCTCGGCGTGTTTGCGGAAGTCCTTGACCTGTTAAAATGGGAGAAAGTGCCGTGGGTGACGCAGAGTGAACGCAATCCGCAGACCGAGCGGGAGCGCGTCTATACACCGGAGCAGATTGCCGACATAGATAGGCAACACTCCCGTGAGTTGGCGGCACAACTTGATCGCGTTCGCGAAAAATTTCTCACCGTGACCAGCTTTGAGCGTGAATTCCCGTCCGTCTGTTTTTCTCTTGCTACCGGCGTTGGCAAAACTCGCCTGATGGCGGCGATTATGGCATACCTACACCGCGTAAAAAAGGTGAACAACTTCTTCGTGGTTGCGCCAAACCGCACGATTTATGAAAAGCTAAAAAGAGACTTCAGCCAGCAGTACCCTGAGAAGTATGTCTTTTCGGGGCTGTATGACTTTGTGGCGCAGCCATACCTCATCGACGGTGATAATTTCAACAGCTTCAACCCCGCACAGCTGAGAATTGATGAGCCGTCGATTTCGAGTGTGAATATCCATATCTTCAACATTGCTAAGTTGACCCATGGGCGTGGCAAAGAAGCGGAGATGGCGCGAGTGATGCGCCTGCACGAGGTTTTGGGTCAGTCGTACTTTGACTTCCTGCGCTCCTTGCCTGACCTCTGCGTGATGATGGACGAAAGCCACCACTATCATGCCGAGCAGGGTTTTGGCGTTATCAATGACCTGAACCCGATGATTGGCGTGGAGTTCACCGCGACGCCGCAAATTCAAACCGGCAAGGGCAAAGTGGAATTCAAGAACGTTGTGTATGAGTATTCCCTTGCTCACGCCTTAAACGACAAGATGTACGTCAAAGAGCCGGTGGTCTGGACGCGCCGCGACTTCGACGCGAGCCAATATACCGAAGAGCAGCTCGACCACGAAAAGCTGATTGACGGCATAAAACTGCACATCGACACCAAGGCGAAGCTGGATGTGTACGCCCGCAACTACGGTAGACCGTTCGTAAAACCATTCGTGCTGGTCGTGGCAAAGGACATCGCGCACTCCCGCCAAATACGCGACTTTCTCACGTCCGCCGAATTTTATGATGGTTACTACGCCGATAAGGTGCTCGAAATAAACTCGAAGCAAGGCAAGGTGGAAAGCGACGAAAACACTGAACTCCTGCTCGGCTTGGAACACCCCGACAACAGAATTGAAATTGTCATCCACGTTGATAAGCTGAAAGAAGGTTGGGACGTTACCAATCTCTATACCATCGTGCCGCTTCGCGCTTCGGCGTCGGAAACGCTCACGGAGCAGACCATTGGGCGCGGGCTTCGCCTGCCTTATGGCGAGCGCACGGGCGTGGACGAGGTTGACCGCCTTTCCATCGTGAGCCACGACAAATATCAGGCGATTGTCGACCTTGCCAACGACCCGAACTCTCTCGTTCGGAAGGTCTACTACATCGACCAGTCTCTCATTCCCGATATGGGCAGCGCGGAAACGGAATCCGTGGAGATTAAGCCAACTTACGAGGTTCAGGTGTCTTCCGAGAGCTTCACCCACGAAATTGCATGCCGTTTCAGCCGCGACCTGCCCGAAGAAACCCGAACCGGCGTGGCGTCGTTCGTAGCGGAGAAGGCGGCTCTATACGTCGTGGATATGTCCCGACGGGTGTCTTCGTTTACAGACGTACGGACGGACACCCAGACAAGAGACATCATCACGAAGCAAATTGTGCGTGAAGTGCAAACCCGTTTCCCTGAAGTCCAGATAGACCGTGAGGAGATCCGTAAGGCGGCGGAGAGCGCGATTGAATACTGCGTGGAGGCTTTGACAGGGACGATCATTCCGATTCCTGAACTGGTCATTAACCCGCAGAGCGTGTCGGTCTACCGCTTCGACGACTTTGAACTGAACACCCGTAACCTGAATCTGCGCCCGACAGACGACACCATCATTGGACGGGAACTCTCCGAGGGTGGGCGGCTCGTAGAGTTTGAGGGCGATGATATCGAACCGCTTCGGAAGACCGCCGACAGCCCAGAAAACGAGGTGGCTAAGTACATCATTGTCAAGGACAACATCGACTATTCCAAGTGTGGCAAGCTCATTTTCTCTCTTATCGCGCAGGCTAAGAAGCACTTTTTGTCGTACTTGACCGCTGAAGACACCGACAAGGTAATGCGGCAACAGGCGCGGACTATCGCCGATTACATCTATGCTCAGATGAATGAGCATTTTCACGAAACTGATATGGCGTATACGGCGACAGAGATACGACCATTTTCTCGTATAGAGGGCAGTTTCGGCAGTAAAGTCAAAGCTGATGACATCTACGCCTATACCGTCACTGTCCGCGCTGGCGAGGTGCGGCAAAAGGTGTTCAAGGGATTTACCAAGGCTTGTCACACGCTCTACAAGTTTGATAGCCTGCCCGAACTGGAATTCGCCCGCGTATTGGAGCAGGATGGAGACGTGCTGAAATGGCTGCGCCCCGCGCCGAAACAATTCAACATTTACTGGGGTAAGCAACGCCAGAGCTATGAGCCAGACTTTATTGTGGAGACATCCGACCGCATCTATATGTGCGAGGTCAAAGCGTTCAATGAAATCTCCACGCCCGAAGTTCAGGAAAAAGGACGCGCCGGAGCGGAATATTGCCGTACGGTGAGCGAATGGAACGCTAAGAACGGCGGTAAGCCATGGGAGTATGCAATTATTGCCGACAAAAGCATTAAGTCTAACTCCAGCTTTAGATACTTGATTGACACTCGCTCGCCGCTTGAGCTTTTGATTGACAAGGCATAACAATGACCAGTAGTATAAGAATAGACGTTCGCTATATTTTAGAAGGAGGAGGTGTGACGGGATGAGCGAAAATAACACTCAGCCAACATACAAACGGCAACGATTCTTGTTAGCGTTTATCCGTCAGCTTCAAGGTGGCGTAACATCCACCGACTTGCAAAAGTTGGTATTTCTTCACACGATGTCGGAAGGTTCAGATTTTTACGAGTTTATTCCGTATAAGTACGGATCGTATTCTTTTCAGCTTGCGGAGGATTTGGATATCCTCCACAGAGACGGGTACTTGTCTATTGAATACACGCCGGAGAGTACACGGATTAAAGCCATCGGGGAGTATCCACAAGAAACTCCTTTTCGGATAGCAACAGAGCGAGGTTACGCTCTTATACGCAAAGCATACCGTGAATATCCGTATTACGCAATTAACAGTGAAATCATAGGAAGACTCTTTCGCGGAGAGGAATTAGAACAATTTAATAACGTAAAACGAAATTACGCCAAGACTGAACAAGTCTTGTTTACAATAGGCTATGAAGGCAAAAGCATTGAGACTTTTATTAATACCTTGATTCAAAATGACATTCGTCTGTTGTGCGATGTTCGCAAAAACCCACTAAGCCGCAAGTTCGGGTTTTCTAAAGGCAAGCTCGAACACATTACGGAAACAGTAGGCATTAAATATGTTAATATTCCTGACCTTGGGATTGAATCTGACAAACGCAGTTCGCTTGAAACGGTCGAGGACTATAAATGCCTGTTCAGCGATTATGCAGAGACGCTTCCGAACCTTGCGCCGTTGCTCGAACGGGTTTATTCACTATTATGCACTAATGTCCGCATAGCCCTGATGTGCTATGAGCGTGAGCCGGAGATGTGCCATCGGCACGTCATTCGGGACTACATCACAAATACACATACTATTAGGAGCGTGGATTTATGATGCCGGAAAAGAAGCGAATTTACATCGTCGTCAAGACATACCCAACAATCTCAAAAGAATATTCAGAGCTTGTCTGTACAGCAGGCGTCCTTGAGGATGGTTCGTGGATTCGCCTCTATCCGGTTCCGTTTAGGAAGCTTGATATTGACCAGAAATATCCGAAGTACACATGGATTGAGATTGAGGCAACGCGTAACACAAAAGATTTTCGCCCTGAAACATACCGTCCCAACCTATCCACCATCTCGGTTGAGGCGAGACCTACTAAAGCCGATTGGGACGAAAGGCGCAGAATTATTTTCAAGAACAAGAAAGTTTACACGAATCTCCAAGAGCTAATCGACAAGGCAAAATCAGATGGGACTTCGCTTGCTATATTTAAGCCAACGAAGGTGCTTGATTTTATTGCTGAGGAAGTCGAGCGCGACTGGGATCAAAACAAGCTGGCAATCTTGAAAGAACTGTCACAACAGCTGAATCTGTTCCAAACCCCAGAGGAAATTGCGGAAGAATTCAAGGTCGTCCCTAAAGTGCCGTACAAGTTCTCCTACAAATTAGAAGATGATTCAGGTAGGCAGTCCACGATGATGATTGAGGACTGGGAGATAGGGATGCTGTACTTTAACTGCTTGAAAACGGCAAAGGGTGATGAAGGCGTGGCTATATACAAGGTTAAGGAGAAATACTTTGACTACTTTATCACGCGCGATCTTCACTTCTTTCTCGGCACCACAAAGCAATTCCATAACGTTGCTCCCAACCCATTCATCATAATTGGTGCGTTTTACCCGCCGATGCCGTTGCCGAATCAGCAGATGAGTCTATTCGATATATAAAGAACATTTCCATACGAAAAGTAAAGATATTATATTGACTTATTTCCACAAACTGATAAAAACTATGAAACACCACTGACCTATTCCCACGCACGGAAAAGCCATAAAAACTACTGTTGAAATATTCTCTATGACGGACATATGTAAAATTACACTCAAGACATCAATCTGATGCTATCGTGCCACGTTGAGACGGTAGCATTAATGTCAAGGGTGAATTGACGGGTCTATATAGCGGACTGTGTTACTGGTAAAACTAACATCAACAACAGGAGGTTTTACTAGTGGGAAAAACACGGGAGAAAGACAAACTTGACGAAGTTCTTGACGAGCTTCTCAAAGACTGCAAATCAAGCGAGGATATCATAGGCAGGGACGGTCTGCTTAAGGATTTATCCAGGCGTTTGTTTGAACGGGCGCTGCAAGGCGAGATGACTGCGCACCCCGGCTACGGACCGAATGCTTATGAAGGGCGCAATTCCGGCGATAGCCGAAACGGCGTTACAACTAAAACCATTTCGACGGAGGCTGGTGAAATAGAGATAGAAGTCCCCAGAGACCGTAACGGTAGTTTTGAACCTCAGATAGTAAAGAAACGCCAGAAAAGAGTGAGCGGCATCGACAAACGGATACTTTCCCTCTATGCCAAAGGCATGACGGTGAGCGAGATCCGGAGCGAACTGGAAGAATCCTATGGCACAGATGTTTCGCCGGCCCTGATATCAAGCGTCACCGACAGCGTCATGGAGGACGTAAAAGAATGGCAATCCAGGCCCCTTTCTCCCATATACCCGATACTCTACTTTGACGCCATCATCGTCAAATCACGAGAAGAAGGGCCTGTCAAAAACAAGGCAGTATACCTGGCACTGGGCGTAACCCTTGAAGGCAAGAAAGAACTATTGGGATTATGGATCAGCGGGAATGAAGGCTCAAGGTTCTGGTTGTCCGTATTCAATGACCTCAAGAACAGGGGCGTAAACGACTGCTTCATAGCCTGTGTTGACGGGCTCAAAGGACTGCCTGAGGCCATTGAGGCAGTATTCCCCAAAACCCAGGTCCAGCTCTGCATTGTACATAAAGTCAGGAACTCTCTCAAATACGTATCCAACAAAGAAATGAAAGAAGTGGCGTCAGCTCTCAAGGCAATATATGGAGCAGCCACCATCCAGGAAGCTGAAACGAAACTTGGCGAATTCTCAGACAAATGGGACAAAAAATATCCGGTAATAAGCCAGTCATGGAAGAGAGACTGGGAACGGCTCACGGTATTCTTCGACTACCCGCCGGAAATCAGAAAAGTCATCTATACCACAAATGCGATAGAATCGTTAAACTACACCATGAGGATGGTGCTCAAAAAACATGGAGCCTTCCCCAATGATGACGCCATACTCAAGGTAATGTGGCTGGCGCTGGACAGGATCACGAGAAAATGGACCTTGCCTGTCCAGAATTGGAAAGCCGCCTTGAATCAAATGTGTCTGGTCTACGGCGGCCGGTTTGAGTTATAGATCGGGACTGAATTTTATCCAGTTACACAGTTCCGTGAATAGGCCCCTTGTTTTTTGGGATGTGGCAGTTAATAAACAAGAAGGAACAGTAAAGAATCAGTTTCATTGTCCTTATTGCAATACACAACTAAGTAAACGTAAAATGGATCGTGCTTGGGTAACAAAATTTGATAAGGTTCTGAATCGGACAATCCGCCAAATTAAACAGGTTCCGGTCTTAATCAACTACAAGGTAGCTGGAAGGAAGTTTGAGAAAGCTCCAAGTGAGGCCGATCTAGAGCTCATCAGTAGAATTGAGAATAGTGATATCCCTTATTGGTTTCCGACTAAACGCATGATGGAAGGAAAAGAAACCCGTCGCAACGATCCCTTTGGTATTACACACGTTCATCATTTTTACACAAAACGTAACCTATGGATTCTTTCGGCGTTTCGCTCGCGTTGCACATCAGGCCCACTGCTTTTATGGTTCAATTCTCAGCTGATTAACATTAGCAAGTTAAATAGGTATCGTCGTGGCATTTCGTTCCCCTACAACCCTCTTAGCGGAACCATGTATATTGGCTCGCAGGTCTCGGAGTCTTGTGTGTTTACTGCCTACAAAAACAAATTAAAAAAGCTTGTTGAAGCATTCAAACGTATTGAGTCTCCAAGTATCATCAGTACCCAGTCAATAACTAAGACAATGACAATACCATCGCAGACTGTAGATTACATCTTTATTGACCCTCCTTTTGGAGCAAACTTGAACTATTCGGAGCTTAACTCTTTATGGGAGCAATGGTTAAAAGTATGGACAAACAACGAATTAGAGGTTATAGAAAACGACGTACAACATAAAGGAATTAACGAATATCGAACTTTGATGAGTGCCTGTTTCAGGGA
>Ga0302241_1002142_pt1 | contig 12463 bp, 13 predicted proteins | sample AAG_UR_Arg_MG_FD_193532 | JGI IMG/M metagenome (GOLD analysis project Ga0302241, IMG submission 193532) | Enriched activated sludge microbial communities from anaerobic digester in WTTP, New Holstein, Wisconsin, United States - AAG_UR_Arg | ecosystem: Engineered > Bioreactor > Anaerobic >...
GATTGGCGCACTCGGCTGCGGGCAAGGACTGGATCCGCAAGGTCAATGCTAAGATCGTGCATGCCGTGGGCATGTCGTCTTGCTTGGGCGACCGCTTGGCTTCGGGCCAGGGCGTCGAGGACGCGCTGTTTGTGCATCCGTTGATGTTGTTTCAGACCGACGAAATCGACGGCCTGGTGCAATCGATCAACCGGGCCACCGATGCGCGCTACGAGAGCATCATGACGACGTTGCTCACCGTGTTCTCGGCCTCCAACAGCATCCTGAATATGCGCCCGAAAGCGGACAAGCCGAATCCCGGCTCGGTGAATCAGCCGCACTTGGTGCTGTTCGGCACGGCCGTCCCGAACCACTACTACGAGGCGCTGTCGGAACGCATGCTGACCAACGGCTTCTTCGCACGCAACATCGTGCTGGAGGCCGGGAAACGTGGCGCGGGCCAGGAGCCGGGTATCATCGAGATTTCGGATCGTGTCCTGGATACCGCCAAGTGGTGGGCCAACTTCCGACCCGGGCCCGGAAACCTGGAACACTGGAACCCGGAACCGGTGATCGTCGAGGCGACGGAAGAGGCTCGCCAACGCCTGCGGGAGGTCCGTATCCAGGCGGAGGCCAAATACGCCCAAGCCGAAGAGCGCAACGATGCTGTGGGCACCACGGTCTGGGGCCGCGTCGCGGAACAGACCCGCAAGCTGGCGCTGATCTACGCGGCCAGCGAAAACCATCTGGAACCGTCCATCGGCATCGCGGCCGTCGAGTGGGCTTCCGCGTTTGTGACGCACCAGACGAATCGCATGCTGTTCATGGCGAGCCTGCACGTCAGCGACAACGACTTCGAAGCCAAGTGCCTGAAGTTCGTCCAGAAGCTGCGCGCCGCGCCCGGGAACCGTCTGGCCCACAGCGTTGCGCTGAAACGCATGAAGATGGACGCCAAGCGGTTTCGAGAGTTGGTCGAGACGCTCGAACAGCGAGGCGACATCAGATCCGACCCGGTAATCAGCGATGGTCGCCACGGCGTCGCCTATTCACTCACGGCCGCGTGAAGAAAGGTGAAAAAGGAGAAAGAAGAGGCTGCTTTCGGGGGGAGAGAATCGGTGAAATGGGTGAAGGAAGGAGAAGGAAGGGTGAAACGTTAAGTCTATATGTAACAACAATATATATACTTCTTTCACTATTCACCCCCACCCCCCCGCGCGTATCTATAAAAGGCGCCGTGCGCGTGTGGGAGGGGGGGGTGAAAGAGAAACGGGGTGAAAAGGGTCTGGCGACCACCTGGAGCAAGTCCGTTGCCTTGCTTTGGGAGCAGCCACACAAGCAAGCACGCCAGCGAAAATCAGCCCGCTCATCAACCAATCAACCCGAAAACGAACCCGACAGCCACACCAGCGCACTCCGACCGACTAATCAGTAACCCCACCCATTGCGTAGGTACTTCCCCGTGATGGGGGCTCGGTGTCCCCGGCGGGAACAGTCGCAATAGGCAGGACTCTTTCTTTTGTCCGGGGGTCCGAACCTTCTTGTCCTTTTTCTTTCGTGCCCAGGCATTGCGCCGAACAGGCATGGCCATTTTTCGCCAGAAGGAGTGTTCATGAGAATCGAATCGTGGCCCGTCGAGCGGGTCAAGCCGTACGAGTCCAATCCCCGTATCAACGACGACGCGGTCGATGCCGTGGCGGCTTCGATCCGCGAGTTCGGTTTCCGCCAGCCAATCGTCGTGGACGCCGAGGGCGTGATCATCGTCGGTCACACCCGCTGGAAGGCGGCCAAGAAGCTGGGCCTCACCGACGTGCCCGTCCACGTCGCGACGGACCTGACCGCGGACCAGATCCGAGCCTACCGCCTCGCCGACAACAAGACAGCCGAGTTGGCGGAGTGGAACTACGACTTGTTGCCCATCGAGTTGTCGCAACTCAGCGAGGCCGGGTTCGATCTGCAACTGCTCGGCTTTGACCAGGACGAACTGTCCAGCCTGCTGGACCCGGGTGTGAAGGACGGTTTGACTGATCCGGACGACGTGCCGGAACCGCCGGATGCAGCGATCACGCAACCAGGCGACTTGTGGATTCTGGGCGACCACCGACTACTGTGCGGCGACAGCAGCAAGCCCGAGGACGTCGACCGGCTGCTGGACGGCGCCGATATCCACCTGGTGAACACAGACCCGCCGTACAACGTGAAAGTCGAACCTCGATCGAACAACGCGATCGCGGCTGGCCTCAGTTCGTTCCAGGGCACCACGCATCACCAGGGGCTGGACCTCGCGCGGCATCCAGAGAAGGCCAAGCCGACTCGCAAGAAGCTGCGGGCCAAGGACCGCCCCCTGGCGAACGACTTCGTGTCGGACGAGGACTTCGAGCGGATGTTGCACGCCTGGTTTGGGAACATGGCCCGCGTCCTCTTGCCCGGCCGCGCGGCGTACATTTGGGGCGGGTACGCCAACTGTGCGAACTACCCGCCGGTGCTGAAGGCCGTGGGCCTGTACTTTTCCCAAGCGATCATCTGGGTGAAGGAGCATCCCGTGCTGACCCGGAAGGACTTCATGGGGAACCATGAATGGTGCTTCTATACATGGAAAGAAGGCGCGGCCCACGTGTTCCTCGGTCCGAACAACGCTGTGGACGTTTGGTCGATCAAGAAGGTCAACCCGCAAAGCATGGTTCACCTGACGGAGAAGCCTGTCGAGTTGGCGGTGCGGGCCATGCAGTACTCCTCGCGGACCGGCGAGAACGTCTTGGATTTGTTCGGAGGTAGCGGCTCCACGCTGATCGCAGCCGAGCAGACGGGGCGGCGCGCGTTCCTGATGGAGTTGGACCAACTGTATGCCGACGTGATCGTCCAACGCTGGGAGAAGTTCACAGGACGGAAAGCGGAAAGGCAGTCCGCAGCGACGGTCGCCGCCTGAACCACAGCCGTTTCGATTGCGCGCTCGGGTTGGAGATTCGCTGCCAAGACGGCGGCATCCGCATGGCAGCAAGCCGGACGTACGGTGACGAGGATATGAGACGGTGTTACCGGTCGGACCTCGGCAGATTGACCTCGGCATTGCCGAAGTCAACTTTCTCGGCATAGCCGCCCTCGTTAACGCCATTCGATAGTACGGAAAAGGCTTATGGTTCCGATGTTACGAAACCAGGTCACGATCTACTGCGGCGACAGTCGCGAAGTGTTGCAGCAGTTGCCGGCAGGTTCGGTGCATACATGCGTAACGTCGCCGCCGTATTGGGGGCTCCGCGACTACGGCGTCGCTGGACAACTAGGCCTGGAACGCATTCCCGACTGTCTCGGCTGGGCGACCGGTGCGCCGTGTGGCGACTGCTACGTCTGCCGCTTGGTGGCCGTGTTTCGGGAAGTGCATCGCGTGCTGAGGTACGACGGAACGCTCTGGTTGAATCTCGGCGATACGTACGCCGGTTACTGGGGCAGCCGATACGCGCACAGGCCCTTCGGCAAGGACCGCACGGCGGATTCCAGCACGCCACCGAACAAGCCGAGCCTGGACTTTCGACGCTCGCCTATCAAGCCGAAGGATTTGATCGGTATCCCGTGGCGCGTGGCCCTTGCCCTACAGGCCGAGGGTTGGTATCTGCGGAGCGACGTAGTCTGGTCGAAGCGAAATCCGATGCCCGAAAGTGTGACCGATCGCCCGACCCGCGCACACGAATACGTGTTCCTGTTATCCAAATCGCGCCGGTATTTCTACGACGCGGATGCGATCAAGGAACCGCTGGCCAAGAGCAATTCCCAGCGAACCACGTCTCACTACCGCACGGCGGATCGGTACGGCGCTGGCAATGGCGGAAACGGTGGCCTGGACGGCCTGGCCGCGCGAATGCGCAACGGGGAACACGTTCACAGAAATCGACGCAGCGTATGGACGCTGTCCACCCGCCCGTTTCGCGGCGCCCACTTCGCCGTGTTTCCGTCGGAGTTGGTCGAGCCCTGCATCCTGGCCGGTACGTCGGAGCGTGGGTGTTGCCCGGAGTGTGGGAAGCCGTGGAAACGACTGATTGAAAAGACGGCACAGGTCGCGGAAGCGGCGAGGGGCTCGCGTTTCGACGCCGGCAAGACCGGCGTGAACGAATGTGGCCGAGCGCAGCCTGGCAGGCGATACGTCAATCGTTTCGTCGGATGGCGGCGGGCCTGCGAGCATGACGTGGAGCCGGTGCCGTGCGTCGTGCTCGATCCGTTCCTGGGCAGTGGGACGACCGCTGCTGCAGCCGAGCAACTCGGCCGCCGCTCGATCGGCATCGAACTGAATCCGGCCTACTGCCGTTTGGCCGTAACTCGGTTTCGCCAGGGATCGTTCCTGACAAGCGTGCCTTTCCTGGAACGTAGTGCGTCGGCGTGCAGCTGAGCTAAAGTTGGCCGACGAGATGGCTAAGACAGTTTCATTCCTCACTCCGGAGAATCTTGTTGATGGCGCACGAAATCGGTCAATATGACAAGGTCGTCCTCCACCGCACCCAAGCCTGGCATGGTTTGGGAATCGTTGTCCAAGACGCCCCCACGCCGCTGGAGGCGTTGCAGCTCGCGGGCCTCGACTGGGAGGTCGGCCAGTGGCCCCTCTACGCCACCGACGGCGAGGGCAACCGCATCGCCGTCCAGGACAACGTGCTGAATGTCCGTAGCGATACGCGCACGGAGTTGGGGATCGTCGGGGCCGGATGGCAGCCGATCCAGAACCGCGAGTTAGCCGAATTCTGTGGGGCGCTGGCACAAGAGGACGATCGAGTGCTGATCGAAAGCGCCGGGTCGATCCGCAACGGCCGGAAGGTCTGGTTTCTGATCAAGGGCGAGTCGTTCAGCGTCCGCGGCGCCGACGAGGTCACGCCCTACATCTGCGCCAGCTGTGGGCACGACGGGTGTACGGCCCTGCGCCTGACGCCCACGACAGTACGGGTCGTTTGCAGCAACACGCTGCACATGGTGATTCCCGATCAAGACCCGGCCGACCGCGGACGCAGCGACAGGCTGCCGAAGCAGGCATGCTACGTCGTCCGCCACTGCGGAAAGATTGACCGCAAGATTCAAGAGGCCCGCGCAGCGCTGGCGCTGTACGGCCGGTCGCTCGCAGGCATGCGGGAACGCATCGACGTCCTCTCGGCCCGCGAACTGAGCAGCCAGCAACTGGAGCGGTTTCTGGTGGAAATGTACGCGCGGCACTTCGGCGCGATTCCGGGGAACCCGCAAGACGCCAAGGAGCAGCGGCGTCGAGACCAGTCGATGTCGGCGATCGCGGCGATGGTCCGCCGCTTCGAGGATGACCGTCCGCTGGCCGGGACCACGGCGTGGGGTGCCATGAATGCGTACACGGGGTGGCTGCAGAATGACCGCCCGTTGCGCGGCAAGGACGTGGAGCGGGCACGTGAGAAGCAAGTGCACTCCAGGCTGTTCGGAACCGATGCGGAACGGAGCCTGGAGGCGTTCACCGTGGCGCTGGCGTTGTAGGAGGGCGGCGGGCCGCCACGTGAACGCGACGTTTGGCCCGTGCGGCGAGAAGGGGAAGCAGGCGACGTGAATCCCAGGCCGAAGAGAAAGCCCCGGAGCGGGGCCTTGGTGGGCGACGTGGTGGCGGCGGGGCGGCTACGCCTCGTCGTCGGCGTGGGCGGCGAGTTGCGTCCGGCGCTCGGCGATCTCGGCCCCCCTGGCGACGAACAGGTCCAGCCGCAGGTTGCTCTGCAGGCTGGCGACGTGATTGACGGCCCAGCCCAGCACCGTCTCGTGCTTGACGCTGGGGTCGTTTCCACAGTCATCGTAGCGGGTCGCGTAGCGTTCCATTTCTTCGGCATACGACCGCAACAGGCGGGCGGCGTTTGTGATCACCTCCCGTCCGCTGTCAATCGCCATCTCCAGGCCAAACTGGCGGGCGTCTCGGCGACGGTTGGTCGTTCTCGTGGTGGCTGTTTGCGTGGTCATGGTCACGGTCCTTTCTGGTTGGTGGTAGGTTGGTCAAACAGTCGCATCCAGTTCGCAGGCGATGGCGTCCAGCAGATCGGCGTCGTTCTCGGCCCGCTGGCGTTCGCCCCAGGCCTCGATCAAGTCGGCGTGCATCGCGCGCGACATGGCCAGGTCTTGCAGGTACTCGACCAGGCGTTCGATTTCGGCCTGCTGGCTTTCCGGATTGAAGTTGGCCTTGATCCCGCGGGCCAAAACTCTGGCGATCCCCGTCGTGGTCAAGGTCGTCGTTTTCATCTTGAATCCCCCGTGGTTCGTGGTTCAGTCTTCGATCTGAAACTCCGTCGGATTAACAAACACCACAACGTCGTGGCTGCGGGTCGATCGCAGCTCGGCATTCAAGCCTGGGGCTCCGGGATTGACAACCGTGTACTCTTGCCCCAGAAAGACCACCGTTTCGCCCTTCCGCAACGGCCAGGCGTTCCCGCGTTTCCGGTTCGTCTGATTGGTCTTCATCGCATGTCTCCCGTGGTTGGTGGTTCGTGTTTCGTACCTGACATAAATGAGCCATGCGGGCGGAAGAACATCAAGCGGAACCGGGGAAAAAGCTGCTCGAATTCCGTATGTTTCCGGATGCCGCCTGGTCGCCACGTTTTGCGTGTGTCGCGTCCGGCGAGCGATTGGGATCGGTGGCCTACTGGCGGCACGCCGCCCCGCGTCGCGCCCCGTGGGCGAGGCGTCGGGCTACCTCGCCACCATCTGGCTGATCGGCCCTGCGGCCAGTTGCAGGTCACGTCCGTCGAAGGTCAGCACCCCGGCGTAGCGGTCGGGCAGAGACTTGACGCTGCCCGGCAGGTCATCGGGCAGGCTGCCGAAATAGAAACCACGATTGGCCTCGCCGAAGTGCAGCGGCCTCGTGTCCCGCACGATAAGCAGCCGAGCTGGGTTTCGCCAGACGCCGAGCACCGCCAGGTTGCCGTTGGCCGCCGAGGCGGTCAGCGCGGCCCGGCGTACCAGGCGGCCGGAGAAGCGGGCCATCAAGAGGCCGAGCACCTCGCTGTCGCATTCGGTCTGCGGACGCAGGCGGTACTGCCGGGCGAGGCTGGCGTGGTTGAAGACCACCCCGTTGTGGACCAGCCACCCGCGTCCGGCCGGGTGCGGATGGTTGTTGCGGTTATCTTCGGGGCGTCCATGGGTCGCCCAGCGGCAGTGGCCGACCACCACGGTCGCGTGGCGGCACCGCTCCAGGTCGTCGAGGTCGGCCGTGGCCGGCCCTGGCCGTTTGAACGTCTCGATGGTCCCGTCCGCGTCGATCCAAGCCAGCCCGAACGCGTGGTCACCCCGGCGCTGGGTGACCGTCGCGATACGGCGTAGCAGAGACAGGTCCGGCCCGCGTCCGTCCTTCGTCATGAACCCAAAGATTCCGCACATGGTTGTTACTCCGATCTTGGTAGTGGTGGTGATTGCATCCGTCGTCGCCCGGGGCGGTTGGCCCCGGGCGGGCTCGTGTGGCGGTCTACGCCATCGCGTCGTACTTCTTGGCCAGGCGGCGGAACTCGGCCTTGACCTCGTCCTGGGGAATCAGGTCCGAAATCCATCCGTACTGGCGGCCTTGGATTCGGGCGTAGCCGGCGCCCCAGGCCAGGTATCCGATCAGGCGTTCGGTTTCGCTTTGGCCGGGGCCGGCCTTCTTCCAGCCCCCGCTGGCCGGGGCCGGCGTCCATTTCGGCAGGCGCTTTCCGACCAAGGCCCGTTCGACCAGGCCCAGGCAGACCTGGACCCATCCGATGATCTTGGTCGCGTTGAGGGAGCCGGAGAAAACCCGGAACTCGACGGTGTCTTTCGTTCCGTTGGCGAGGTTGGTCAGGTTGAGGGCGTGGTAGCGGTTGCGGTCCAGGTGGGCCTTGGCGTCTTTCCCGTTCCCGTACTTCCGCACCCCGCCGCAGTACCGGCCGCGTTCCCGGTTCTTGGTTCCCGTGATCGCGTACAGGCCCGCTTCGCAGTAGCTGGCGATCGTGACCAGGCGGGCCAGGGCGGCGGCGTCCCATTCGCGTTTCCAACCGACGTGTACGTGGACCCCGGTCGAGGCGTTGACCCGGTGGCCTTTGGCTTCGAGCGTTCGAACCACCTCGGCGACCTGGGCCAGGCCTTCGGCGCCCCGCAGGACCGGGCTTACGATCTCGCATTTGTGGCCCCCGTTGCTGTTGTCGATCGAGCCATCGGCCTCGGCCTTCCAGCCCGCGGGGAGGTACGGGACCTGAATCCCGCGGCGGTACGGGCCAATCCGCAATCCGTCGTTCTGGACCGCGCTGTCGGGGGCGGTGGTTTCGATCTCAATCCCGAAGGTCATCTCGTTGGCGTTCATGGTTCGTGTCCTTTGTTGGGTGGTTATCAATCCCCTCGTAACAGTGGACACATTCGCTCGTTTCCAGAACTTAATCAAGCGAATTCCAGACGCCCGAAGTGCAAACACGGGCTAGAGTTGGGGCTCGAAATGACTTTCCACAGCCGGCCTGGCTGTGGACTTCCGGGGATTTCCCGAAACCCACCTAGCAAGGTGGGCGAAACGGGCGGGACATGCGTTGCGGAAAGCCGGGGCGGGACGCTCGCCGACCTCGGGAATCGCGGGGATGACACGGCCGGAGAGGCCGGCCGGAAGAAGAAAACGCCCCGTGGTCGGGGCGTAGCCGCGTCATGGCTTGGGGCGGCGAGGTCAGGCCCGCGGCCGGACCTCGAAATCACAGACCCACAACTGACCATCCGCGTTGCGGTGGTCGTCGGCGTGGTCGCCCGCGACGTCGTCGAGCTGGTACAGCCAGCCGTCGTCGTACTCGGCGGCGATGATCGTTGCCCGGCCAACCGCCAGGCCCTGGCCGATATCGAACTCGACCAGCGTGCCCGGCGGCAATGGGGACTTCATTTCGGTCATGGCGTGCGACTCCCGTGGTCAGGCGTTCTGGATGGCGAACTTCCCGCGTTCGGTCTTGCGGAACCGGGCGTCGGCGCCCTTCACCGAGATCTCGCGAATGATGGCGCTGTACAGGGTGGCGTGGGGCGTTTTGCCGCCGGGACTGGTCCAGTAGCCCTTGGTCGTGATCGCCTCGATCATCTGCTTGGCGTTCAGGGGTTCGCCGGCCTCGGTCAGCACGCGGGCGGCTGCGTCGATGCAGCTCATCTTCTTCCCGTTGCCCTCGGCCGGGGTGGCGTCGGCCTGCTTGGCCTTGCGGCCCTTCTTCGCCTTCGGCGGCGTCGCAGACGTCACCTGGGCCTCCTGCACCGGGGCTGCCGGGGTCGTGGCCTCCGGTTCGTCCGGCGTGGCCAGTTGCCCGGTCGGCCCGCTGATCTTCTCCCGCAGACGCTGGACCGTCTTGATGCGGACCTTCTTGTTGGTCGCCAAGTTCGTGGCATCCCAACCGCCGCTACGGTTCTCGGCGTCGATCCGGACGTGGACCACGCGGTCGTTCACCTTGGCGCTGTAGACGCCACCGATCTGCACTTCGTTCTTCTTCATCGCATTGCTCCTCGAAAAGGAAACAGGGGAAACAAACACAAGTCACTTCGCGCTGGCCCGGCCCGCGTCGTAGGCCGCCCGCAGGGCGTCTCTGATCTGCCAAACGGCCAGGTCGTGAAAATCCAAAGAGTCGCTCTTGCGGGTTGCCAGCGTTTCCAGCCGCAGGTGTTCGCGGGCGATTTGGTCCAGTCGGGCGTCCACGTCGGCGGGGGCCTCGATCAGGCCGGCCAGCGCGTTACGGGCGTTCGTCGCGTTCAGATTGACCCCGAGGCGGTTGGCCCGCTCGAGGACGGCCGGGCTGGGCGTGGCCCGTTTGCGTCCGGTTTTCGTGATCGCCCGCGACCATCCGCAGGCCTCGCACCACTGGTACTTGATCCCAGGCATCCCGCCGATCTCGCGGCCGTCGCGTTCCAAGAGGTTTCGGTTGTTGCATCCCTGGCATCTGGTGGCTCGCATGGTCGTGCTCCTCGTTGCGAAAAGTGGTGGTTACCAAACCCGGCCGTCGAAGCTCGTCGTCCCGTTGTTGAAGGCTTCGAGCAGGCGGTTGGCCTCGTCGTAGGTCAGCCCGTCGATCATTCCGGCCGTATTGTGGAAGTTGAACCCGTTGGTGATCTCGTAGATCGTGACCGGGTAGGTTTTCCGTCCGCGTTGGGCGAAGGGGCGTCCGGCCATGTAGCGCTGTCCGCGGGTCAGGGTGATCTTGCGTCCGGCGATCGTTTTCGTGGTCTTCATCGTCGTGCTCCGTTGGGTTCGATGTTCGTTTGTACATTTACACATGAGCCATGTTTTCCGCCGCAGCTCAAGCGGAATTCGAGCGGATTCCGCTGGAATTCTGCAGCTTTTCTCCGGGAGGTGGTGAATCATGCCGGAACCTAACGCGGAAGGACGGCAAGGTCCCCAGTTAAGCCCCCACGCCTTACGGCTGGCGGACCTAGCCCGAATCTTGTCGGCCCTCGGGACACGTCCGGTCACGGTCGACATGTTGCAGGCGGACATCGAGGCCGGCGCCCCGACCAACGCCGACGGAACGATGAACCTTGTGAACTACGCCGCGTGGCTAGTGGGAGCGATGGGCAATGGCGGTTGATCCGCGTAAGCTACGTCCGAGCGAGCTCTGCCGCCTGTTGAATTCGACCCCACGGGGCGAGGTCATCAGCGAACGGCAACTCTACCGCCACCGCCAGCGGGCCGGATTCCGCATCGGCGATGGCAAGCACGTGGACCTGTTCCGCTACGTGGCTTGGCTGGTCCAAGTGCGGCACGAGCCGCGACCGGAGCCGCCCGAAGATCCCTACGCTACCGTGAAGGAACGGGCTCGGGCTCGCAGCGCGGCCCTGTCGCTGGCGGGCCGGGACATCGGCGAGTTGCCGGCCGTGGTCAACCTGGAGCGGAAGGCGGAGGCGGCCGGCAATTTCCGGTTCTTCTGCGAGTCCTATTTCCCGCTCACGTTCCACCTGGCCTGGTCGCCCGACCACATCAAGGTGATCAGCAAGATCGAGCAGGCCGTGCTGCAGGGAGGCCTGTTCGCGATGGCTATGCCCAGGGGAAGTGGTAAGTCGGTCCTCGCGGAAAGCGCCTGCATCTGGTCCGTGCTGTACGGGCACCGGGACTTCGTCTGCCTGATCGGCTCGGATGAAGGTCATGCGATGGACATGCTCGAGTCGATCAAAACCGAGTTGGACGGCAACGACCTGCTCGTCGAAGACTTCCCGGAGGTGGTCTATCCGATCCAGTGCCTGGACGGGATCGCCAACCGGTGCAGCGGCCAACTCTACCAGGGCGAGCGGACGCACATCGGCTGGACGGCCAAGGAGATCGTGCTGCCGACCATGCCCGGCAGTCCGGCCAGCGGCGCGATCATCAAGGTGGCCGGCATCACCGGGCGGATCCGGGGGATGAAGTACAAGCGGGCCGACGGCCGAACGGTCCGTCCCTCGCTCGTCGTCTTGGACGATCCGCAGACGGACGAGTCGTCCCGATCGCTGTCGCAGTGCGCCACGCGGGAGAGCATCCTTGCCGGCGCCGTCCTGGGCCTGGCGGGCCCAGGCCGGAAGATCGCCGGCGTCATGCCCTGCACCGTGATCCGACCCGGCGATATGGCGGACAACATCCTCGATCGCGACCAGCATCCCGAGTGGAACGGGGAACGCACGAAGATGGTGTACTCGTTCCCCGCGAACGAAAAGCTCTGGGCGAAGTACGCCGAGATCCGAGCCGACGGCCTGCGGCGGGGCGCGGGGATCGCAGAGGCGACGGACTTCTATCGCCAGCACCAGGATGATATGGACGACGGCGCCGTGATTGCCTGGCCGCAACGCTACAACCACGACGAAGCCTCGGCCGTACAGCATGCCATGAACCTGAAGCTGCAGGACGAGGCGGCATTCTTCGCGGAATACCAGAACGAGCCCCTGGCGAAAGATGCGTCGACCGACGATGACCTCAAGGCCGAGCAGATCGCCGCCAAGGGCAACGGCCTCGAGCGCGGCGAGATCCCGATTTCCGCTAACCACTTGACACTGTTTATCGACGTTCAGCAGAACGTGCTCTTCTTCGTGATGGCCGCCTGGGAAGAAGACTTCACCGGGTACGTGATCGATTACGGCACGTATCCCGATCAGCAACGGCAGTATTTCAGCCTTCGCGATGCCCAGCGCACGCTGGCCCAGGTCACCAGGACGGCCGGGCTGGAAGGCTCGATCTACGCCGGCCTGGAGAACCTGACCAACCTGTACCTGTCCCGCGCGTTCCGTCGCGACGACGGCGCGGAATTGAAGATCGACCGCTGCCTGGTCGACGCCAACTGGGGCACGTCGACCGACGTGGTCTACCAGTTCTGCCGCCAGTCGCCGCACGCCGCGCTTCTGATGCCCAGCCACGGCCGCTACGTCGGCGCTTCGAGCAATCCGTTTTCGGAGTACAAGCGAAAGCTGGGCGACCGCCTGGGGCACAACTGGCGGATGCCCAACGTGCGCGGGAAGCGGGCAGTCCGCTACGTCCTGTTCGATTCCAACTACTGGAAATCCTTCGTGTACGCCCGCCTGGCGACCGCGATGG
>Ga0302241_1002145_pt1 | contig 12450 bp, 10 predicted proteins | sample AAG_UR_Arg_MG_FD_193532 | JGI IMG/M metagenome (GOLD analysis project Ga0302241, IMG submission 193532) | Enriched activated sludge microbial communities from anaerobic digester in WTTP, New Holstein, Wisconsin, United States - AAG_UR_Arg | ecosystem: Engineered > Bioreactor > Anaerobic >...
ACCCGATCACAAGCGAGCCGGTGTCTCCCATGAAGATTTTTTTAGGCCCGTTGGAGATATTGTAAAACAGGAACACTATAAGCGCACCCAGAAGCGAGGCAGCCAGTATAGTATAGCCGTAATCGCCAGAGAGAAAGAACCAAACCCCGAAAAAGAGTGTCGAAATGATTCCCATTGAGGCAGCCAGTCCGTCAATGCCGTCAATAAGATTCAGGGCATTTATTATAAGCACAATGACGAAGACTGTTATGATATAATATACCCAGACGGGCAGCGACTGTATCCCGAGGAATCCGTGAAGACTGGTAAAGTGTATGTCGGTGAATAGGGCAATTATAACAGCAGTCAGCGCCTCGGCTGCAAACTTCTTCCAGGGGTTTATATACACCAGGTCGTCCTTCACCCCTATAAAGAAGAGCAGCATTGCTGCGGCGGTGAAGTATGATACGTAGTGCATGTAACCGTTCACCCCCATGAGAAAACCGAAGATGAAGCCGGCAAAGATGCCAATGCCACCAAGGGTAGGTGTCTCCTTCTTGTGAATCTTGTGTTTACCGGGCTTGTCTCCAAGGTGCCTTTCGTTGACAACCTTCAGTACCTTGGGCAGATAATACCATGTAATGGCAACCGAACTGGCAAAAGCCAGAAGAATTGCCGGCCAACCTTTAATTACAAATTCAGGCATGGGACGAAGTTAGATTGTTTAGAAATAATTGTAAAATTTAATTATCAACAATTTATCTTCCCCTCATTTTTAGCTCTTCTGTCATTTTTATCTTTTCTCTTACGAGATAAAAAAGAAACAACGGAGTGGAAATAAAGTTCCGTCTCCAGAGCCTCCCTGGCTCCCGAAGCAGTCGCGGCAGCCACTCGAGGCCCATCCTTATCCAGAACTCTCCCGATCTCCGCACCGTTCCTGCGTAGAAGTCGAACACTGCTCCCACGGGGCATATTAGAGGTGCGCTGAGCATATCCCTGTGCTCATGCACCCATTTCTCCTGTTTTGGGGCTGTCATCCCGACGAACAGCGCCTGCGGCGCGAAGCTGTTGACCGCGGTTATCATCACACGGTTCTCCTCCTCCGTGAACACCTCCCTGAAAGGCGGGCTGTATGTCCCGACCCTCAGCGACGGGTGCTCTGCTGCAAGCCTCTCTCTTATCTTCCGAAGTGTCTCTTCGGAGGATCCCAGGTAGAAACACGACCCGCCTCTCTTGCCGAGGGTATCAATAATCACCTCGTGCAGGTCAGACCCTGCTATCTTTTCTATCCTGCGCCCCCGGAGCACCCTTGCCGCGAGCTGTATTCCGGTGCCGTCCGGGATGAGCAGGTCGGCTTCCATCAGCGCCTCGCGAAACTGCACATCTCTCCTGGCAATTACATACGAATGCGGATTAAGTGTGGCCACCACCCCTTTCACCCCGTCAGCGAAGTAATCCCTGTTTCCCGCGTACACACTGTATCCCAGCACCGAAACTGTGTTCTGCCGGCTCATCGCAACATGATTCATTATTCTCTCTTCAGTCTCCTGCCCTCAACCGTCACGAAGCTGCCTATCTTGATCACCTCGGTGAGCACGTGCTGGATATCCTCCTTTGAGCGCCACCACCCGGCTGCATCAAAACCAGTATAGGTTCCGCTGCCGCTGGTGCCGGTAAAAACGGTTAGCCCGGCCTCCTTAAACGCTTTCCCAAATATCACTGAAGACCTTCTCAGGTGATATGGTGAGGAGACCAGGATAAGGGTGTCCAGACCAGGATTGGTACCGATGTAATCCCGGACTATTACTGCCTCGTCCAGGGTGCTCCGTGCGTCACCCGGCAGGATAGTTATGCTGTCAGCCGGCACTCCCAGCGCCACCAGGCTGCTGACAGCCTGAGATGTATGGCTGATGATTTTCACTCCTCGGTCAGTGAGCCCCTTGTAACCGCCCATGCTCTCCTCGGCTATGATAACCCTGTTGGCCAGGCCGGAACCGTACAGGTCGGCAGTCTGCAGCACCCTGTCGGTGAAGTTGCCCATCAGCAATACAAGGGCATCTGCATGCGAAGGCACACTCTCCTTTACCAGCCACGTTCCTGCCCGGCGGCATCCGCCAATATAGGCTGCACTGAGTGCGACCAGTACCAAAAGGAAGGTAGTTTTTGAGTTAAACACTGGGTATTCAGAATTCGATAATCGGAACAACAATAAAATTCAGAGATCCCTTAGAGGCTATAAATAGTCGCTCGTGGTGGATCACAGTTAATATTTTTTCAAGGAATGTTTAATTTTTTTTGTTTTAATAGTTAATTGGCTTATCTTTACAGCAATCCACTCATGTGGAGGTGGAGGGTTGTAATGCCCTTGCCCCGGAAACGGGGTTTTTTTATGGTAGCTTTTTAACCCCATATGAGATTATCAAGCCGTTATATCTGAAGAACTTTTTTTTTCGGATTTTCAAGCAAAACTTGTTACATCCCAGCGCGCATACAACATCCATTAAATCCATTCAGCTAAAGCCTCTGTAACCACCCTCTGCCCCTCCGGGTTCATGTGTATCGGGTCAAAAAAGAGTTCGGTCCTGTGTGAAAACTCCGGGACAAGGTCAATGATGTCCGCACCCGGACAATGTTCCCGTGCAAGAGAATCTATCAGGAACATCGAACGGATATACTCAGGCTTTTGAGCATTTATCAGTGGCTCCCAGACGGGTGTGTTCAGGAGCAGCACCCTGGTGTTCTTGCTGTTCAGGAATTCAAGTGTTGCAGAGAAATCGTCCATCAGCTCCCGGCTGAATGTTATAGGCCGGAACCCGCGCAATGCATCCTCATTGTTGTATCTTACAGTATCTACAACCCCGAACTTAAGGTTATCCCAGTTCTTCAGCCAGCCGCGGGCGGAGGCGTTCAGTAACTGTGCATTGAATCTCCCTGATCTCAGGATTTTGTAGCGATAATAGTCAAACTTTTTCGCGGAATTTTTGACATAAGCATTCACACCCTTATTATCCATGAACGGCAGGAAGAGTTTCCATGAGTTTAGGCTCAGCCCCTCGCCAGAGAAGAGCCACGGGTCGATGCTTAGAATGACAGTCTCCGGTGGTTCGGAACAGATGTCAAAGTACTGCTGTGCCATCACCCTGCGATCGGCCATGTTGACCCCCTCGCGGGTATACTTGGCCACCGTTAGGCCGCTCTCCTCCTCCAGTGTCACCTTGTCAACGGCAAGCATGAGGTGCGAGTGGCCTATCATAAGAACATCAGCATCGCTCCTCAGTCCGTAGAATCGCTCGATCCCCTTCAGAAGGGCAACCGAGATAATAAGATCAAATACAAAAAGGATAGCGATGAACAGCGATACCCGCAAAAAGTTACGCCCGAATCTGCGGTCGTTTCTTATATCGTTAACCAGGGGTGCCGGCATTTTCTGTTATCAGAACTGGAAGTATATAAACTGTTCCGAGGAGACTCCGAACATCGCTATCATGACAAGCAGCAGAGCATATCCTGCCCATCGCATGCTGCGGGGCACCATCGTTGGACCCATGTATATCGATGCCACTCCCCGGTATTGGAGTATCTGGATGGCATACAGAAGCAATACCAATGCAAAGCCCAGTACTGTTTCAAACGCCGAGGAGCCGAGGTAAGGCATCCGGTCCCAGCCGGTAAACATGTGTGTTATTATATGCCATGCGTCTCCAGTATTGTCAGCCCTGAAGAAGACCCACGAAACCAGTACGGCCAGGAATATAACAGCCACCCTGAACGGATGGATAAATTTCGACTTGTAGAATACCCTATCCAGTCTGGCACTTTTCAGAAGCTTATCTCCCAGAAACTCCAGGATATACAGTACACCGAATATGCCTCCCCAGATTATGAATGTCCAGTTTGCCCCGTGCCACAGTCCGCTGACGAGGTAGACAGCCATGATGTTGAACATCCATCTGCCTGTTGAGACCCTGTTGCCTCCGAGGGGTTTATAGACATAATCGGCGAACCATGTTGAGAGCGAGATATGCCAGCGATGCCAGAAGTCCCTGACCGATTTTGCCAGGTAGGGAAGGTTGAAATTCTGCATCAGCCTGAATCCCAGGATATGTGCGCTGCCTATTGCTATGTCGGAGTATCCGCTGAAATCGCAGTAAATCTGGAAGGCGAAGAAGCAGGTTGCGAGGAACAGAGTGCTTCCTCCGAACAGTTCGGGAGAGGCATAGATCTGTTCAACATATGCTGCCAGCCGGTCGGCTATCACCACTTTCTTGAAGAGGCCCCATATTATCAGTTTCGAGCCCTCGAGCAGTCGGTCCGATGAGAAATGCTGTTCCTTTTTGAATTGGTCGAGGAGGTTTGTGGCGCGTTCTATCGGACCTGCCACCAGCTGGGGGAAGAATGAAACGAAGAGTGTGAAGTTGATGAAGTTTCTCTCCACGTGCATCTTTCCCTTGTAGAGATCGATGGTATAGCTGAGTGCCTGAAAGGTGAAGAAGGATATTCCTACGGGGAGGATGACTTTAAGGTAAGATTCGCGGACGTCTGCGCCCAGGATTCTGAGCAGGGCTGATGCTTCTGCGATAAAGAAATTGGCGTATTTGAAATAGACCAGTACGCCAAGGGAAGCCACTATGGCCAGGGTCAGCCAGAGGCGTTGAGTCCGACGTTCTTTTGATGAGTTGATCCTCAGTCCTGCCACATAGTTGACTGCGGAGGTAAAGAGCATCAGGAAGCCGAACTCCCATTTCCAGCTCATGTAGAAGTAGTAGGAAGCGATGAGCAGGAAGGGGTTCCTCCACTTGAATGGCAGCAGGAAGTAGAGGAGTACTACTGCCGGGAGGAAGAGGAAGTATTCGAAAGAATTAAAAAGCACAGTTAGCTACGGTACCGGAAAAGGAAGGTCTCAGGCAGTAAACTCAAATCTTTTTGTTCTCTGCCAGGTGAATGTAGAGAAAGATGATGATCGTGATCAGGAAAAAGCTGTTGGCTCCCATGAAGTAACTGGACATGTAATTGACCTGCAGCATGCGAACATGGAAGACGGCAGAAATTGATCCGAGGAGTACAAGCAACAGACCAATGCCTGTTGTAAGATAGGCAATCCATTTTAGTACTTTCATAGATTCATATTTTAGGAGTCTGAGGTGTTATCCAGTATGTTGAGATTTAAACACTATCTTGATGCTACATCTTTGAGGATTTCAGTCATCCTGTTTTCAAACTTCTCAAGGGTAAATTCCTTCTCATACTTTGCCCTGCCTGCTGCACCCATTTTAAGTTGCAGATCGCGATCCTTAATCAGGATGTCAAGTTTATCCGCCAATGCTGTAGAATCTTTTTGTGGTACGAGGAATCCTGTGATACCGTCATCAACAATATCCGGAATGGCGCCTTCAAAGGTCGAGACTAATGGCAAAGAATATTGCATTGCCTCAAGAAGAATAAGTGGGTGGCAGTCGTTATATGAAGGATGGACGAAAATGTCGGCTGATTCCAACAGTTTCTGTTTATCTCCATCATATTTTGGCCCAACCACAGAAATACAGGATGACAGTTCTTTATCGCAGACAATTGCAGCCACTTCTTCCTTTTTCATCTCCGCATCACCACCGGCAAGCGTGCAGTGAAAATGTGATCCTCTTTCCTTAAGAAGATAACATGCATCAATCAGCACCAGCACTCCTTTTGACTTTATCAAATGAGACAGAAACAGTATTTCGGGTACCAAACCATTTTTTTTGTCTTTTTCGTTTTGTCTTTTGTCTTTTATTTCCAGTATACCGTTTGGGCAATAATGAACTCTATCCTCCGGAACATATTTCTGCACATCAGGATAAAGGTGTTTTGAAAGAAGGATCACATCGGTGTTTTTAAATATCCGCCAGTACAGGAAGTTATCTATCAACTTTCCCTGATTAATTCTGACTCCCTTATTATGAAAGTGATAGATCCGTTTGACCCTGAATAGTCTAACGAGCAATACTATGAGAGCGTCCTTGTAGAACCCAGCACCTTTTGAAGAGATGGTGAGGTAGCAGAGATCTGGCCTAAAGAACAGTAGGGCTCTTTTTACCTGCCAGATAAGGTTGAGGTACCTCAATGATTTTCCTCCAGGATTTTTACCTATCTCTTCAACTGAGAATGAGGTTCCCAGATTGATGTAGCGGCAAGAGAAGTTTATGCTAACCAAATTGCTCTCCTTAATCAACCCACCGATAAGAGCAGAACCATGAACCGGAGGAGGGTAGTGAAGAATAAACAGGATTTTCTTCTTAATCATGTTCTCTTAAAATCCTTTCCATCTGTCTCAGACTAAGTAAATAATTGTAGTTCTGTGAGACATAAGTATAACCAGCTTCAGAAAGACGATACCTTATAGCGGAATCGTTGATTAATTGAAGCATTTTATCTGCCATGGCATCCAGGTTTCCTATTTCATAGAGCAGCCCACCCATTTTTGCTCTTTGAATGTTTGTAGTATTATCTTCCATAATAACGGGGAGCCTGCATGCCTGACATTCAAGAGAACTTAAAGTGCTCTCTAGAGGAAAAACTGCGAAATCTGCAGCAGAGAAATATCCTGACATGAGTCTAGATGGCTGGGCCTTTTCGATGATTACCCGAATTGAAGAATCGATTAATGGTTTTATAACATCGTCCAAATAAGAGTCATCATGAAACCCAATTAACAACAATGATATTGGCTTAGTAAGTCGGGATTTAATCTTATTCAGGGCCTCAAGTATCAAATGAGGACCCTTCTGAATACATATTCTTCCTGAGAAGACGATGAGTATCTCTTCATTTTTAAGTTGGTACTGTAATCGCTTGTTGGATCTTTCATTTTCGTTAAACCTAAAAGTGTTTAAATCGGCTCCTATTACAAAGGGTTTTATTAATGTGGGTTTTACTTTATAGAAATTTTCTAACAGACCTTTATTCTCTTCGGCCGTATAAAAAGCAATAACATGAAATTTGTTAACCAGTGGTATTATTATAGCTTTCAGCAATGAGTAATATACCCTTCTGAAAAAACTACCCCTGGTAAATTGAGGCAAACTATGTGTGTCTGTATATAATCTATAGCCCAAGGAATGATTTACTGTATACCATAAAATAATTCTCATAAATGTAATATACTCAATGCCATGCACATAAACTACTTCCGGTTTCAAGTTTTCTATTGTATGTATTATTCCCTTTATCCATAACTTCTCACCGATTTCAAAACAGAGATCTTGCCTAATAATAGACACTTTATTTGTTTTGAAATAATCATGATCAGCTTCTATTACCTCATGATGACTCTTAATATTCCAAGTTTTTAAAGATGTCGATGTAAGAATAGTAAGATCTATGTCGTCATTCTTGTTTTTGGCTATGAAATTTATCTCCTGACCGAGAGTAGGGTTAAATCTGTCGATTATATGAAGTACTTTCATAAAACGATATATGTTTCAGCTATTTAAATACCATTAGGATGTTATGCTAAATGTTTAAGAAGTAGATAGGTGTTTTAGGATTTACATGATTGGGAAAAGCATTGAAGATTTCTCTGATTTATAAATGATTCAATTGGCAGCCTCCTTAATTAGTTGCTGCAAACCCTCATAATTTTTTCGCCAAGAATGATTTTGTTTTACATAATTATATGCATTTCTTGTCATTAAGGCAATTTCATCTTTATGTGACTTAATGTATTCAAAATGATAACGAAAATCTTCGTATGAAGAAAAGGCGAAATATCCATTCTTTAAATTACTAAATGCTAAAAGGTTAGACCCATAGCCAAGCACAATTTTTTGATAGGCAAAAGCATCTAGTATTCTATTTAAGATTCCACACTCCTGCCTTTTTGTTGATATCATGATATCAATTGTATTAAAAAACTGACCCAGATCATCTAACTCTCCTAAATAAACAATATTATGCTTATCAAAGTAGCGTATAGTCTCATTGGTGGCACCTCTTCCTGCAGTCACAAACTTAAGGTTAGGGAAGTCATGTCTCAGCTTTGGAAGATAGCTTTTTACAAACCAGTCTATGTCGTCAATACCTCCTGCTCCCCAAAAAGACAGAACACCTATTGAATTACTGAAATTGACAATCTTATCAAAGTGATTATTCGGGAGATCCACTCCATTTGAAATGACTCTGATTTTATCTGATCTGTATTTTCTAGACAAGTAGTTTTTATCGTGTTCAGATACGACAATAATGTATTTGTATTTTCTTATTACAACGAATTCAAGATAAGAATACTTGATATACTTTAAAGCATAGATTAGCACTCGTCTGCTAAGGTATTCTCCTTGCGAGAAATAGAACTTAATGGCACCGATCATAGCCAGGGTTGGAGAGTCAATAATGAATGCCAATCTTGTCGGGAGCTTTTTCTTAATCAGTTTCCAGGCACCTGCAATGCCCATCGGCAGGATGATTTCGTCAGGGTGTATCCTGTCCAATTCGTGAATTAAATTTGTGTTTGGAATATACTTTTTAATATTCTCAATGATTTTCGAAAAGCCCGGGAATTTATTATTTACCCTATCTACAAATAGATAGATGGTTGATGATCTATTCATTATCCAATTGTAATCTGTTTCACAATTTCATACTGATTTTGGTTAAGATTGCAGAAGACTCGTTTTTGTCCCGCGTCCTTTCAAATAATTCGGTTAGTATAATCAGATGGTCAATCCAAATTAAAAAGCATGAATCCAATTAGAAATATTATTTATAACGCATGATTGATTTCATCTCTCAATTGTGAAGTATCATTTCCGACAGGTCCTGAAATATCAATGAAATCTTTGTCCTTCTTAAGGCTGTAAACAATACCGATTAGGGCAAAGAAATAATTCGGAAAATATATGGTATACTTAAGGATGTTATCAGTATACATGAACATCAGGAAAGCAATATATAGTGTTAGTGCTGAAGTTGATATAAGCCAAACATACCAGCTATCCATGTACTTTCTGGAGATCTTATAAAGTGATATAAAAGATCCCAAAAAACCAAAAAACAATAATGACAGTCCAACGTACCCATAATTGAATCTGACTGACAAATAATCATTATGAGCCTCGCCTCCTCTCATCTTAGTGATCTTCGTTAGATACTTGTTATCCGCCCTTGGTCCATTACCCCAAACTGGTGCGGCCTTCAGACCCGGAGTGAGCACTTTTTTCCATGTTGAACGTCCGCTACTGTTAATTTTATCATTATCATAGTAATTAAGAGTAACATCATAAAATGATCCCTCGCCTCTATAGAATGTTGCTTCTTGAAATGCTTTTGAGTTGAAGACTATTATGAATGTCGCAAATCCTACAATTCCGAAAAGAATCTTTGTTTTTAGTTGCCTATTGGCAAAATGCAGGATTATTATTGCTGCAATAGCTGCTATTCCCATCCTTGTGAGGTCAACTATTGGTGCCAGAAACAACAATCCTGTAAAAAGCAAATATCTTTTCTCTAACGTAAGGAAATACAGACCCATTAACAAACTAACCCCTAATGAAAATATCATTGGCATTACCGCCATACCGGGTGGAAATCCACTTCCAAAAAGGTTTGCATAAGCAAACAATATATAGATTAAGGCTATCAATCTTATGAACCACTTGAACATCCATTGAAGATCTTCCTCCTTGTACGTAAGACCTGAAGCTACGATTCCTATCAGGATCGGCAAAGTATATTGAAGGGTGAGCTGCAACCCCAGAAGAGAAAAATCGACAATAAGATAAATCACCATGTATAATAGCCATGGAAGCCAGAAATAAAAAGGGAATTGACCACTCCTTGTTTGGAAAAGATTTATCACCGTTACAAGCAGCATTATCATCCAAGCCCAACCTGTAAGATTAAACCCGAAGAATTGACTTGGGACAAAGGGCAATATTGCCGGAATGTACGGAAGAAATGTAGTTAAGAGTATAGATGAATAAAAGAATTTAAGACGACTTTGCAATGAGTTAGGTCTAAACAGTAAATAATAGGTGGTGAAAGGAATTTAACATGAGCTACTTGGGAGATAATGCCTATAAAGACCTTTGATTTTCTCTGTGAAGATTTCCAGGCTGAAATGTTCGGTTATTCTTTTTTCCCCAGCAGAACCGAAACGTTGACGGAGATCAGGATCTGTGATCAGTTTCTGAAGTTCACAGATCAAAGTTATTATATCATCCACAGGGAAGAGTATGCCTGTTTCTCCATCATCAATGATTTCTTTCAATCCTGTAGTATCTGATGCTACAACCGCCTTGCCGGCAGCCATTGCTTCAGCTGCGGTAAGGCCGAAACCTTCGAAACGGGACGGGACAACTACTATATCCATGATTGCCAGCAGTTGCATGGCTCTTTCCCATTCTGCTTCACCATAAAAAGTCACCTTTGAGCCCAACCCGCAATCTTCCACTCTTTTCCTAAGCAGATTGTCATCAGGACCAGACCCAACGAGCAAAAGATGCGCTTCAGCGCCTTCGCGGATAAGGTAGTTGAATGTTTCAATCAATATGTCTATGCCTTTTTCATAACGCAACCTTGATATTGCTCCTATAACGGGCACATTATCTTGAATTGAAAGCTTTTCCTTGAGTTCCTTTACATCCACTGCTTCAATTGTTCCTTGTATCAATTTTACATCAATTGAATTGTGAATCGTGAAATGATGGCATTGACTGCGCGGGGGAATGTTTGCATCAATCAAATGGGAAGACCCGAACCAGCTAAGTTCGGCGTTCTGTGAAACTGCAATGAACTTTGTTGTGAATAATGATGCTATTCTTAGGATAAGCTTTGCCAGTCGGCCATGTGCTTTAGTATAAGGCTGATGGACAGTCGCAAATATATGCTTTACACCGGCCAGTCTAGCTGCAATTATCGGCAGTGCCCCCGGGGCCATGTACTGAACATGTACAAAATCGGGCTGAATCTTTTTTATCTGCTTTTTCAGTAGACGGACTAGCTTCAGTGGGGTGATCTTTCTGGCCAGTTGCGGCAGCTCAACATGTGACCCTGCAGCTCGAAATTCTCTCACCAACTGGTCATCAAACTCGAAATAACAAAGCACGCAGACATCATAACCGCATGAATGCAAAACCCTTGCCAGGCTTAGAGATTGCATTTCAGTGCCGCCTCTTAAAAGACAGGGGATTGTTACCAAAACTTTCAACTAAAAGCTGTTTTGAGTGAAACTAGCTTATTCCTGCACTTTGATACCGCCCTATCCGCCTTAAAAATAAATTTGTAAAGTGATTTCACCTGCTTAGTCCAGCTTGCTTTATAGTTCTCCTCACCCCTCAGGTGGTCAAAAATCCGGAAGCTATTATTAATTGCATACTCAACCAACTTGTAAAGATGAATCTTTCCTGGAGATAGATTTTCAAATCGAGGCTCAATCGCTGGCATGTAATAGTAATATACCCCTGAAAACTTAAAGCCCAATTCATAACTCAATAATTCATCGCCAGCTTTCAGGGCAGAGAAATGAACAATGCCGGTTTCAAGACCATATTTTAGCAGGTTTTCATGAAATCCAGGTGCTTTATAAGCACGTGGCCATCGCTTTCTGTGAAGTTCAAGAAAATGAGGTAAAACACATAATGCATCCGAAATATTCCTATACTCAAATAGCCTTATTGGTCCAGCTTCCTCAATTCTTCTCATCTGTCTCCGTATATCCCCACGCAATGAGGCTCTCAGGCTTTGAAGGTATTGTTCAATACTACGAAAGCTTGTCAGATCACAAAAAGGCGCTACCTGCTCTTCCTTTGACCATCCATCACCAGTCATTTCTGTCAAAATGCCGTTTATTTCCAGAAAATCAAATGAGAATGTTTCTGAAATTCTTTTCAAGATACAGCTTAATACACTTTCCCATTCAAATTTATCATTGGCACCAAAACGATAAGGTTCATGGTAATCAAAATCTGAATATCCGACAGGAACGATAAGTTTCTGAAAGGCGTTTTTCCAGTTGCGATGCCAGATCACGAGGGGAAGGAAGAGAGTACCTGTCTCATTTTCGGCAATACAGAAGAGCGGGTCGAGCTTCCTCAGCGGACGGTAGGTTTCAAGCCATGCCATGCAAAGCACCGGATGGAAGAAGACGTGACCGTCTACCGCGTTCTCAGACCAGGTGAGCCATTTGCCCTGAAATTCAGGGCTGTAAATCGCACCCCAGTCAGTAACAAACTTTATTTTCCAGTCGCCTGACACCTCTTCTATAAAACTCTCTCGACAATTTCAAAGGGATAGTTGACCGCTTTCAGAAGTGACTTTGGTATTATGCCGCTCCAGGGCTTACCGTCAGAAGTAAGGGGCTCAAGATAGATATCAAGTAACTCTTTTTTTCGTAACAACTGTTTATTGATATCAATCTTCTGTAGTTTCTTAAGCCTTTTAACTGACAATTTCCAAGGTCTCAGGTTGTACCAAGCCCATACCCAATAATACCATAATTGT
>Ga0302241_1002149_pt1 | contig 12425 bp, 4 predicted proteins | sample AAG_UR_Arg_MG_FD_193532 | JGI IMG/M metagenome (GOLD analysis project Ga0302241, IMG submission 193532) | Enriched activated sludge microbial communities from anaerobic digester in WTTP, New Holstein, Wisconsin, United States - AAG_UR_Arg | ecosystem: Engineered > Bioreactor > Anaerobic >...
CGCAAGATTTCCTGCAGCTGTTGGAGCACTTGCTGGCTGTCCTTGTCCAGCCGCTCGCGCGCCTCGCTCCAAGCCGCAGCGATTTCCCGCACCAGCGTCTGGCCCGTCTCGGCCGGACGATCGCCGCCGGCCTGGAGGCCGGCTTTCAGCTCCCCCAGCCCGACGCGCAACGCCTCCAAGATCCGGGCACTGTCGGGCGGTTCTGCCTCGCGCTGCTCGTTCAGCCGGCGCAACAGGTTCTCGTTGCAGAATTCGTCGACGTTGTTCAGCAGGTTCTCCTCCGCCGTTTGCAGCGTACTCATGGGCAGCATGATGAGAATGCTCATCACCAGCGCCACCAACGTCGTGTCGAAGGCCACGGCGAGTCCGGTGGTCACCTGGCTCAACGAGCCCTTGATCACGTCCAGGTTCTGCGCGTCCTGCATGGCGCCGGAGAACCCGCCCACGGCTTTGCCGATCCCCACCACTGTGCCAATGAAGCCCAGAATGGGAATGGCCCAGATGAAGACTTTGACCATCTTGTAACTGGAGAGGATCGACGTGGCGTCGATGTTGGACTGCGACGAGGTGAGCGTGGCGACTTCTTGCACCGACCGCCCGGAGCCGAACAAGGTGAGCGCCCGCTGGACCCGATTGACCAGGAAGCTCGATTGCCATTTCGCCTTGATCGCCCCGATGTGCTCCAGGAAGAGGAGCACATTGTCCGGCGTGATTTCCTCGGAGATTTCCAGCGGGATGGGTCGGCTTCGAGCGAGGCTTTTTGCCAGGCGATCTTGCGGGACTTCAGCAGCAGGATGGTGAGCGACCAGAACGTCAGCAGCATGATGACATAGGGCACCAAGCCGCGATGCGCGAACAGTTCGCCGATATAGAGCCGGTGCAGCGGCAAGACGAAGAAAATGTAGAAGAGCAGCGTGAGCACCACGGCCGCGAGTCCCGAGAACACCAGGCTCACGCCCGTGCTGCCCGATCCGACGGCCACGTCTTCGCGGGGGCCCGTCTCCGCCGCGGCCGGCTCCAGGGCCCGTTGTGCAGCCGACTGCACGGCGGTTGCCGGGGCCGGTGCGGCGGCGACGGGCGGCTTCGGAGCGCGCCGTTCCGCGGCCGGACCAGCCGGCCCCGGAGGTGCTTCGCGGGAGAGCGTGGTCGCATCCGGACCGGCAGCGACCGCCTCGGGCGGCGCAGCGGGAAGCGACTCCGTCTCGTCCGTTGCCGCCGGCGGCTCCTCGCCGGCAATGACCTTGGTCGTGGCGATGGACGTCGCTTCCCCGTGTTTTTGCGGCAGGATCAGCAAGGGCGCCTTGCAGTTCGGACAGTCGACGATCCTGCCCAAGAACCAATCGGGGAACTGGAAGGCCTTTTGGCACGACCGACAAGTTGCTTTGACCGGCATAGGTTTCCCCTCAGAGGTTTTGGATCGGGACACGGCGACGGCGCTCAGCCAACGCCAATCGTTCCTGCGAATCTCACACCCAGGCTCGCGGCCCTACGGGTCTGCCGCGCAGCGAAAGCCAAGATCGTTCTCCCGGTGCGTGCGGGGCGCTCGGAGACTCCGCGCGTAGACCACACCATAGCCGCGGCAATGGATATCAAAGGCCCCGCCGCGAATCATCATGATGTCCGGACCCTCATTCGGCCACGGGTCTGCCGTCCACTCGCTGACGTTGCCGGCCAGACCGCGGACGCCCAAGGGCGACTCATCTCCGGGAAAAGCCTGGACGGGCGTCGGTGTGGGAGCGGGCCCCTCGAAGCAATTGCACAAGGTCTCGTCGAAGCGGTCTCCCCAAGGATACAGACGCTTCGTGGCTCCCCGCGCCGCCAACTCCCACTCGTCCGCCGTCGGCAGTCGCTTGCCCGCCCACCGCGCATAGGCGTAGGCGTCGAACCAATCGACTCCGACCACCGGCTGTTCGCCCGCATTGTACTTGGCATTCGTCCACAGCGACGGGGTGTGGTCCTTGTCCGCCGGCTGGTCCGGGTGCCGCACACGATCGTCGCCCTGCGCGCGCACGTGCTCCAGAAAGACCCGGTACTGAGCGTTGGTGACCTCGAAACGATCGATGCGAAAGGGCTTCATCGGGACCTGCTCGGGTTTGTCATCCAAGAACACTTCAACCAGATTATTGACTTTGGGCCTTTCCAGACGCAACAACTCCAGCAACGGCGTATCTTCCCCGCCCAGGGTGACTGCCCCTCCTGCGATGGCGACCATCCCCTCGGGCGGCGGCTCCTGGTTCGATCGCCGATCGCGGGCGCAACGGAACCCCAAATCATTATCGCAGACCTCCCGGTCGGCAAGTAACTGGAGGAACGTCAACCCGTACACGTCGCCGGGCGCAGTCCGCCAAGCGCCGCCGCGAAAGACGACTTTGCCGTCCGCACGGGGGCGGGAATCGATCCATTCCGAAACGTTGCCTGCCATCCCCAGCGGCGCGCCCACACGGTCGGCCGCCAATTTCGTCACCTCCAGCGGTCCGTCCAAAGGAGGAACGGCTTGCAGATACTTCAGATCCGAAAACTCGTTGCCCCAGGGATAGACGCGGCCGTCCTCGGATCGCGCAGCCAATTCCCACTCGTCCTCCGCCGGCAACCGCTTCCCCGCCCATCTCGCGTAAGCGTAGGCGTCAAACCAGTCGATCCCCACGACGGGCTGGTCCGGCCGCTGGAAACGCGGATCCGCGGCGTACTTCGATCGGCGATCGTTGCCGGGCTTGTCGTCCGGATGCGCGTATTGGGGATCGCTGCCGGCGGCGGCAAGGAAGGCATGGTACTGGGCGTTGGTGACCTCGTACCGGTCGATGAAGAACGGCTGCACTTGCACCTTCCTGGGCAGCGTGACGAGCAGCAATTCGAAGAGGTTTCCTCGGTCGAGTCCGTACTTGGCCAGCAAGCGGACGGTCACACTGTCGTCCCAGTAACCTTTGTACAGGAAGGGCTCTTTCACATGCACCATCTCGCCCGCTGGCCGGGGCGGCAGCGGAGAGCCATCTCCGGGTGGCGGGGTGGCGGGGACCTTCGGCAGGACCGCCAGTCGCTCCCCTGGAACCTCGGACTGAGGCTTCTCCCCTTCCCTCAGGACGCTGGCCAGCCCATACAGGCCCAGCAGGATCACGGGAGCGGAGAGCAACAGCAGGATGGGCGCGGCGCGCTGGAAGAAGGCTTTGACCACCGCCAGGAGCGAGGGCTCAGCGGCACGCGACCGCGGCGGTAGGGGGGTGGCGGCCGTCGCCGCGACACGCTGGACCGCTTGGGGCCGGCACGCAGGCCCTCGGTGCTGCCGGACCGCGGGGCGGCGTCTGTCGAGCCTGCCGGACGCGGCGCCGCCGGAGTCGCCAACTCGGCGTCGACGATCTCTTCTACGACAGGAACGGTCCGCGGCGGCGTGGCGGCCAGCGTTGCCGGGGGCGTGGCGGGCGCCGGAGCGACTGCGAGCGAGAGAACCCGCGCGCTGCCGCGCGGCAGATAGGTCACCGGCAGCCACCAATCGCGGCGGTGCTCGCCGCACTCCAATTGAATCCGAAAACGCGACTCATTCACCGTCGCATCCAGTGGCCGGCCCAGGGCCAGACCGCCGTACAGCGCCTGACACAGATGATGCGACGCCTCGATTTCCAGCCGTTTTCGCATCCCGATGCAGGGAATACCGGCTTGGGCCAGTCCGTGGGCGACTTCATCGCTGGCGTCCGCGTCCAGCACGACCAACCCCACGGTCTTGCTGTGTCCCAGCAATTGCCTCAAGACCTCGATGCTCAGCCGGTCACCCGATCCGTCCGCGCGTTCCAGGAACACCCCCACGCGGCCTTGACTTGCGTAGCCGTGACCGATGAAGTGTACGATGTGGGGGCCGCATTGCTCCAATTCCGCTCGGAGCGAGTCCAACTGGGCGTGCTGCAACACGGAGACGGCAAGCAGGTCTTGCGCTTTCAGGTGCCGCAGGCTCGCTTCCAGCCGCATCACCTGGCTGATCGCGTCCAAGTACCGGCCGTCGTTAGGCTCGGCCACGCAGACTAACAGGCGCAGCGGCAACGTCACGGCCGGAAGGCTAACGGCACATGCGTCGAGGTAACGACTCAACGGCGTCGCCCGGCCCGTCGCCAGCCATTCCTTGCGGACGTGATCGTAGGCCAATTCCCAAGGCAGACGCCGAAGCTCGTCGTCCAAGACGTGCAGCATCAGCCGCAGCGCGACATCCTGCCCCTCCGACGCGGTCGTGTGGCGATTGACGGCGTACGTGCTGCCCAACGTCTCGACGAACAGGGCCTCGAACAACTGGCGTCCGGTGTCGGCGAACCAGCCCGTGTCGCCGCTCTCCAGCGAGATGCGGGTCGCCAGCGCGGCGGCCGCTTGCCGGTCCAGCCCCAGCGTCCCTGACGGGTCGCCAACGATGGACGCCGCCTGGACCAGCAGCGGATAGCGGTCGTTCAGCGGTCGCTGCACGGTAATCCGAAATGCGGAGGCCAGCTCCGGCGAACTTGGGAGGCGTCCCTCGGGACATGGCGGACCCGGCGTGCCGGGTACGTCGGGACGCCGCGCGGGACGGGGCGCGACCTGGCGGGCGCCGGCATCCGTTTCGCGACCCGCGGCTTCCGCATGCCCGTCCGTCGGGCGACTACGCTCGCGCTCGGGCACCTCGGACCAAGGACGCCCCAACCCGCGGGCCGCCAAGGACGCGACTTGGGCTCCGGCCGTGAACCGGCCTAAAGCATAAATGACCTCCGCAGGCGACGTATATCGCTCGTCCGGGTCGCGCCGCAACATCCGATGGACGACATCGGCCAGTTCCTTGCTGATTTCCGGACGCCGGCCGGAGATGGGCGGAATCGGCCGGCCGCACAAAGCCTTGATCTTTTGAGCCGGCAACTTCAAGCCCAGGCCCCCGTACGGCGCGTGGCCGCTGAGCAGTTTGTACAGCGTTGCCCCCAGGCTGTAAATGTCGGCGCGGATGTCGACCCGGTGGCTGTCCGACATCTGTTCGGGCGCCATGTAATCGATGGTCCCCATCATGTGGCCGTCTTGAGTCAATTCCTCGCCCGCCTCGTCTCCCTCGCCCGCCGTCTGCAACAGGGCCAGTCCCAAGTCCAAGAGCTTGACGTACCCCTCGACGGAGAGCAGCAAGTTCGAAGGCTTGATGTCGCGATGAATCAGACCGTGCTTCTCGATGTGCTCCAACGCGACCGCCGCCTGACGCGTCAACTCGCACGCATCCGGGATCCCCAGACAGCCCAACCGCTCCACGAGCTTGGAGAGATTGATGCCCTCCACGTATTCCATGACCAGGTACAGTTGGCCCTCCCACTCGCCTGCATCGTGCGCCGCGACCACGTTTTGGTGGCCCAGTTTGCCGACGGCCTTCATCTCCCGCTGAAAGCGGGCCAGCATCTTGGAGTCCTGGCGCCGTCCGGGCTTGACCACCTTCAGGGCGACGAGACGCTCGAGCTGCATGTGCATCGCTTTGTACACGACGCCCATCGCACCTTGTCCAAGGACCTCCAGGAGCTGATAGTCGCGGATGCGACCCAAGCTGCCCTCCCTGGTGACCGTGGCTTCGAGTTGGCTGCCACCCGGTTGCACGCCGGAGCCCTCAGCGGCCGACACCGGACCGCCCGCCGAAAAAGACTCGGTTGGAACATCTGATCCCAGACGGCCCCGTTCTCCTGCGAAGCCCAAGTACTGCCGACACCGGGGGCAGGCGGCCAAGTGGACTTCGACCATGCCCCGTTCGCTTGCCGAAAGCGATCCTGCCCGGTATGCATCCAGCGTCACGCGACTCGGGCACTCCAGGATCGTCATGGCTTCTTTCCAGGGAGAGGTATCCGGGCGAGCTGCCTGATCAGCCCCCCCATTTCTTCTAGCCCATCGCGTCGATTATGCGCCACAGGTTCCAAGATGTAAACCATGACTAACGGTTGAACTTGCCCGTAAGTCGATCACGGAAACCCCGGTTCCTTGGACCCCGGAAAGGGCCTAGTTGCACAAACGGCGAAGGCTGCGTAGAATACACAAACCGTGTTTTCGGTCCAGATCCTCTATTGTCAAGCGGAGTTGGGCACCATGTTTAAGATCCACCGAGTTGCTCTACCAATTCTGATAGTTGCCGTGTTGGCCCTCAGCGGATATCCGGCCGGACCAGCCATAAAAGCGAAAGCTGCCGAGGCTCCGGCCGCCGCAGATCCATTCGCCCAGGCTCCGGGCGCCGAGGCTCCGGCCGCTCCGGCTCCAGATGCTGCGGCTCCGGCCGCCCCAGATCCATTCGCCCCGACTCCTGCCGCGCCGGCTCCCGAGCCTGCGGCTCCTGCCGCCCCGGTTCCCGAAGCGCCTGCCGCTCCGGTTCCCGAAGCGCCTGCCGCTCCGGCTCCCGAAGCGCCTGCTGCTCCGGCTCCCGAAGCGCCTGCTGCTCCGGCTCCCGAAGCGCCTGCTGCTCCGGCTCCCGAAGCGCCGGCGCCTGAAGCTCCGGCGCCGGCTGCCCCGACTCCGGAGGCCCCCGCTCCGGCCCCAGAACCAGAGCCACGCAAGAAGGCGCGGGAACGGGCGCCCGAGGTGTCGACGGAGCGGCCCGACGCAGCGCGTCTGCAGGATGAATTCCGTGTTTGGTTGGAAGCGGGGGATCATCTGCCTCTGGTGAATGCCGAGAGACTGACGATGCTCGACCTGCTCGACCTGGACAACGCCGGATTCGCCTGGCTCACGGAATTGAAACTGCGAGTTAACTGTGAACTCAAACCAGATCTTGAGGTGTCCGCGACAGATCGACAAAAGACCAGGGAGCATTTTCGGACGTTGATGGTACACCCTCAAATGGGGTTCCTGAAGCAGACGCTTCCCAATTTTCCCTATTTCTCGGGTCACACGACCGACGGACGGTCGCACATGTCTACCGTGATGACGCTGGTCGAAACCGTCCTGGGGCCCTACGTTGCTCCTGCTCCAACGGTCGGACCCCCTTCTGTTCCAAGCGTAGCTCCAGATCGCTCACGGGCCATGGAACGAGACGGTGGAATTCGACGGATCCCGGCTACGGGTGGAATCGAGGTCGGAGCTTGCTGTGGTGTCTGGCTGAGTGCCTGCGATCCCTGTGCGCCATGGCTGAGCTGCTACACCAGCTGCTGCACCCCATCCAGCTGTTGCCGTTGGCTGCCCCGGCGGAGAGCGTGCTGGGGCTGTTACTCGGTCCTCAGCCCGATGCCCTGCAGCGGGCGTTGTGTGGCACCGCTTCCGTGCCAGGTTTCGTCGGCGGGAAGCCGGGTCTCGACCAATCCGCTCGTCGCTTCGCCGCCGGCTGCGCCGACGTTGATTTCGCAGGCCGACATCGTTCGGCATTGGGCGGACCGGGAGGCGGGGCTGGCCGGCCAATTCGTCTCGCTCACTCGGTCCGCCAACTCGGCCAGCCACGAAGAACGTGCGGTGGCAAGTGACCTGTTCCGGTCGGGGTATCAAGCCTACTGGGACGGTCAGTACAAGCGTGCGCTGGAACGGCTGCAGTTGGCCGGGGACTTGAACGAGGGCGATGCGCGGATCTGGTATTTCCTGGGATTTGCCCAGTCGGCTTTAGGGCAGCGTGAGGCGGCGACTGCGTCCTTGGCCCGTGCGGTGCAGTTGCACGCCAAGCAGCCTCGCGACCGTTCGATCTTGGAATCGTTGCAGCGGATTCAAGGGCCTCAGCGAACGGAATTGCAGCGTGCCCTTCTGTTGGCGCCGCGCGATCGGCCAACGGACCCACCGCCGCGCAAGACGCCGGGGAGCGATTCGCCGCTGATCGCGAAAGCCCCCTGACGTGTTTTGGCCATCGGTATCAGGAGCGGAGGTCCCTGCCGTGGTCCGGATCTCGATTCGAGCCCCGGCGCCTGCGGGTTGGGTGACTGGCGCCGTCAAGAACGTGGGAGCCTTGATTGACGCCACTTGACTGGCGGGGTAAGCTTGCGCCTGGACGCTCGCAAACGGGCTCGACGGCGAGTGTCCGCCGGGTCTTTGTCCGCACGCGAGGCCTCGATCATGAATGCCCCCACCCCTGCGACTCATGGCGTTCGACTGCTGGACGGCCTGTGGCTATTAACGCTGGTGACCGCAGTCGGGTCGGTCTACGCCTGGGACCGATGGCGAGCCCCGTCCCCTGTCGCGGCGGCGACCGCCCCGAACGGGCCTCAGTTGCCGCCGTCTTCCGGCGATCTGATCACGCCGGACCCCTCACCCACCGCTCCTCCTTCGTCCTCCGCAAAAGAAATTCCCGACCAACCGGACACTGCTGCGCCGACCGCACAGGTCGAGCCGGCGCCGGCGGTCGATGCGTCCCAAGTCCTTCAAGGAGAGACGAATCCCAAGACGGGCGACAAGGCCGACACGTCCGCACCCCCGGCGCCGTCCCCGGTCCTGGCGGCCGCTCCGCCCGTCGAAGCCAGCGAGGGGGAGAAACCAGCGGCGAACACGATCGCCGCCATAGAAAAAGAAGACGTTCCCGAAACGAAGATCCTGCCGTTGGAACCGGAGGCTATCGAGGAGGACAAGCCGAAGCTGGCAGTGCTCGCCGTCACCATGCCGCCCCCCAACCAATTGGATCAGGTCGTCCACCAGTTCATTCAATATGACATCGGCCAGCTGCCGGGCCCGGCGGGCCAACAGGCGCTGATGGCGTTCAATCGTTTGGGCACAGAGTCGGTCCCGGCGCTGATCCGAGGTTTGAATCAGGCCGCCTGCCTCAGTGCAAGTTGTCCCATCATCGTGCTGACCCACAAGCTCAACACCACGCTGCAGAACTGCGGTCCGGAAATGATCGAGTTGGCGATCAGCCAATTGGGCGTGGGCGTGCCTTCCACGGCGCCCTACTGTCGGCGTCTGGAGGGCCTGAAGCAGCAACTGTTCACCCGGTTGTCCGGCGACCATCCGCTCCGGCAGGGGACCGAGTTGGCCGCCCGCCTGGCGATGAATCCTGCGGAGTTGCCGCAGTACATCCGGAGTGGCGATCCCAACCAGCGGTGGGCGGCGGCGCGTGCGATCGTAACGGGGGGCGCTCCTCTGGGCGACGAATTGATCCAGTTGCTGGGCGATTCCGAGCCGGCGATTGTCCAGGAAGCGCGGGCCGGATTGGTCCGGCTGGCCGGCAACAAGGATTTTGGGCCCGGCCCGGATGCCAATCCGGCGGCTCAGGAACGCGCGCTGGCGGACTGGCGGTCGTGGTGGCTCAAACGGTCGAGCAGCAGCGTCTTTCGCCGCGTGTCCAGGCTCACCGACGGCCAGCTTCGGCCAGCGCTGGCCGGCCAGGACGCGGAGGAGCGGTGGGCCGCCGTCGTGGTTGTGGGAAATCGGCGCCTGCCCTATGCCGAGGAACTGACGGGCTTGCTCCGCGATCCCGATCGGTTGGTCAGCCGGGAGGCGCGCAAGATCCTGGTCCAGTTGGCCGACGGCACGGATTTCGGTCCCCCCGAGGAAGCGGAACCGGCTGCGGTGGAGGCGGCCGTCGCCAAGTGGCAGCAATGGTGCCGGCTGCAGGCCTTGATCGCCCAGTGCGAGAAGACCGCGCCCGAGGAATTGATCGCCGGTTTTGGCAAGGCCGACCCCCTGGAGCGTCTGGCTGCCGTGCGTGTCGCTCGCGCCCGCAAGCTCGATCGGCCGGAAGCGTTCATTCAGGCCTTGGGGGACCAACAGCCGGAAATTTCTCAAGAGGCGCGACACGCGCTGGTCCAGATCAGCGGCGGTTCGGATTTCGGGCCTTCGGAAAACACCGATCAAGAAGCCGTTCAGGCCGCCGTGGCACGTTGGCTACGCTGGCTGCGGTGGCACCGGCTGATCGTGGCATACGGACCCAAGACGGAACCGGAGTTGCTACAGATCTTTGGCAGCGCTGAGCCATTCGAACGTTGGGCCGCGGTGTCCGTCAGCCGCCGCAAGGGGTTCCGCCCCGCGACGGCGCTGATCGAATTGCTCCGCGACAACAGCCCGGACGTGCAGCAGGAGGCACGCCAGGCATTAGTGGAAATCGCCGGCGGCGAGTTCGACTTTGGACCGGCCGAGGATAGCGACCCGCAGAGCAGGGAACTCAGTCAGGTGCGGTGGACGACCTGGTGGCAACGGGAAGAACTCGTACCCCAGTTGATGGCGATGTCGCCCGAGGAGTTGGCCGCCGCATTCCGCTCGCCGGCCATGCCCCAGCGTTGGGCGGCCGCGGCCGCCGCCCGCCGGATGCGGGCGCCGCTGCAGCCGGACTTGATCCAACTCGTCCGCGACCCGGACAACGAGGTCCGCCAGGAGGCTCGCCGCGCCCTCGCGCAGGCGGCCGGCGGTTCGGACTTCGGTCCGCCCGAGACCGCCGACGCGCAGGCCGTCGAGGCGGCGGTCCAACAATGGGAGAACTGGTGGGCGGGAGAGCAAGAGCGACGAGAAACGGCCGCCGCGCAGGCACTGAAGATGGCCAGGATCATCTTGGACAAGAATCCGAACGCCGCCCGAAAACGCCTGGACGACGTGGTGACGCAATACGCCGGAACTCAGTCCGCCCAAGCGGCGCAAGACCTGTTGAACAAGGTTCCCCAAGTCGTCTCCCGCGAAGATCCGCCACGCGGCAAGTCCGCACCCGGCGCCCCTCGGTCCGCCACGGGCAAAACGGGCCTCGCCGCCGAGCCGGAAGAGAAAGTGGCGCCCGAACAACTGGAGAAGGAAGCGGCTACGCTATTACGACACGCAAAGGAGTTTTTCTATCACCGTCCGGAGATGTTCCGTGACAGGCTCCGCGAGTTGATCGATCGTTATCCGGGAACGAAAGCCGCTCGAGAAGCCCAACGGCAACTGGAGGCGGAGGCCGCCAAGCGGGCGGCGACCGGAGCTGCGCGAAAGGCGGGCTGAACGGGATGTTCCATCAGCCGCATGGCGCCAGTTCCCGGTTGCGGCAATCGCCGCGCAAATCGGACCCTCGCGTTGCGGCTGATTGGCGCGATGTTCCGGGCAAGTCCATCCTCCGAGGCGTCCGTGCGGAGAATTTCGCTGATCATCCTGTTGCCCGCCCTCTTGCTGCCGGCTGTTCTGGCGGCACTGCGGCTGAACGATACGTCGCTCACGCCGGCCGGCGCCGCCTCGCGCATCCACGGCGTCGTCGCCGACGGGGACGGTCCGGTGGCCGCTGCGCGGGTGCGCTACAAGGCCCGCCGGGAGAGCACCCTCACGGATGCCGCGGGGCGATTCTCTCTGCCGGCGCGGGCGGAAACTGGCCTCCGAGTGACGGCGTGGAAGGAAGGCTACTACATCGGCGGGACGGAAGCTGCGGTGAGACCCCTGGAAATCCGCCTGGAACGGCTCCCGCTCGGGGACAGCCAACAGTACCGCTGGATCGACCCCCGTCCCCATGCCGCCGCGGAGAAACAGTGCGGCAACTGCCACGCGCAGATCTACGAGGAATGGCGGCTCAGCCCTCACGCCCACTCGGCGACCAATCCGCGGTTTCTGAATCTCTACGACGGCTCGGACGCGAACGGCCGTCCGCACGCCGGCTGGAACCTGATGGCCGAGTACCCGGACGGAGCCGGCGTGTGTACCAACTGCCATGCCCCGTCGGTCAGTCCGGGAAGTCCCGCCTATTTCGATCTCCGCCGGGTGCAAGGGACGGACGCTCTGGGGGTCCACTGCGACTTCTGCCACAAGATCCAGGACGTCAACATGCCGGCGCTGGGACTGACCCACGGGCGGGATGGCCTGACCTTGCTCCGCCCGCTCCGTGAGTCCCTGTTCTTCGGGTCCCTGGACGATGCCGATCAACGCGCGGACACCTACGCCCCCATCTACCAGCACAGCCTGTACTGCGCGCCGTGTCACGAGGGTGTCGTGTTCGGCGTTCATGTCTACAGCACGTATTCCGAATGGTTGGCCAGCCCGCAGGCCGCTGCGGGTCAGCACTGTCAAACCTGCCACATGACTCCCAGCGGCACCTTGCGGAACATCGCTCCGGGGCAAGGCGGCGTTCCCCGCGACCCCGCCACGTTGGCCAGCCACGCCGAGCTGGGCGAGCGCGTGGATCGGTTGCGGCGCTGTCTCCATCTCGAAATCCGCGTTTCCCGGCGTCCGGAGGGTGCCCTGGCCGAAGTCACGGTGGGCCTGACGGGCGTCGGCCACCAGTTGCCGACGGGCTATATCGATCGGCAGCTGATCCTGTTGCTGGACGCCCACGACGGTCAAGGCGCCCCCGTCGAACTCCTCGCCGGTCCGCAGTTGCCCGCCATCGTGGGGGCCTGGGTTGGGCGGCCAGGGCGTCTGTACGCGAAACAGCCGCAGGACTTTGACGGCCAAAGCCCCGTCCCTTTCTGGCGTGCCCGCCCTGAACTGCTCGACACGCGGTTGAAGCCGGACCAGCCGGACCAAAGTCAGTATCTCCTTGCCGGACAGGCAGGAACCCTTCGGGTGCGTCTGGTGTATCGCCGCTTCTGGGAACGCGTGGTACACGAGAAATC
>Ga0302241_1002151_pt1 | contig 12419 bp, 9 predicted proteins | sample AAG_UR_Arg_MG_FD_193532 | JGI IMG/M metagenome (GOLD analysis project Ga0302241, IMG submission 193532) | Enriched activated sludge microbial communities from anaerobic digester in WTTP, New Holstein, Wisconsin, United States - AAG_UR_Arg | ecosystem: Engineered > Bioreactor > Anaerobic >...
GTCGCCGCGGCAGGACTCGATCCGTACTTTGCCGTGGGCCGGGACAAGCACCACGCATCGACGTTGTTCGGATTCTGCTGATTATGCCGCTTTCACCTTGCCCACGGTTAGCTGCTCGGGGACGGCGGTCTGGAGACTACGCTGCTTTCGGAAGAAGGACTGCTCCGCGACGGCGGACAGCTGGGGGAAGACGGTCTGGAGATTTCGCTGCTCTCGGAAGAAAGACTGCTCGGCGACGGCGGACCGCTGGGGGACGACGGTCTGGAGACTTCGCTGCTCTCGGAAGAAGGACTGCTCCGCGACGGCGAACTCTTGGAGCTGTCCAGGAAACAACTGCTGCTCAAGGATACATCCGCCATGTCTAAAGCCTGCCAAAGGCGAAGAAGCTGCTTCCGGCTGCGTACGGTTGGAGCCAACCGCCAAGTTTAGCAGGTCTCCTGACGCATTCAAGGGAAAGTCGCGGAAATCCGCACGTTGGCAGGTGCGCTAAGCCGCGCGCGGTACAATCGGTCGGATGAGTTTCTTGACCACACACCATGCACTCGCAACACGGAGCCACACCGTCTCCTTGGTCTTTCCTCGTGACCTCTAACACCGTGCGAAATCCCGCAGAAAATGAAGCCACGACCTGCGGAAGTTACGCCTGCAGTGTAGTCGAGTGTAGTTAATTCCCGTGACTTGGCCTGAATCTGCGGGGATTGTCAGTGATTCGCAGTCATAACGGAAAGTCCCAGAATTGCCGCGTTTTCTGCGAGATTCCAGGGCTTCCCGTGAGCCTGATGCTACTTATCGTCACAGAGGATGTACACGAGATTGGGCCGAGCCGGCGAGTCGGCCGCGGGTGCCGAATCGGAGGCGACGGCCAGCACGAGGATGAAGGGAATCAAGGCGGGAACAATGCGGTACATGGCTGCACTCCGTGGTCCGACTGAGGGCAATTCAAAACTCAAGAAGAAAATCCCGGTTTCTGCGAACGAATCAGCTTCGGACCCAAAGTGCCATGAACGTGCCTTGGCTGCAACGTCTTGCATCGTGACGTGGTTTTGACAAGACTCATGGCGCGGCCTTCCGAGAAATGACCCAATCCAAGCGCAGGCGGCATTGACGCTCAGGGGGAGCTTACCACTGGGCCGGTACGACCGCAACCTGGGCAATTTCGTGTGAGACGGATTGGTAATCCGTCCTACGGCCAGTTGTTCAACTTATTCCTGCGCGGACGCTAAGAAGGTACACAGCGGAGAAGACGCCCGACGTTCGGAATCGAGCAACGTTCTTTCAAGTTCGTTCTTTCAGGCTCGGCAACATGTCCCAGACCGACGCAACAGAATCCGGCGGGGCCGAAGACGGTCCGACCAGCGAGGAATTCTTACCCCGGCGGGATTCCGCCGCGGCGGCGACCGGCTGGGGATTGTTGGCCATAGCGCTGTGGAGCACCACGATCGCTTGCTCGCGCAGCGTCGCTGAACAAGTCGGCGTGTTCACCGGCGCGGCGACGGTGTATCTGGCGGCTGGAATGCTCGGTTGCGGAGTCCTGATGGGGCGCAGGCGACTGGGCTCCGTGCTGCGGCATGCCGGTGGACGTTATCTGTTCGGCTGCGGCTCGTTGATGGTGGCCTATACCGTGCTGCTGTACGCCGCCGTCGGTTTTGCACAGACGCGAGCCCAGGTGATCACCGTGACGGTGGCCAATTATCTGTGGCCCAGCCTGACGTTGCTGTTCGCGGTGCCGATCCTGGGCTGGCGAGCGCGGCCGCTGGCGCTGGCAATCGGAACGCTGCTGGGTGTGACGGGCGTAGCGCTGGCCGTGGGCGCGGACAGCCTGACCACCGATACTGCCGTGTCGTGGACCGCTCATGGCAACTCAACGCTGCCAGCCTTGTTGGCCGCCGTGGCCTGGGGGCTGTACTCGAACCTCAGCCGCCGCTGGGGAGGCCCTCAAGCCGAAAACGCCATGCCCGTGTTTCTGTTGGCCAGCGGTCTGGTGTTGGTGCTGATGCGGGCGTTGCGAGCCGAGCATTCGGTCTGGACGGCGCGCGTGGCCGGCGAGGTGGCCTACCTGGCCTTGTTCCCGACGCTGCTGGCCTATGTCTGCTGGGACACGGCCGCCCGCCGTGGCAATCTGTCCCTGGTCGCCGCCCTCAGCTACCTGATACCTCTGCTGTCCGTTCTGGTCAGCAGCGTTTATCTGGATTTGCCCGTGCGACCACAACAGTGGCTCGCCAGCGTACTGGTCGTGACGGCGGCCGTGTTGTGCAAGAGTTCGGTGCGGACAGGGCAAGGCGGGCAGGGCGGGCAAGGCTCGCAAAACTCTTGACGCGGCGACGGGCCGACAAGACTGGAACACCATCTGTCCGTGCGGCGTCATGTCAAGTCCAAAGCGGCGACAAGGCGCCGCACTCCAAATGCCCGCCTCCAAATGCCCGCCTCTGCGCCGCACCTCGATTGCCGGACGCTCGCACGGCGACTATATTCGGATCTGTTGACGTTCCTGACGCCACCGCGCGGACCGTGAAACAGAGCTGGTCCGCCCAACTTGAAGATAAACGTGGCCGAGACAGTCCCCACCAACGATCGCAGCACCGCTCCATCGCCCGGCCCACGGCCGTGGCGGCGGTGGGCGGTGCGATTTGCCTGTCTGGCCGTGGCCTGCGCGCTACTGGTCCCGGCTTGGCCTTGGGATGTGGCCAGGCTGGCCATACCGGCGCTCAGTCCCTATGTCGCGATCGCTGCGACGGTTGCCACTCGGTCGCTCAGCTTGGCCGCGTTGTTCGCCCTGCCCGTGCTGCTGCTGGTCCTCGTGCGGCGGCGGTGGCTGTGCCGGTACGTGTGTCCCACGGGTCTGCTGGCCGATCTTGCGGGACGGCTGCGCGGGCGCGGCAATTCGTACGGGGCCCGCTTGCCGCCGATCGGCCAATGGCTGGCGCTGCTGACGGTGGGCGGAGCCGTGCTCGGCTGGCCGCTCTTTCTGTGGCTGGACCCGCTGGCGATCTTCGCCGCCTTTGTCCACGTCTGGGGGCGCGAAGTCGGCGGCACCGCGTGGCTGTGTGCCGCCGGCCTGCCGCTGGTCCTGGCGATCAGCCTGATCGTTCCCGGCGTGTGGTGCGCGAAACTCTGCCCGTTGGGCGGGACGCAAGAGTTGCTGGCTTGGCCGTTGCGGAAATTCCGCCGTCGCGAGGCCGACGAAGGGCCGCCACCGCGAGCCTGGCCGCTGGCGCGGCGCGTGGTGCTGTCGGGAGGATTGGGCGCCCTGGGCGCGGTTGGCGCCGTACGTTGGATTCGGCGGCGCCCGTCCCCGCCGTTGCGCCCGCCGGGAGCGGCGGCCGGCGAGCAATTCACCGGCCTGTGCGTCCGCTGCGGCAGTTGCGCCCGCGTCTGCCCTTCGCAGATCCTGCATCCCGACCTGGGCGAGTTCGGCGCCGATTCGTTCCTGACGCCGCTGGTCCGTTACGAGAACGAGTACTGCCTGGAGACCTGCCAGCGGTGTACGCACGTGTGTCCCAGCGGCGCGCTGCGGCGGCTGACCGCGGAGGAGAAACCGCGTGCGGTGATGGGCCTGCCGCGAGTCGATATGGACGTGTGCCTGTTGGGCGACGACCGCGAATGCGCCATCTGCCGCAACGCTTGCCCGTACGAAGCGATTCGGATCGTGTTCTCGGAGGAGACGTACCTGTCGACGCCGGCGGTCGATCCGCATCGCTGCAACGGCTGCGGCGCCTGCCAGGTCCGCTGTCCGACCGAACCCGTCAAGGCCATCGTGGTCTACCCGCCGATTTGAAACATGGCCCGCTGAGGCCGCAAGAATCCCGGCTCGTCAAGGCCGTGTCCGGGCTTCTTCGCGCCGACGCAGGCCCGGATGACGGCGGCCAGATCGTCGTCGCTGCCGTCGCCGCGCAGGATGGCCCGCGCGTCCCATTCCACGGTCGAGAACAGGCAGTTGCGGACTTGGCCCTCGGCGGTGATCCGCAGCCGGTTGCAGTCGCTGCAGAACGGTTCCGAGACCGGATTGATGAACCCGATCAGGCTGCCGTCAGGAAATCGGTAGTCAAGGGCCGGCTGGCTGGGATCGGGTCGTTCGGCGGGCGTCAGCGGCCCGAATTCGGCCTCCAGTCGAGCGCGGATTTCCTCGCCGGGCAACACCAGGTCGTTTTGCCAGCGCCGTTCGGCGTCCAGGGGCATGAATTCGATGAACCGCAGTTCCAGGTCGTGTTGGCGAGCGAATTCCGCCAGCGGCACAATTTCATCTTCGGTAATGCCCCGAATGGCGACCGCGTTCAAGCGGATGCGGCGGAAGCCCTGGACTTGAGCCTCGGCGATCCCGGCCAGCACCTGATCCAAACCGCGGCGGCGAGCGATCCGCTCGAACGTCTCCTCGCGCATCGTGTCCAGGCTGATGTTCAACCGCTGCAGGCCGGCCTGCTTGAGCGCCGCCGCCTGCTGCGCCAGCAGCATCCCGTTGGTCGTCATCGCCAGATCGTCGATGCCCGGCACGGCCGCCAGTTTGGCCACCAACTTCGGCAATTCGTGACGCACCAGCGGCTCGCCGCCCGTGATCCGCAGCTTGCGGACGCCCAGCGCAGCCGCCACGCGCACGAACCGTTCGATCTCCTCGAACGTCAACAATTCGCGGCGCGGCTTGAATGGGGCGTCCTCGTGCGGCATGCAGTAGAAGCAGCGGATGTTGCAGCGGTCCGTCACGCTGATCCGCAGGTTCGTGTGTACGCGGCCGAAGGAATCGACCAGAATTTGGGAGGTAGTCATCTTCTGTAGCCTGGCTCTCCGAGCCGTGCCTCATTTGTAGCCTGGCTCTCCGAGCCGTGCGGACGTGTTCGAAATCGCGGCCGGATCGTACGGCTCGGAGAGCCATGCGGCGGGGGATCGCCCGTTCCGTGTGCCTACGACGGTTCCGTTTTCAGCCCCGGATGCACCCAGTGGCTGCTGCCATCAGCGTAATTCTCTTTTTTCCAAATGGGGACGAACTGTTTCAAGGTATCGATCAGCCACTTCCCCGCCGCGAAGGCGTCTTCGCGGTGCGGGCTGCTGACGGCAATCGCGACGCTCGCTTCGCCCACGGCCACTCGCGCGACGCGATGTACGATCGCGCAACCGACGAGCGGCCAGCGCCGGCGGGCCTCGGCCTCCAGTTCCGCCATTTTCTTCTCCGCCATGTCGCCGTAGCATTCATAGTCCAGCGATTCCGTGCGCCGCTCGCCGGTGATCTCGCGCGTGGTGCCCAGGAACAACACGGTCGCGCCGGCCAGCGGCGATTGGACGCTCTGCAGGACCTGGGCGACGTCGATCGGGTCCGTCGTGATGGAGATCATGGACAGCCTTTCTACCACGCAGGACGGATTGGCAATCCGTCCTACTGTCCCACATCGGCTTGCGTCCAGCAGCCGTCGATCCATCGCCACATCGTGCCGTTGGGATTCCTGTCCTGCAAGCACGGTGGCAGGCGGTGCGGGCGAACGTTGTCGTAGGAGTGCAGCGCGGCGAAACGACGCAGGGACGCCGGGATGCCGACGGCCGTAAAGCCGGGATGACCGGTCGCCGGATAAGGTCCGCCGTGGTTCATGGCCGGACTGACGGCTACGCCCGTGGGCATCTTGTCGTTCAACAATCGGCCAACTCGCTGCCTCAGGTGCGCCACGATTCGGTCGTAAACCGCGTCGTCTGACCCCGCGGTGTCCGTGTACACGCAGCCGGTCAAGTTGCCTTCCAGCCGATCGAGGGCCAGGCACAATTGGTCGATGTCCTCCGCGATCACCAGCAGCGAACAGTTGCCGAACGCTTCGGTCTGCAGGGCTTCCGCTTGGCGGACGAATTGTTCGCCCGACACGGACAGCAGCGTGTTGGCGTGGCAGTAGCCCTGACCGCCGCCGGGCGTGCCGCCGACGATCACCTGGGCGCCCGCCGCCCGCAACGTCTGCAGACCGGATCGCAACGAGTTCTCGACCGCTCGCGACAACAGCGTGCCGACCGGCGCCGCCTGGAAGCGGCCGGCGATCTGGCGGACAAAGGCATCGGTCGCGTCGCCTTGGACCAACAGCACGAGTCCCGGATTCGTGCAGAATTGGCCCGTGCCCATCAGGCAGCTGGTCGTGAACTCCTCCGCCAGCTGCGCACCGCGTTCGCGCAGCGCACCGGGCAGGACCACGACCGGATTGACGCTGGACAATTCCAGGTAGATCGGCTTGCCGGCCGCATCGGCGGCGGCCTTGAGCTTCAGGCCTGCCGCTCGGCTGCCGGTGTAGCCCGTGGCTCCCGTGCGCGGATCGGACACCGCACGCTCGCCGTCCGTGTGACTGGTGCGGAATATCAGTTGCACGGTGCCGCTCGGCAGGCCGGCGGCCTGCCGAGCGGCTTCCGCTTCTTCGGCAAAGATCCGCGTGGTGCCGGGATGGGACGAATTGGCCTTGGCGATCACCGGATTGCCGGCCGCGATCGCCGCTGCAAAGTCGCCTCCGGAGATGCTGCCGAAGGCGAACGGGAAATTGTTCGGCCCGAACACCCACACCGGTCCGATCGGGGCCAGGCAGGAACGGATGTTCGCGCGCGTGTCGATGGTGGGCAGAGCCCAGGAGCCTTCGCGAGCCGCGACCGCCGCTTGCCGCAGTTGATTTGTCGTCCGCGGCAGTTCCACGGCGGCCAGTCGCGGCGAGCGAGGCAAGGCCGTCTCGGCGTGGGCCGTCTCCACTAATTCGTCCCGCCGTGCCTCGATGCGCGTCGCGTACAGTTCGAGAAACTCGGCCAACCGTTCGCCCGGCAGCGACCGCAGTACGGCCAACGCCCGAGCCGACGCCGCCAGGGCGTCGTCGCAATCTTGCCAGCTGCTGACCGGGTATTCGTCAGGCAGCGACTGACGCGTTGCCGGATTCTCCGCTTGGAACGTGGCGCTGGTCCGTGCGGCCCGCCACTGGCCGTCGATCAAAATCGGTTGTACGGTCATGATTTCATCCTTGCACAATCGGATTCGACAAGGTCCCGATGCCGTCGATCGAGACGGCCACCAAGTCGCCTGGCTGCAGCGTAAAGTCGCGTTCCGGGACGATGCCGGTGCCGGTCAACAAGAATGCCCCGTTGGGAAACGAGTTGTCGCGGCCCAGCCATTGAATCAGATCTTCAAACGAACGGGCCATCTTGGCCACGCTCGTCGTGCCCGCAAACACCACCTCGCCGGCGCGGCGGATGACCAGGCGGATGTGGACAGTGTCGAGCGGCGGCATCGCCCCAGCCAACGTGATGCACGGTCCCAGGCCGCAGCAGGCGTTGTACACCTTGGCTTGCGGCAGATACAGCGGGTTCTCGCCCTCGATATCCCGCGAACTCATATCGTTGCCGGCGGTGAAGCCGGCCAGTTGCAGCCGCGAATTCAGCACCAGCGTGATCTCCGGCTCCGGCACGTTCCACGCCGAATCGGCCCGAATCCGCAGCGGCTGCCCCGGCCCGGCCACGCGGTGCGGGTTGGCTTTGAAAAACAGCTCCGGACGGGGCGACGAGTAAACGCGGTCGTAGCAGGACGCCGCCGTTGCGGATTCCTCCATCCGCGCCGCCTGGCTGCGCTGGTACGTCACCCCCGCCGCCCAGACTTCCTGCTGGTCGATCGGGGCCAACAGCCCCACGTCGGTGGCCGGCGTCTCGCGACCGGCATCCAGCAGCGACCGCGCCGCCTGCTGCGGATCCTCCGCCTCCAAAATGTCCGCCAGCGTCTGAAAGGAACTCCGAGACAGATCCAACGGCACGACCTGGTCGCCGTCCCATTGTCCGACACGCGGTTCCCCTGAATGCGAAAGGTATTTGATCAGTTTCATGGCTAAGTCTCGACTTTGTGGCCAACATGCGGAGGGCGCGATGTGGGCGGGCTCAGTAGGTTTCGATCTCCTCCGGCACGAAATGCGTGGCTCGCAACATAAGCGAAGCTTCCTTCAAGCGGGAGTACAGGCTTTCTTCAGAAGGGCCGAAGAGGCGGACAGAAAAATGAGGTGACAGAAAAATCGGGAACGAGAGCAGGCGGCTGCCGGCAGGAAGACACGAAGGTCCTTTCCCAGCACCCTCGTAGGTCCTTTTTCTGTCACCCCATCTTTCTGTCAGCTTCTTCTCTTTCTTCCGACTTTCCGTGTTCTCGCAGTCCGTCGCATGGCCATCTGTGACCTCGCCACCGTCTGTTCGCACTGTCGACCGTTTCGCGCCGGTCGCCTGCTCGTGAGGCGTCTACTGCCGCGGCTCCGACATCCGCTTCTGGATTTCCTCCGAGTACATCCGGCCGGCGAGCGATTTTTCGGGGATCACCTTGTACAACTCGGGCCGGCGGCCGGCGATCAGGACCGAACGCAGATCCTCACGCCGCTCCGGGATGGTCTGGGGGTAGTAACCGGCCAGGTAGCCCGGTTTGCCGGCCCGCCCTGGCTTGTCGGAACGTGCAAACCAGATCGGGCCGGCATCCAAGTCGATCTCGGCCGTACACACGCTGTCGGTCCAATATCGCGACGCGGCTTGGATGTAGCCGTAGGGGTCCAGCACATAGCTGCGCTGGCTGATCTCGGACATCGGCAAATGGGCGGCCGCGATCCAGACGCCGTTGTCGATCGCGCGGGCTTGCTGCATCCACAAATTGAACTGCCCGGACGCGCCCCACGACTGTGACGGGCAGAAGATGATCTCGGCCCCCTGCAGAGCCAGCGAACGGGCGATCTCCTGCGAGTAGATGTCGCCGCAGAGTTGGATGCCGATCGCGCCAAAGTCGGTTTGGAACACCGGCAGCTCGACGCTGTCCCCGTATTGGGAAATGCGGTACTTGCCGATCACGGCGCCGCCACGGTCCCAAAGATAAGCCCACGACGCGCGGCCGCCGTGGGAATAGGGTATCTGCGGATCTCGCAGGCCGCCGATGATCACATAGGTATTGTACCGCTTGGCCTTCTCGGCGACCAGCGCCAGCGTCTGCCGGCCGTTCTCGTCGTCGGTGTTCAGGCCGAATTCGGTCATCAGGATCACGTCCGAGCCGAGTTTTCCCGCTTCGTCCAGGATCTTGGCAAACTCCGAATCGGGCCGGGGGTTGGGTCCGTGCTCGAAGCCGACCGTGGCGATGCTGACGCGGATCTTCCGCCGCTCGCCCTTGAACACCTTCGGCTTCACACCGGGATCGGCCAGGTATCGGAACAGGCTGCGGTCTTCTTTGAACGTCAGGTGATAGACATCCTTGGGACGGGCCAGATCGACGGGCGCGACCGCGACGCCGGGGCGAATGCCGGTGTCGGCGAGCACGATCCCGGAACGGTCGATCACACAGCCGCGGCCCAGCGGCTGGCCGGTGTACGATGGATGGTTGCTGCACAGGTACGGCAGCTCGCCCGCGTAGCTCGCCGCCACCACCGTTACGTGATCGTCAAAGGCCTGGGTGCGGAGCGTCACTTCCAGCGGAAACTGCTGCGGCACTGGTTCGACGCCCAGCGACATCAGGATCAGCTCGGCGCCCTCGAGCGCCATGACCAGCGGGATTTCGGGCCAGTAATGGTCCGAGCCGATCATCAGGCCGATCGTGCCCAGCGGCGTGTCGAACACGGGCAGTTCGTTGCCCAGCGCGAGGTTCTCGTCCGGCAGCCGATGCGACTTGCGGTACTTGCCCACGACGCCGCCATCGGGGCCGACCAGGTACGAGGTGGAATAGAGTTGGCCGCCGTCCTGCTCGCGGAGATTGGCGGCGACGTACATCTTGCCCTTGGCAGCCGCCCCGGCAATGGCGTCCAGGGCCGCTTTGGCCGCCGGCCCGCCGTCGGTTGGCACGCAATCCTCCGGCAGGCAGACGATTTGCGCCTGCTGAGCGGCCGCCTGGTCCAGCATCTGCAGGACATGATCCAGCGTGCGGTCTTTCGCCTCCCACGATTGGGACGCGGCGCAAAGACGCGTGGTCTTCGCCATCTCGGCACGCGCCGGCAGCAGCGCGGCCAAGAGCAAAACTGCAGCAACACACGGTACGATCATCTTCGTTTTCATCGCGTCGTCCTTTCCCTGAAATCAAAGTGCCAACGCACCATCCTCTTCTCCCCAGGGTCGCTTGTCACCACGGCTTCCCCGAAATCCACTGCGATTCGCGGGAGTTTTGAACCGTGGCGATCTGCACTCGATGACAATTCCGTCTTCCGGATTCTGCGCCTATTGGTATCCGGCCGAAGAACGCGGTAGGATGGCGGCTCAGCGGGAAGGCTTTCCGTTTCCAATTGTTCACTCCACGAGAGGAGTCATTCCATGGCATCCGAGATCACTCGCCGCACGTTCGTCAGTTCGGCCGTCGCTTCCGGCGCTTTTTCCTTCTCCATCGTACCCCGGCACGTGTTGGCTGGCAGCGGGCAGGTCGCTCCCAGCGACAAGATCACGCTGGCCCACATCGGCATGGGCACGCAGGGCTTCCGCGAAATCGGCGGTCTGCTGGCGGATCCGGAAATCCAGATCGTCGCCGTGTGCGACCCGAATACGGACAGCAGCGATTACGTGGAGTGGGGCAAGGGCGGCCTGCGCAATCAGATCCGAGGCTACCTGGGAAACCCGTCGTGGCGAGAAAACGACAACGGTTGTCCCGGCGGCCGCGAGGTGGGCCGAGAAGTGGTCGATACGTACTACGCAAAGCAGCGGGGTGCGGACAAGTTCCAAGCCTGCGCCGCCTATGCCGACTTCCGCGAATTGCTGGAGAAAGAGAAGGACCTGGACGCCGTCAAGATCATGACGCCGGACCATTTGCACGCGACCATCGCGGTCGCGGCCATGAAGAAGGGCAAGCACGTGATGACGCACAAGCCGATCGCCAACCGGTTGTACGAGGGCCGACTGGCCGTGGAAACGGCCCGCCAAACGAAGGTCGCCACGCACTTGCTGGCCTATGGCGCCGCGCCCGGCAACGGGCTGATCGCGGAGCGGATCAAGCAGGGCGTGATCGGCCCGCTGCGGGAAATCCACAACTGGACGAACCGTCCCGTGTGGCCGCAGTACACGGAGATCCCCAAGGACAAGCCGCCCGTTCCGAAGGGGCTCGATTGGGACCTGTGGCTGGGTCCCGCGGTCGACCGGCCCTTCCATCCGCACTACACGCACACCGTGTTCCGCGGCTGGTACGATTTCGGGGGCGGCTCGATGGCTGATATGGGCATCTACAGCCTGTGGCCCGTGTTCGCCGCGCTCGATCTGGGCGTGCCGGTCAGCGCCGAGGCATGGAAGACGCACACGTGTACGATCGAGGACGGCGTCAGCCGGACGGTGACGAACGATTTCGCTTACCCCACCGCGTGTGCGATCCGCCTCAAGTTCGCTGCGCGCGGCGATGCGCCCGCCGTCGAGCTGTTCTGGTACGACGGCGGCATGAAGCCGCGGCTGCCTGAAGAAGTCGAAACGCACAACGTGGAGATGGGCCGTGAGGGCATCCTGTTCGTCGGCCAGCAGGGCGCGATCATGGCCGGCTTCCACGGGCAGAACCCGCAATTGTTCGCCCGGGGCAAACGGGAACCGCTCTGGAAAGACGGCCAACCGCCGCAACCGGCCCCGGCGGAACGCGGCAAGCGTCACGGATCGTGGAAAGAAGCCGTGCGAGGCGGCGCCCCGTCGCCGGGAGATTTCCTGAACGCCGCGTCGATCACGGACGCCGTCAACCTGGGGACCGTGGCGCTGCGAGCCGGCAGGAAGGTCGAATTCGACAGCGAAAAGATGCGCATCACCAACGCGGCGGACGCGAACAAGTACCTCCGTCGCGAGTACCGGCAGGGCTGGGAGCTGTGATCCGGAGCCGACTTTTTGGAGTGCGGTGCCTTGTCACCGCTTTGGACAGCGGCCCGAAGCGTTACGGACGATTGGGTTCAGGAGGCGGGAGTAGATGCCGGAACTGCGAAGACTTGTTCCGGCCTACTTCACATATGACGCGTCTTGCCCCGGTTGACAATCACCGGTTCTAGCCGGTATACCCAACACTGACTCATTGAGCGATTCTCGCAAACGAACACTGGAGGGCGATGCGATGATTCTGGGCAAGTTCTGGCGTGCGTTAAAGGCACAAGTGAACAAAATGGCCAACTTCTTCTGGACGGCCGATCCGATCGCCCAGATGCAATACGAATACGATTCGGCGGTGTCCCAGCTGAGCGAAGGGCGGGAAGGGCTGGAGCAGTACCGGGCGCTGGTCGAACGCGTGAGCCGGCAGGTGGCGGCCGACAAGCAGCACGTGGCCAGCCTGGAGGCGAAGATCAAAGCCTACTTGACGGCCGGCGACCGCGAGACCGCGTCGCGGTTTGCCCTGGAGTTGCAGAAGACCAAGACGCAATTGGCCGAGGACCAGGCCCAGCTCGACATGCACGAAACGGCCTATAACAACAACGTCGCCAAGATCAAGCACGCGACGAAGAAACTGTCGGACGTGCGGCAGAAGATCGCCAAGTATGATG
>Ga0302241_1002158_pt1 | contig 12362 bp, 10 predicted proteins | sample AAG_UR_Arg_MG_FD_193532 | JGI IMG/M metagenome (GOLD analysis project Ga0302241, IMG submission 193532) | Enriched activated sludge microbial communities from anaerobic digester in WTTP, New Holstein, Wisconsin, United States - AAG_UR_Arg | ecosystem: Engineered > Bioreactor > Anaerobic >...
TTTAGCTAATAGCTAACCGCCAGCTGCTAATCGCTAACCGCCAACTTCTTCACCTCCTCCACAGTTAACCCTGTTATTTTTGCAATTTTTTCTATTTCTATTCCTAAATTTAATGAATTTTTAGCTATCTCTATTTTTTCCATTTCTCTTCCTTTTTCAATTCCTTCTTCCCTTCCTTTTTCAATTCCTTCTTCCCTTCCTTTTTCTATCCCTTTTGCTTCCCAGGTAGTTATCATCTCAGTCACCCCCTTATATTCTTCTCTTTTTACTATTTCCTCAAATTCTTTTTCTTCCTTTTCATTAAGAAAAAGTAATGACTCCTCAAATTTTATAATAGTAGAAAATAATTGTTAATTCAATTGACATAGATCAATCTTGTTCTTCCTGAATTATTTGTATAGATATAAGATATTTAATATAATCTCTCTCAGTCATAGGACAGTTAATAAAATCAATAAGTTGCTTTTTATCTTTAAATTTAAGCTGATCCTTTATCTGTTTCAAAATATTATCTGTTAAATCTTTTTTACCGTGGCTTGCTTTAGTCCTTATATCAGTCTTCTTACCCTTATAGCGAAACCTGTATATTCTATGATGGGTATCTTTCCTTTGCTCAAAACCTTTTTTCATAAGAGCATTTTCCAGATTTCTATTAGATATGGTTGGGGAACTCATAGGATTTTATCCAGATTGAATTTTATTGAATCTCTCAGTTTAATTGCTCTACAGGTGAGTTTTTCATCAGGTTCATCCAGTAAGTCATCACATAAAAAGGCAAATTCTTCATGTAAATCATTAAAGGCTTCTTCTTTGTTCTCGGAGAATGTATGGAGACCATATTCAGGAACTTTATATATCCATAAATCATCTTTAAATTCAGAATAGCAAATAACAGCCTTTTTCAGGATATATCTCTTATTATCCCATAAAAATTCTTTAATATAAAAAGATAAATTGTTTATAGAATCATATAATTCCCGGGATCTATTATATAAAATTGTTTTAACTGATATTGGAGAAAAGACGTTTATTTGAAATACACAGGAAGGAGTAATAAATGATGTGGTCAGCGCATGGGAGTTATTTTTATATGATGTTATTGTTGTAACACTCATGATTTATTCCCCTTTCAATAACCTTTCTAATTTATCCCCGATAGTTCCTGAAAATACCTGCCATGCCAATTCATGAAGAGTATTTATTTCTTTACTTATATCTTTTTTTAGAGGTTTTATTGCTTTTTCAACTATACAATCAATATCTAAAATAATATCTTTTTCTTTTATTACAGGACTCTTCTCTATTTCACCAAGGGTTACTATTATTCTGGAAAAATTATCATTACTTACTTCTATCCTGGATAAAAAACCTGATTGTGAAGAAAGTACAGCATCAGGAATATATTTATTTGTTTTTAACCAGACATCAGGTTTTTCATCAGAAGAGTCTCTTTTAATACGATTAATATATCGTAACCCTATTCTGTTTATACCTTTTGGAGTTGTGATTTTTGAAACTTTCTTCCAGCAGTCTAATATATCATTATGAGCGTTTTCCCAACCTGAATATTTTAATATGTTTACAGCCATAATACCTTCAGTTAATTGCAATATTAAGTTATTAGAAGTATTTTTATATCTGACCCATTGTTGAGGTGGTAAAAAAGTTTGAGCTAATCCTTTGTTGCCAAATTGTAGCTGTATATCCACATGCATAACCGGTTCTTGTTCCGGAAATTCTTTTTGTATTTGTTTAAATAAGGTTCCAAAAAAAACAGGATTCCATTTTATATTATCGGGCATTTTAAAATAAATTTCACAAACTACTTCCTGTATTGTCGGATTTTTAAATGACGGGTGTTTATCTTTCATATTTTCCTCCGTATAGAGTTAGTAAAATTTTATTATTCTCTTATGTCTATTCTTTATCCTGCATAATTTAAATTCTTTCCATTATAATCTTCAGGCATTCTGAAATTTTTCATTTTTCATCTAGTTCTTTTCTATTGATATAGCTCAACTCTTAGAAATGGCATCAATTACTCCTCCTCCACCGTCAACCCTGTAACTTCTACATAAAATTAATTAAAATCTCGGATATTCCTCTCTCGAAATCCTGTAAGCCAGACAGGTTTCCAGTTTTTCTATGGCTGTCTCTAACAGGTTACATGCCTGTTTATAATCCCTGTCTATTGCTAAAATATTCTTTTTAATCACGTGAAGACTTTTTCTTAGATTAAGAATTTCTTCTTTTATAATATTATTGGTTATCTTCTGTGTCCCCGGATGTAACATGATTTTTGCTTTTTTTTCTTCCTCTGCCTCACAGATAGATTCACAGGATTCAGAACAAAAGTCTGTACACTCCATAGCATCAGAATTCCCCGGTAGAAACATTTTACCACAGTTAAGACATTTATATTCTCTCATAGGCTACCTCCAATTTCTAAGTACCGCAACAGGCAAGTTAGTATCCATCTCACAAGTCTGTCCCTGTCCGGACTCTGGAGCAAAAGATATGCCGTCAGAGGAGAAAGTTATAACTTAAATAAATACAAAACCGTATATTCTGTAATAACAGATTTCATTGTAACAGGATCATAGATTTTGCGTAAGAGCCCGGACAGGGACAGGTGTATATGTTTTTGGATACTTATTTATCTGTCTCGGTACTAAGACTATAGTTAAACTGTCTTCAGAAACTTTTCAATCCTTTCCACACCTTTTTCAAGAGCTTCTCTTGAGGCGGCAAAACTGAGTCTTATGTAATTATCCATGCCAAAGGCTTTACCGGGAATTACAGCTACAAGAGATTCCGAAAGAAGTTTATCTGCAAATGTAACTGAGTTCATACCTGTTTTTTCTATATTTACAAAGGCATAAAAGGCTCCTCCCGGAGGTGAACAGCTTATAAGGGGAAATCTGTTAAGAGTGTCTACAAGAAAGGATCTTCTTTTTGTAAATTCCTGAAGCATTATTTTTACATCTTCCTGTTCCCCGGAAATTGCTTCTACTGCGGCTATCTGTGATATGGAACTCGGATTTGATGTCATATGATCCTGGAGTGATGTCATAGAAGAGATTAATTCCTCGGGACCTGCACAATACCCAAGACGCCAACCTGTCATGGAATAGGATTTTGATACGGCATTTACTATAAGAATCCTTTCCTTTAATTCCGGGAAAAGAGAGGCTATATTTATATGTTTACCTTCATATATGAAATACTCATATACCTCATCTGATATTAAAAAGAGATCTTTATTTTTTAAGAGTATTTCTCCTATTACCAGGGCTTCTTCTTTCTTTATTACATATCCGCTGGGATTGGAAGGGGAATTTATGAGTAAAACCTTTGTTTTATCTGTAATAGAACTTTTTATTTGATCCATGTCCAGAGACATATCAGGTTTTGACATAATCTCCACAGGAAGACCTTCTGCAAGTTTTACCTGTTCAATATAACTGTTCCAGTAGGGGATATGTAGGATAACCTCATCTTTCGGATTTAAGAGGCACTGAAAAGCCAGATAAAGAGCGTGTTTGCCACCGCAGTGGGCCATAACCTCCTTTGTGGTGTATTTTAATCCATTATCTCTTTCGAATTTTTTACAGATGGCCTCTTTAAGTTCTGGTATGCCCGAAGTGGGTGTATAGGTTGTGAAATTATTTTCAATGGCTTTTATAGCGGCATCTTTTATCCTCCGGGGAGTGGGGAAATCCGGTTCTCCTGCCGCCAGGATAACTACATCCTTACCTTCTTTTTTCATTTTTTTTGCTCTCGATGTTATTTCCAGAGTAGCACTGGGGGATATTTTCTTTGCTCTTTCCGATTTCATTTTAACATCTCCTTTTTAATTAGCTATTAGCTATCATCCGTCAGCTATCAGCTTTTATTACAGAAAAATTTACAGTAATTTTTAGAATACTCTTTTACCTGAAGCGGTAATTAGAGATTAGCTATTTTTAAAAAATCAAAGTACCAAGGGAAAACTATCAAAAGTCTGATGAATCTAAAAATCCGTTTATATTTAAAATTTTTTCCCTTATAAATTTAGGTGTGGCATAAAAGAATTCCTTCTTTAATTTTGATAAAAAGAGGAAGAATTACTTTTATGGGAGAAATTCTTTAAATATTGTTTTAAAGAAAGGAAAGATATTATTATGGAAAATCTAAAAAGAGGCTTCTGGGTAATTGTTTTTCTAATATTGCTTGTAAATATTACATCTGCAGCAGGAAAGATTAATCTTAAAGAATACCCTGCAAATAGTGGAACTGCATATAGAGTTCCCAGAGATGAAAGATACAAATTGCTGGAGAAGGGTAAACTTTTTATATGGAAAGAGAATGAAAGTGGTAAAGGGAATTATGTAAATCCTGCTGCTATAAAAGATGAGAAAGGTAATAAAGTTGATATAAAAAAGTATATTGATATATATGCTGTGGATTTAAATGGAGATAAAGTTAAGGAATTATTTCTTCTTCCTGCTATGTATCCTATTTATGAAGAAAATGAAGCATATTCTGATGAATGGTATTATGATATCTATAATTACAGAGCAACAATACTTCAAAAGAGCAATCAGGGATATAAACCCCTGAAGGTAGCCTCCATAGGAGGAGATTATAGTTATGTAATTGATGTAAGGGATTTGAATAAAGATGGCCTTCCCGATTTCCTTCTAGGAACTGGTGCAGGTGCCAGCAGTTATAATGATATAGTTGAAATGTTCTATTATGATAAAGGTACAATAAAAAGTCAGGTTTTTGAACAATGGGTTAGACTCTATGACTTTAATAGTGATGGTATTTATGAACTGGTAGTATCCTATCCGGGAGGAACTAATTCTGCCCATGCTTACTGGGCACCCTGGCTGGATATATGGGAATGGAAGAATAAAAAATATGTCATGACAGATGATAAGTATCCGGAATATTACGAAAAGATTTATATTCCTCAGCAGATAGAAAGGATGATAGAATATGCAGATATGGCTTCTGCAGTAACAGATAGAGTGCCATTAATAGAAAAAGCATGGAAGATTGTTATAAAATCAGGACTTTATAAAATAAAAGATAAAGAGAAAGGAAAAATAGAAAACAAGAAAGGCATTGACTCTCTGAATAAAGGCAATACAGAAGAAGCTCTCAAACATTTTAAAAAGGCGGCAGAATTTTCTCCGGGAGATCCTGAATTTGTGAATAATACAGGATATGCCTATGAACTTCTGGAAGCTTATGAAACAGCAATGGAATGGTATTTTAAAACCCTTGCCAGTGATCCTTCCCGTGCTGTAGCCTGGTATAATCTGGGATGCTGTAAAGCTATTAAAGGAAAAAAGGAAGAAGCTACAGGGTGCTTTTATAATTATATAAGATTTGCCCCTCATGAAGGAGAAGCTAAAAAAGCTATAAAAGAACTTTCCTTAAAGGATAAGTCAAAAGCAGTGAGGGAAGCGGCAAAGGCAGCCTATGAGGGATATAATAGTGAAATGTAATGGGTGATGGAGTTGATCGGGGCGAACACAGATGTTTCTCCCTTCAGATCTCACGTCTTTTCGTCCTTCAGGAATCCATCAAATTGTTTAAAATACTATCAATGAGGTTTATTATCCTGATTTTATCTTTTGGAATAATTTCTCTGGCTCTTTTTAGAGATCTTATAAATGAAGGAGTGGCCCATTCAGTATCACCTTCATTTAAACTTTGTTTCAGAAATTTAAAAATATTTAATAAAGCCCATACAGCCATATTCTGTTCCATTTTATCAGAAGACATAAGGTAAGATAGAAGTTCTTCAATTTCTTTTTCTTTATCAACACAGGATGAAGAATTTAATTTGTCCTTCAGGTGTTCTTCTATAGTCCAGTTTTCAACATTTTCTTCCTCTTTATCTTGATAATATTCTGCCATTTTTATTTTGTCTCTATATTTATTTTTAATATTATTCTCTATATTTATTACTTCTTCTGTAGTGAGTTTGTTTTTGGCTTTATAACCTTTAAGCCAGTCCTCTTCTGCCTGAGTTAAAAATCCTTTTTTCCAGAAATCATTCAGATATTTTTCATAACCTGCCAGAGACTTTTCTAATCCTTCTTTATCCTTTGTTCTGGTAGCAAGTTCTACCTCTTTTAATATCTGTAGGGCTATATCATCAGGTAGATTGTATTCTTTTTGTTGAAGTATAATATATTTTTTATCTTCTTCAGTTAAAGAACCCTTGCTCCAGAGATTTTCAAGGAACCTGCGGTAATTAGTTATAGCCATATCCAGCATTTCCAGTTTTGACGATTCCCTTGCGTGGATTTTATCTTGTATGTCTTTTTCTATATCATGAGCTATTTCATCAGGTAAATTTAGACTGTTTTTTTGTTCTTCGAGTTTTTCTAATTCTTTATCAGTGAGATAGCTTTTTTCTCTGAGATCTTCTACGAATTGTCTGTAACTGTTTGAAGCCTTTTTTATTCTCTCTTCTTCTTTTATAAGGTAGTCATCTTCCAATTTGTTAGATAAGTCTTCTATTTTTTCTTTCCATTTTCTTGTGGCTTTACTGCGTTTTTTGATTTCTACATAAAGATATTTTAAATTATTGATGGCTATGGCATTATCTGGTTCTATAGAAATGGTTTTTTCAAATTCTTTTATTGCCATTTCAATTCTACCCAGAGCATAATAGGCTTCTCCGAGATAATTATGAATTTCAGGCATATCCGCGAAGTCAAGACCTTTTTTATACTCTTCTATAGCCGAATTATAATTTTTTTTATCATAATAATATTTCCCACTGTCCAGATAAGATAGAGCTTTTTCTTCTTTTTTTGTAACTTTTAGAAACTGTTTTATTTTCTGACCATTACCTCTTTTAGATATTATCTTATCTATTTTTTCTTTATATTTATTTTTTACTTCAGAAAATATTTTCAGATTCTGTTCTGTAGAAATATTTAATCTTTCTTTTTCAAATTTTATATATTCTTTTTCTTGAGCTGTCATATAACCCTTTGAAAGGAAACTTTCTACAATACTGGTGTATTCATATTCATTTTCTGTCAAAATTTTATTTGATTCTTCAGAACTTATACCCGGGTCAGAAGTTCTGACAATAGGAGGTATATGTTTGCCTTTTACAGTCAGGTCAACCATATCTTTGAATTTATCTTCGATTTCTTCAGCTATACGTTTGGCTTCATCTATTGATATCTTTTCTTCCCCGGAGAAATCCGTTCTCCTCTGGACAGGTGCAGAACTCCATCTGAGACCTTCCAGGAAAGGTCTGGAATTTTCTGTTTTTCCTTTAGTGATTAATTTGTTAGTAATATCTGCCTTTTTTCTTTTTTCTATAAGTTTTTGCATATCTTCCATAAGTTCAGAAGCATTCTTGTATCGATTTACAGGATCTTTTTCCAGGCATTTCATTACTATAGATTCCATATCCTGTGATATTTGAGGTAATTTGTCTTTGATTGGTATTACAGGTGAACTGATTACACAGATAGCAATTGAAATAGGATTGTCATCTTTAAATTCATAAGGGAAAGTACCTGTTAACATTTCATAAATTACTACACCAAGTGAGTAGATGTCAGAATAAAAGCTTACTTCCCCCGGGCCTCCTGCCTGTTCAGGAGAAAGATACTGAGCTGTTCCTATGGGCACACCTACAGCTGTAAATCTTGTAGAACCTGTAGCTTTGGATATGCCAAAATCTGTTATTTTAACTTTATTATTTATATCTATCATTATATTTTCCGGTTTTATATCTCTATGTATAATGTCATTCTGATGAATCCAGCACAATCCTGAAGCTATGGAAATAGCCAGATTAATAACCTGTTCTTCAGGGAGACATACCTTTTCAATAAGAATATCTCTTAAGGTTCTACCTTCAATGTACTCCATTACTATAAAACGTTCAGTATCAGTTTCCTCTACATCTATAACTCTTACAATATTTTCATGCTCTAATCTTCCAGCCAATCTGGCTTCTCTTTCAAATCTTCTTATATATTTAATATTACTGGAAAGGTTTTTGGGTAATATTTTTAGTGCCCTTATTGCTCCCAGATTGGTTTGAAGCGCTTTATAAACATCACCCATACCTCCGCTTCCAACCAGTTCAAGGAGTTTATATTTTCCTCCAAGGTTTTTTTCTTTATAATAACTCATATCTTTCCAGATATCAGAATAATCAATCTTTTTACGAAGTAAGAGTTTCCTGTTTAGAAATTGTTCCACGTCTTTTTTAAAATCAGGGGAAGAAAGTCTGTGATTTTCAAGAGGGTAAATATAATTTATGGTGTCATATAGAATATGATCAAAGATAAATAAATGAGTTCGTCTACATTCCGCACATGTATGGGAAAGGAACAATGGATAAAGTTCCAGGACTTCTTTTTTTTTAGGTCTCAGGAGATGAATTTTCTGTAAGCTAAATAGAGATGAACAATTTATACGATCATCTTTAAAATTGGTATTACTTCCCATACATCTATAGGCATTCATTACAAAATTATCACCATAAGGTGTAATAACTATTGGTTTTATGAGAGGATATTCCTGAAGAAAAGAAAGCTCTTCAAGTAACTCTATTAATAAAATCTCCAGTTTTTCAAAGTAAAAGGTGGACTGTTTTTCTGCTTCATAACCTTTACTATCAAACTTATTAACTATTCTTATAACCTCTTCAAGTTTTTCATAATTTTCTGTCGGATTACCTGCATCATCAAACATAAAATTAAGGAGTTCAGGAAGAAAGAATTCTTCTTTTCTCTGTTTATAAGTTCTCAAAATATGTTTTAATATTTCAAACCATGAAGATAGGTCATGCTGGTCCTGTAGAAAATCCCATATGAGGTTGTCAGTTTCACTGTTATTTTTTTTAGTTCCATAGTAATCACATAATGATATAATGGTACAGTATTTAATAATTATTTCGAAAAGAGGAATAAATTTATTAAAACTATCAAGTGATTTGCTTCTTTGTCTGACTTTCATCAGGCAGGAAGAGATAGGATAAGGGAATAAATATTCAATTCTGTCATAGAAGGTTCTGGTTTGATTCATATCAGGTAACAACTATATTTACAAGTTTTCTCTTTACAATAATAATTTTCTTTATATTTTTCCCTTCCAGTAATTTTGGGATTCGCCCGTACTTTAATACTTCTGCTTGAAGTTCCTTATCTGTTATTGACACAGGTATTTCCATTTGAGCTCTTAATTTACCGTTAATCTGAACAGCAATATTAATCATTTCCCTGGCCAGAGCAAGTGGGTCATATGTTGGCCAGGTTTCAAGGAAAATACTTTTTTTATGTCCTGTTTTTTCCCATAATTCTTCTGTAAAATGAGGAGCCATAGGTGCAAATAATCTTATAAGATCCTCTATTATCTCCTTAATAAGTCCATTATTTTGTTTTTCTTGCGGAATTTCAGAGTATTTATAAAGTTCATTTACAAGTTCCATTATGCGGCTTATGGATGTATTAAATTGAAAACGTTCTATATCATAAGTTATACCCTTAATAGAATTATGTCTTACTCTGTTTAAGTTTTTGTCTTCTTCTGTTAATTCTCTTTTTTCTTCATCCTTCTGGAAAAGTTCTGTATAATTATTTACTATTTTCCAGAATCTTTTAAGGAACCGGTCTATTGCAACAATAGCTGCATCTTCCCATGCTCCGCCTTCTGTATAGGCAAAACCAAACATAAGATAGCATCTAAAAATATCACTGCCGTATTTTTCAATATAGCTTTCCGGACTTATTACATTTCCTCTTGATTTAGACATTCTGAAATGATCGGGTCCCAGTATCATACCCTGATGAGTCAGACTGCTGAAGGGTTCAGTAAAGTTTATATAGCCCATATCGTGGAGAGCCATTGTAATAAATCTGGCATAAAGTAAATGCATACAGGTATGTTCAGGACCTCCTACATATTTATCTACAGGTAACATCTTATTAATAAGTTCTTTTTCAAAAGGAACCCGACTGTTCTGAGCGCAGGGATATCTGAGGAAATACCAGGAAGAACAGACAAAAGTATCCATAGTATCCACTTCCCGGGTAGCTCCTTTTCTGCATTTTGGACAGGTGGTATTCAGGAATTCTTTACATTTTTTTAGAGGAGATTCGCCTGTGGGGCTGAAGTCAACATTATCTGGAAGTAAAACCGGTAATTCTTCTTCCGGTACAGGTACTTCTCCGCAATCAGGACAGTAAATTACTGGTATGGGAGCCCCCCAGTATCTCTGTCTTGAAATCAACCAGTCTCTCAATCTGTAATTTATTTTTGGTTTTCCTTTGGCTTTTTCCTCAAGTTCTTTAGTTATTTTATCTATTCCTCTATCTGAAGATAACCCGTTGAAGTGAGCTGAATTTACCATAATACCTGCGTCTGCATAAGGTTTTTCCAGAGGTGTTTCTTTATTTTTACCTGGTTTTAGAATAACTTCTCTCACGGGTAAGTTATATTTTTTTGCAAACTCAAAATCTCTTTCATCATGAGCCGGAACTGCCATAACTGCTCCTGTTCCATAACTATATAGAACATAATCTGCAATCCAGACAGGTATTTTCTCACCATTTATCGGATTTATTGCATAAGCTCCTGTAAAAACACCGGTCTTCTCTTTAATTGTAGATGTTCTGTCTATTTCTTTTATCTTAAGTGTATTTTCTATGTATTTTTTAACTTCTTCCTTTCTGTCAACTGTTGTTATTTCTGATACAAGAGGATGTTCAGGAGCAAAAACTACATAGGTGGCTCCATAGAGTGTATCCGGTCTGGTAGTGAATACAGTGAAGGTTTTATTACTTTCAGCTATATTAAAATAAACTTCTGTCCCTTCAGATCTTCCTATCCAGTTGGTCTGCATAATTTTAGTTTTTTCCGGCCAGTCTATATGTTGCAACCCTTCCAGGAGTTTTTCAGCATATCCGGTTATCCTGAAGAACCACTGGTTGAGACTTTTCTTTGTAACTTCAGTATGACATCTATCACAGTTACCATCCTGAACCTGTTCATTTGCAAGTACTGTATTACACTCAGGGCACCAGTTGACAGGTGCCTCGGCTTTATAGGCAAGCCCTCTTTTATAGAGCTGCAGGAAGACCCATTGAGTCCATTTATAATATTCCGGTTCACATGTGACGACTTCGTATCGCCAGTCGTACATAGCCCCTATTTCCCGGAGTTGTTTTCTCATAAATTCAATATTATTTATAGTTGATATACGTGGATGTACTTTCGTTTTAACCGCATAATTTTCTGCAGGAAGACCGAAGGCGTCAAACCCCATGGGTTCAAATACCTGATAACCCTGCATTTTTTTGAAACGGGCCCATGTATCGGTAGGGCCAAAATTAAACCAGTGTCCTACATGAAGCTTATCCCCTGAGGGGTAACTGAACATTACCAGGCAGTAGCATTTCTTATCTTCCTCTATTTTTTCTACATCTACTTCATATAATTTCCATTCTTCCCATTTCTTCTTCCATTTTTCTTCTATTTTTTTAGTATTGTATTCAGTCATAAGTTTTTTCCTCTCACTACACAAAATCTCGCTCTTTAACTTTGTTTTGTAATATATTATAATATCATAGAATTATCAGTATTACAAGGGATTCAATTAGCCGGAAATTTAAAGGAAAGAAAGTTTTTATTACGAATTATTAATTTAATAAAATATTGATATTAAGGAGTTATAACTTATGTCAAACAAATTCTTTTTAGACAGAGAAAATACTGTATTAATTGTTATTGATTTTCAGGAAAAATTAACATCTAAAATGAAATATGCCATGGATGTTTCAGGTAATATAAAGACTCTTATAGAAAGCTTTAAAATTCTGGACCTCCCCATAATACTTACAGAACAATATCCTGAAGGTATAGGGCATACAGAAAAAGGAATAATTGAAGTACTTCCTGAATATAAACCAGTAATTAAAGTGACCTTTAGCTGTTATAGAGAAAAAACTTTTCTTGAGGAACTGGAAAGATGTAAAAGAAAAACTCTTCTACTTGTCGGTATAGAAACTCATGTATGTGTTTTACAGACTGCCCTTGACTGTATAGAAGCAGGTTATGATGTTCACGTTCTCCGTGATGCTGTTTCTTCCAGATCAAAATCTAACTGGGAGACAGGTTTAAAGTTGATGAGAGATGCCGGCATAGTCATATCTTCAACGGAAATAGCTATTTTTCAGTTGCTTAAAGAGGCCGGCACGAAAGAGTTTAAGGCGATACATAAGTTTATAAAGTGAAAAGTGAAACGCAAGTGATTATGGTGCAGGGACGAATCTCTGTGTTCGCCCCTGACGAGAAGTGAGACCTGGGGGCGAACCTTGCGTTCACCC
>Ga0302241_1002165_pt1 | contig 12328 bp, 13 predicted proteins | sample AAG_UR_Arg_MG_FD_193532 | JGI IMG/M metagenome (GOLD analysis project Ga0302241, IMG submission 193532) | Enriched activated sludge microbial communities from anaerobic digester in WTTP, New Holstein, Wisconsin, United States - AAG_UR_Arg | ecosystem: Engineered > Bioreactor > Anaerobic >...
ACGCTGATGCGGCTCCGGGAACTGGAAGTCCTGGAGAAGGTCGCCACCAGCGGCAAGCTGAACGTCGTGCTGGGCGAGAAGGGCCTGGCCGAGCGGGTCGTAAACCTGCTCTGATCAAAACCGACGCCCGGAGGCCGGGAGCAATCCTGGCCTCCGGGCGTTGTCTTTTCATGTGTGTCGTTCAGATCGCTATGGGCGGAGCAGCGTCAGGGAGGCCGACAGCATCCGAGATCCGACTTTGTCGAGGGTCGGGCGCGAAAGGTCCGGGATCGTGTCCTCGTCGGACAAGACGTAGGGGGCGATGAGGTACTCAGGGATGAAAATGGCCTGCGTCTTGCCATCCGGGCCCATCCAGGCCCCCGCCACAGGCAAGGTCTTGCCGGGCAGGTGCATTTCGGCCAGCACCGTGACACCCTCGCCAGACCCCAGCACGTATCTGCATCGGGGAACTTGCCATCCCGCCTTGGTGTTCGGATTGTGGACGAAGCGGTAGGACTCCTCCCCCAGGGCATCCTTGAACTCCGCGAGGAACCGGAATCGAGCCGTCTCGGCCACCGGCGTGTCCTGGCCATATTGGCTGGAGACCGGCAGTACCGCCAGGTCAGCTTTGAACAGGTTCTCCGACAGTTTGCCCAGCAACCCGCCATGCTCGCCGCCAATCCAGAGGAAACGCCCGCCCGCGGTCGCATAGGCCGCCAGCGCGTCCTTGGCCGCCTTGCCGACATGGAATGGCCCGGCGCAGACGACCAGGACGGGCGTCACCTTTGGGTTCACGGCGGACTCCTTCTCCAGGCTCCGTACGTCCACCAGGCGAAACGGGACGCCCGCCAAGTGCATCGAGCGGGCCGCTGCGGCGGTAATCAGTTTCGCGCCGAAGGAAAAGTAGGCCTGGTTCATGGTGACGGACGGTTCGACCAGTACGCCGATTGCCGCCTGGTCGTCCGGGGCCTGACTCTTCAGCAAGTCGGCGTAGAGCGAGTCATCGGAGAGGGGACGGATGGCCACCTGCGAGGCCTTTCGTTTGGCGAACTCGGCTTCCAGTTGTGCAGTCAGGTTCGGGATTTTGCCGTGCTCGGCCAACTCCTTGGCCGCGCGGATGACGTCACGTCCGCGGGCAGCGCCATGGACGCCCAGTTCCGCCAACGCGGTTCTGGCCGCCGTCAGTTGTTCCTGGGCGGCGCCGACGGCAAAGCTGGCGGCAATGCTCGAACCCCGCCGAGTCATGTAGGCATTACTGTCCAGACCGGACAGCATGATCGCGAGCAACGCCTCGTCAGGATCACTGGGCAGCGGACGCCAGGTTTCGGCGGCAGCCAGACGACGGACGAGTTCCTTGCCTTCGGGAGTCCTGGCGACGTCGGAGAAGTCCAGCCCTACGCCGGCGCCGGTCTTCAGGCGGTATCCGCTCGTGAACGCATAGGTGGCGTAGTGGATCAGCGGATCGTGATTGCACGCAGCCTCGTCGGCCAAAGCGTGCAACAGACACGCCGACCAGAAGGCGATCCGCTGGCCGTCGTTGGCCTGGAAGGCGTTAATCAGCAGGATGAACGCCACCGCCTGGCCCCTGGGCGAGTGCACAGAGTAGGGAGAGTCCATCCTGTGGGCTTTGAGCACAGCGAGGTCGTCCGGCGGGACCTGGAAGTGTCTCAGCTTGTCCCACGGGGTGAAGTCGTCGGGGGTGTGCGACCATTTGACGATGTTCGCAGCCGATTCCGCCGGGACGATGCCGTGGAGCATTTCCACGGCCAGTTCGTTCACCTGGTCATGCCCGGTTCCCCAGGCGAAAAGCCGCAGAGGGACAAGGCAAACGAACACGAACGCAACAACTTTGGTTCCCATCATCGCTCCTTTGGATGATCGGCGGGCGTCAGGAAGTGCTCGAAGAACAGGTATATCTGTTCGTTGGACTCCTCGGTCGGTGAATGGGCCGGCCGGTTCGTCATGGCCACCCGGTTTTCGTGGCCCAGGAGGCGATTCACGGCAATCGAATGATTGAGGGCCTTCCAGCGCTCGGGCGGATCTTCCGAGCCGCCGGAAACCAGGAACGGCCGCGGCGCCATCAGGGCGTGCAATTCGTGCAGGTCATGGCCCGCCTCGAAGAGCTGTTTGTACGGGCCGGTGCGCGGATTGTTCTCGGTCGGAACGCCTGGCTTACGTTCGCGTTGCGAATCCCAACCCAGATACCACGGCTCCCAGTAGTTGATGTTGGGCCGCTTCTCATCGAACACGATCCCGGGATCGGACCAGACGCCACACGCAAATTTCTCGTAGAGGCAGGAGGCAAAAAGCGCCCACTTGCCGCCGAACGAATGGCCCACCACACCCACGCGAGCCGGATCGACCTCCCGCAGGCTGGCCAGGGCGTTGTAGCAGTTGGCCGCGACGTAGGCCAGCGACGAGAGCGGCTGCCTGGCCGAGCTTTGCTGCTTGGTGTACTCGGTTGGCCAGCCGATCGACAGGGCGACGAAGCCGCGGCGGGCCAACTGATAGGCGAAATCGCGGAGTTTGCTCTTGCCCAGCCCGATTCCCGTCTCCGGCTCGTAGTACACGACCAGCACCGCCGGACACGGGCCGTCACTCTTGGGGATCAACAGATACCCGTCGACCTTCAGTTTCTCGGCGGCCTCAATTCGCACCTTGTTCTGCGCAAGATCCTCGCGCGGGCTCGTTTCCACGGTCTCGATGGCGGGCTTGTTAATCAGCGGAGGCCAGGCTCCGAGCGAAGCATGCCAGAACTTGAGGATCTCCTGTCGGCGGCGTTGCCAGTCTTCGGGCGTTTTGACGGACCGACCGTCGTCAAAGACCAAAGGCGATCGGTAGTCGCCCAGGTCCGCCGCCAAGGCGGGAGGAGGCTGGAAGGCAATCTGCTTCCACGTTTCCTCGTCGTGGGCTGGTTGGCGCGGTTGCCCGGCGTCCTGCGATTGAACCTGGGCGGTGGCGACTGCCAGCAGGCCCAGCACGATGACGACTCGAGTCACGATCCTCATGTTCACATTCTCCTCAAGGCCTACTGCGAGCGAGACTTCGACTCCGTTGCCGGACCAGTCAACCAGATATCGGCTTTCCTGTGGCCGGAAAACACATTGTTGCGAATCAAGTTCTCGCCGACATGAGTCGGCTTGCCTCGGTAGCTGCCGTCCTTTTCCTCGACGCCGACCACTTGCGTCGGAGACTTCTGGTCCATCACGGTCACTCGATGCATTTGATCTCTGCCACCCGCCCCAGCAGCTACGGCGGCAAATCCGTTGGAACTGGATGTTCATTCCCCCATCGCCGCCCGCAAGGCCGGATCGTCGAGATCCAGACGGTACAGCACCTGGTTGTAGTCGAAGCGGGGCGTGGGTCGCTTGTTGTCGCTGAACGCCATGGTGTAGGTGCCTTCAAAGATGAGGATCGGCGAGTCGGCTGACGTGAACTCGGGATGGAGGCGCGGGTTGTAGAAGCTGTAGTTCTCGTGGCTGACGACCTTGACCGCCTTGCCCCAGGGGCCGGTCGGTGCGCCCGCCTCGGCATACCACAACTCGCCAAGCAACGAGGACTGACCAAAGACTTGCCCGAATACGGTGACCCACCGCTTGCGCCAAGGGTTCCACGCGATCGAGCCACGGTGGGGTTTGACGGGCTTGCCGTCCGCCGCGCAGGCCAGGTTCTCCTGAGGCTTGAGCGCCTCCCACGTGGATGCGTCCTGCCATGCCTCGAAGGTCGCCGGGCAGCGAAACGCTGGAAAGGGGTTGCCGAACAGCACCCACTCCCGGCCGCGCTCGTCCTTCCACAGGGTTGGATGGCCCTCCGGCACGGCCGGTGGCTTGGGCGATTGCTCCGACTTGGTCCATATCGTGCGCAGGAACTCGAAGACGTCGTTCGCGTCATTCCACACGCACAGGCCCAATTCGTAGGCGTCCATCGTGCCAGCTTTGACCTTCGCGTAGGAACTCACCAGATGCGAAACGCCGGACTTGTCGGGCAGGCTGACGTAGCCCGTGAGCCATGTGGCGCCGCTGCCGGGCATCGGGGCGACGCCCCGTGGTCTGTCCTTGGCGTCGGTGAAGTATTCCAGCCGCAGGCGCAGCGGCGGCTCGAAGCTCGCCAAAGGCCGGATGGCCGTGGTGGCACTGGTGCCGTCGAAGATTCCGAGCGGGTACTCCGGCACGGCCGTGTCCCCCCAGAGCCAGAACAGACGCCCTCGATGGACCGCGTTCTGGACGCTGTCACAACCGACGATCCCCGACTCCCTCCAGTCGAGTTCGCGCCCGAGCTTTTGGCTCTCCGCAAAAATCCCCGCACCCGTGATCCGGCCGAGCCGGCGAGCCACGATCGTGCGGTTCACCTCGACCTTCACAGTCTTGCCCGGCTGCGGCGTGAGGCGCACCCCGCGCAGGCCAAAGCCGTCCTTGGGCACCTCGTAGCCGGGGCTGAGGACGTCGAACCAGGTCGGGCGTCCCATCATCTCCGGCAGGTCGAACGCGATTACGCCCGCGTTATCCGTGACGAACCGCACCTGGTGCGTGGTGCGGAGTTCCACCAGTGGTACCGGCCAGCCGGTTCCGGCCTCCACGACCTGGATGCAGCAGGGTGGAATAGGCGATGCAGCCTCACTCGACTCACATGCCGTCAGGAAGAAGATTGCCACCGTCAGAAATCGAAGGGTTGAGGTAGTTTGCATGGGTGGCCTCCCAGAGTCCCTCGTACCGAGCCGGCGAATCTTCACCTGCTGATGTTTGTCCCATACCGGCACACCGGCGCGGCGTTGTCGGCCGGCTGATCGGTGTAGCGGTCGTAGATGCCCACGATCACCGCGTCGCTCGGCCTCCCTAGATTCTCACGGGGTATGCCCGTGAAGCGCCGCCTCGACAACCAGCCCAAGCTGCTGCCGGAGTCGGCTCGGGGCTGCATGACATTACGTTGATCTCGTGACTTGGTTTCGCCTTGTCACTCCAACTCCACGTTATCATCCAGGCCCAGTTCCTTCAAGCCGGAGCGGGCTTCGTCGGCTTTGGCCAGGCCTTGCTCGCCTTCGGCGGGCCGGTCGGATCGCTTACCGCAGTATCCCAACACCAATAATCTCTCCGCCAGCCGCAGGGCATCCACCGGCCAGAACTCGACCGGCCGCGCACGCGATGTGCCGGACTCCGGCAGCGGGCGGCAGGACAGGATGCTGCGGCGCCACTGTGCCGGGATGGCGTCGCGGCCGTGGACAGCACCCAGCAGTGCGCCGGCGATGGCGGCGTTGGTGTCGGTGTCGCCGCCGGCCATCACCGTCTGCACAACGCCATCCTCCAGACTCGCGGCGTGGAGAAGTTGGTAGAAGGCGTTTTGCAGGGCGATGAGCACCCAGCCTTGTTGCGTCTGGTAGTCGTCTGGCGGTTGTTCGGCCGCCTCGCGGAGCGCCTCGGCCACCGGCGCGGCCGCTGAGGAACGCCGGGCTTCGTCCAGGGCGGCCCGGTAGCAGTCCTGCGCAGAACAGCCTTCGGCGATCGCCGTGGCAATCGCGGCCATGGACACGGCACACGAGTCCTGGCACACCTGATGCGGATGGGTCAGGCTGCTGTCGGCCCGCGCCCAATCGGCGGCGGCGGTTGGATTCCCAGCGCCGAAAATCGCCAGGGGGCTGATCCGCATCAGCGAACCGTTTGCCTGGCTGGAAGTGCTGGCGTATTGCTTGGCCCCTTTGAGCCGTTCCTGCGGCGTCCGGCCGCGTCTGGCGCCACGGAGCGCCGCAGACGTGGTGCCCCCGATGTCGAATGGCGGCGAGCCGTACCAGTGCACATACGCATCCAGGGCCGCCGCTGGCTCGTAGCCCTTTGCCTGGACGATGGAGCGTGCCAGCATCAACGCCAGTTCCGAGTCGTCGGTGGGCTGGCCGGCCAGGATGCCCCAATGCCCGCCGTCCATCAGCTCACGCAGGCCGCTGGGATACTTGGACTTGATCTTGGCCGCCGAACTGAACTCCACCAGCCCGCCCAGCGAATCGCCAGCCAACTGGCCAAGTAGGCAGCCTTGGGCACGGGACAGTCGGCCCGGATCGGCCACGGCCAGTCCACGTTCGGGGCGAACCAGGGAAAACGGCCCTGCGGACTTCGCTCCCGAGCTGAAGACGCCATGCCAGTCCCGCTGGTACAGGGCCTCGACCGCCGCGGGAGCCCCTCCTAAACACCATTGGCAGTGACTTTCGCCGCGGGAACCGTAGGTGATGGGCTTTCCGGCCTGATCGATCAAGGTGCCGCCTGCTCCGATGAGCAGGGCATGGCCGCCAGCGTAATCCCAATCGCCGGGACCGTTCAGGGAGATGGCCGCCACGCCTTCGCCGGCTGCGACCAGCGCCAGGCGGTAGGCGGTAGGCGATGCTGGGCATCGCGATGAACCGCGCCGGAGCCACGCAGGCTGCATTGGCCGCTGGGTTCTTATCCGCGTCCTGGGAGATGAAGACGATCGCTTGCACGTCGTCGCTGCCGTTCAAGTCCTTGTCGGCTAGGTTCGTCGTCAGCGGCTTCCCGTTGCGGGTGACGGGGCCGCAGCCCTCGGCCCACGCGAACAGGTCGCCGTTGTCGTCGGGGTGGCAAGGGGCATAGACGACGCCCAGCACCAAGGTACCCTGGCGGACCAAGGCGATGCTGATGGCGCTGGCCGTCGACCTTGTCGAAGCTGAATGTGGCCGGCAGCGGATCGGGGGTCTGGTCGAGGAACGGCGAACGCTCCAACGCGATCTCACCGGATCGAAGAAGCCGTTCCAATGTGTCTCGGTTCCTGCTCATGGTGCATGCTCCAAAATCACCTATCGGGCTTCGCCCCCCGCTGGTCATCGCTCAGTCTGGATCACCCCCCCTTGAATCGAAACGAACCGGACCGCCATTCCCAAGAGCTGCAACAAAGCAGCTTGGTCTCGACGGCGCGTCGCCGGGGAGTGAAGGGCGAGGGCTGGCGGCAGGCACTCGGAGAACTTCAGGGCCCGTGGTCGGACTGTCGATCTGAATGACGCGGTCCAGATTGCCCACGTCGATGCCCAACTCCAAGACGCTTGTGGCCACGATCACGCAGTCGTCCCGATTGGCGAAGGCGTCTTCGGCCTGCCGCCGCTGCTCCTGGCTCAGCGAACTGTGCGTGACAAACGCTGTGACATTCAGTTGCCGAAGCTCGGCGCCGAGTTCTTCCGCCCGGGCGCGGCTCACGTTCCTTCCACCGCAGCAATTCGTCGACCAGCAGTAGACGGGTTGGGTGGGCCATCGCCTTGACGATGCGGGCCCCGGCTTCGTATTGCTCCGCCGTCTTGCGGGTCATGTCCGAGCCTCCCGTGTTGGAAGCCTACCGCACCTCAAACACATACGTCAGCGAGAACCAGATGCCCACGAGGATGAACAGCCAGCCGGTGACCATCCGCGCCCACCACTCGACTTTGGACAGCACGTTGTAGGTCTTGCCGACCGACTTCGCGCTGTAGGCCAGGAGGAAGGCGACGACCAACACCGGCACGCCCGTGCCAACGCCATAGACCAGCGGCAGGATGAACGAGCCACCGGCTAAGGACGTCTGCGGCAGGGCGATGCCCACTTTCTCCAGCACGCCCGTGATCGCCCCAGCTTCGGAGCCCATGATCAAGGCCACCAGTCCGAAGAACCACGCCGCTGATGTGGGACAGAACGACAGGGCGAAGAAGACGCCCAAGAGTAGGGCGCCCCAGATGCCCATCGCGTCCACGCGTTTCTGCATCCGCTCGCTCATCATCGTTCCGCCACTGGCGATGGTGATCAGCCCGACAAGAAACATGCCCAGCAGCAGAAAAATCGGCCCCAGTACCAAGTGCATGTACTTTTGCAGGAAGATCGAAACCACGGGAATCGACAAGGCGGTCGTCGTTAGCAGCACGGCGAGCGCCAGGTACAGTAGACAACGCCCCAGGGTGTACAACAGGCCCGCGTTGACCACTTGACGGGTGTTGCCGACCTTCCGCGCCACATAGGAGATCGCGGCGATGTTCGTCGCCAGCGGACAGGGGCTGATCGAGGTCAATAGGCCCAGGTACAGCGCTGCCAGGATGTAAAGGAGATAGGTCATCACGCATCGCCTCATCGTGCGGCACGGCCGCGGTCAAATCCGAAATCTCAAATCCGAAATCCCCAACAGAATCAAGACTCGAAATCCAAATGTCGGCAACCACGCCAGCGGAAACGCCCGGATCCGCTGAGACGCCAGTGTTTGTTTCGAGCCTTTGGTATTTGGGTTTAGGCTTCGTTTCGGATTTCGTGCTTCGGATTTCGAATTCCCAGTTCACTTGGGCAGACTTGCCTTCACGTTTTCCTCGACGTAGCGGAAAAAGGCTTCCTTGTCGCCGACGTGGGACCAGATTTCCTCCAGGTTGTAGTACGAGGCGACTTTGTTGTTGGCGATCTTGGCGACGATCAGCGCCGGGCCGCTGATGTCGTACGCCTTGGTGTAGCGCGCGTTCTTCGGGTCCTGGAAGTCAATGAAGTGGAACGTCACCTGGCCCTTCTTGATTTCGTCGGCAAAGGCCGTCTTGACCGCTTCTTCCGAGTAGCTGCCCATCTTCTTGCACGTCGGGCAGCGCTGCGTGCGATGGAAATACATGGCGACGACGCGATCCTTGGGGGCGTCAGCCGCCTGGGCCACACGGTTAGCGATTGTGGCGAAGAGGCCGACGGTCACCACGGACAGCAGACAAATGGCGATACGTTTCATAGCAGCTCTTTTCCTTTCAGCGTGCGAGGTTCTACTTACGTTACTGGGGAATCGGCAGGTCATCGGGCACGGGCGGCGTCTTTTCTGCCTGTTCCGGGACGGCATCCTTCGTTTCGGCTTGGTCACCGGGGAAAGCTGCAGGCGGTTGCGATTCCACCGGCCGGACCATCTTCGTCAGTTCGTCGCGGACGTACGCCGCGAAACGGGGTTTGTCGCCGACCATCGCTCCCGCCCGGTCCAGTCGCTTCCATTCCGCCGTCTCGCTGCCACGCATCTTGGCGAGGATCACGGCGAACGACGTGACGCCGAACTTTTGCGCCAGAGCGTCTGCAGGCGGTTGCTCATAATTCAACGGCTTCCACACGACGGCCCCGGTCTTCAATTCTGCGGCGAAATCCGACTGCAAGACCTCGTGCGTTTGCGACTCGACCGCGCGGCAGGTAACGCAGCGGGCGCTGCTGTGCAGGTAGTACACGGTCACACGCTGCGCATCCATCCGCCCCGTATTCCCGGCTGGTGTGATGCCTCCTTGCTGCCGCAAGGCTTCGAGTTCCTCGACGATACGAGCCAGTTGCGGCTCCAGTCGTGCAGCCGCCTGCAGGTCCAGGGCCCGCGCGATCAACAACACGAGCGTCGCCGAGAACAGCGAAATCAGACAGATCGTTACGGCATTCTTGAGTTCCATGCGAATCTCCCTCCTTACCCGCCCACTCGTTTCTTGCCCTCGCCGACCACCTTGGCCAGCGCTTCGGCCGTGGCTGGGGTCTTGCCTTTGGCCATGCCGAGATCGGCCAGGCACACGTGCTCGAACTTGGTGAAACCAGCCTTTTCCAGCGTGTTGCGGGCGCAGTGCATGGGACAGCCGTCGATGGCCAGAATGACCTGGGCCCCGCGGGCGATTTCCAGCAGGTTCGGAATCCGGCCGCCAATTCCGGCGAGGCACGACATCTTGCCCACGCCGTCGGCCGTCAGCTTGCGAGCCGCGTGATCGGCGATCTCGCCCACGTCGGCGGCGCCCGAGCAAGCGTAGATCGTTTCGCCGCGGGCGTGCAGCAGACGGTCTACGTTCCAGCTCCCGGCGCGGGTTTCGCCGTGTTGGCGTCCGGCAGAGCAATCGCAGGCGGAGAAGCCTCCGCAGCTAGCGCCGAGACACTGGCCGAGGCGGCCACGCCAGCGGCGAGGCCCGTGCCTGCATTCCTCAGAGACCGGCGCCGACTCACTTTCGATGCCATAATGTAATCTCCCTGAGATGTTGGTGATCCTGCAAACGGTCGCAGAACGATCTCACGCAAAGACGCGAAGTCATGAAGTCAGCAGCTTCTGGATCTCCTCGGCGGTGGCCACCTTGCCGACCACCTTCACCTCGCCGTCCACGGCCAAGGCCGGCGTCATCATCACGCCGAACCCGTTGATCACATTGATGTCCGTGATCTTCTCCACCGTCGCCTCGACGCCCGCCTTCTGGACGGCCTCCTCGGCGTTCTTCTTCAGCTTCTCACACTTGGCACAACCAGGACCCAACACTTGAACCAGCTTCATGACCGACCTCCTGTTACGGCTGACAGCCGTCTACCCGTAGAACCAACCAAACCCCATCCCGACGATCGCACTGAGCACAACCGTCAGGCCGACGAACACCGCCGTCTTCTTGAATCCGATCACGCTATAGATCACCGCGATGCTAGGCAACGACAACGCCGGCCCAGCCAGCAGCAAGGCCAACGCCGGCCCACGGCTCATGCCCAGACCGAGTAGGGCCTCCAGAATCGGGATCTCGGTCAGCGTGGCAAAGTACCACATGGCGCCGATCACCGAGGCCGCCATGTTGGCACTGAAACTGTTGCCGCCCACCCAGGCGCCCACGGCCTCGGGCGGAATCAGCTTGCCCACGAAACCCGTCACGAGGACACCGCCAAATAGCAGCGGCACAATGGACTTGGCAAAGCTCCAGGTGGCCCCCATCCACTCCCCGATTTCCTCGCGTTCGAACCAACCGCCGAGCATGGTCAGCGTCGCCAGCAGGCATGCGCCCGCGAAGTACCAGCGGTGATTGTACGTCCAGGCCGCCCACTGGTAGTTCTCCGGCGTGGCCTGCTCGGTGTGTTCGATCTCCGCCTTCGCGAGCATCACCTTCTCGCCCTTCTTCCGGTCGCCGACCGGCTCCTCATATTGCACCTGGAGCATTTCGGTCGTCTCCATCAGCACGGCCACCTGCATCCGCGTGCCATCTTTCTTGTGAATGATCGTCTGGCTGGGATTCGCCCAATCGCTGAACACCAGGAAGCCGATCATGGCGACGAAAAACAACGTGGTCTGCAACAACGATCGTTTCGCCGGCGGCGGGTCGGGCAACTGCATCACGGCGGCCGTCCGCTGCTCTTCTTCCTTGCGGAAGATGACCGCCATCAGCACGCCGATGATCACCGCGAAGGTGACGGAACCAATGACTCGGGCGATGCCCAAGTCGTAGCCCAGCACGCGGGCGGTCAGGAAAATCGCCATCACGTTGATCGCTGGTCCGGAGTAGAGAAACGCCGAAGCCGGTCCCAAGCCGGCGCCGACCCGATAGATGCCGGCGAACATCGGCAGCACGCTGCAGGAACAGACGGCCAGCACGGTCCCCGAGATGGAAGCGACGGAATACGCCTCGACCTTGTTGGCCTTGGGGCCAAGATGCCGCAGCACGGCTTCCTTGGAGAAGAACGTGGCAATCGCTCCGGCGATGAACATGGCCGGGACCACGCAGGCCAGTGTGTGGTTCCGGGCGTACCACTGCAGCATGTAGAACGCCTCCATCACGGCGTCCTTGATCTTCGGATCAGTGAAGTTCAGAAAATAGGCCAGCAGGAACACCACGGCCAATCCGGCGAAGATACCCAACTCACGCTTGTTCATGGACAAATTCCCTCCGGTTTGAAACCCGCAATGATTGCTAGGCTGTTTGGCTAAATCTGCAATCTTTGACGAAACAAAAAGAAGTCGGCCATCAAGCAATCAGTTCCTGGTGCCTCTTCGCATTGCACTCCATCACCGACTCAATGCACTCGAAGAAGTTCAGGAGACACTGCACTCGCATCCTGTAAAACACCATCTGGCCGCGTTTTTCGTCCTCGACTAGCCCAGCCCCTTTGAGCAAAGCCAAGTGCCGAGACACCGTGGACATGTCCGTACCGATCATCTCGGTCAACTCGCAGACGCAGCGTTCGCCGCGCTTCGACAGTTCGTCTACGATCAGCAATCGCGCGGGATGGGCCAGCGCCTTGATGATCTGGGCTCGAGCTTCGTATTGGGCGAGCACTTTGGCGGTTGGCGTTCTTGCGTTCATGATATTTGGTTATCGTCCCTTCATCATTGGCTATTTAACCAAATACACAGAAACAACACAAGGGCACTACATCGCGATTCGCAACTCATCTCTGTGCAAGGACTTCGGTCGCAAGACCGGCCGTCGAATGCCCCTTGTTCCGATCCCCGCATGACCGAGTCAACGCGGTTTCACCGCGAAAATCTTGACGCTTGCGGCGTACTCGTTCACGTCATATCGCTCCAGCAGGTTTCGCATTCCGCGATGCAACTCAGGGGGGTCTTCACCGAGGCTCGCGGCGCCCTGCAGGGTAACAACCGCCGGACCGGAGCA
>Ga0302241_1002174_pt1 | contig 12300 bp, 10 predicted proteins | sample AAG_UR_Arg_MG_FD_193532 | JGI IMG/M metagenome (GOLD analysis project Ga0302241, IMG submission 193532) | Enriched activated sludge microbial communities from anaerobic digester in WTTP, New Holstein, Wisconsin, United States - AAG_UR_Arg | ecosystem: Engineered > Bioreactor > Anaerobic >...
AAATCCCTTCCTATACAACACTTTTTTTATATCTTTGAAAATTTTTTGCCATTATAATCTTGATATGTCTTTTTCGGTATATAACCATCTATTTTTTTACACAACCGTTCAAGTTTAAGTTTTTCTAGAAAATCTCTGTGACCGAGTTCTTCATCTGAAAGCTCTTTAAAAATCTTCTTTACTTCTTTATCTGAAACCTTCTCACCGACCTGTTTGTAAAATTCATAGGCTTCAATCTCCCTGGTTACTGCCATAGACAATATATCTTCAATATATCTCATAAATATAACACCTCCTTTATTAAAATTATGTTTATAAGTATAACAAAAAAATAATATAGAATCAAGAAAATTAAAGAATGATTCTGTCATATTCACTGTATATATTCATATTATTACCACGAACAAGCCCCACAAGTATTATACCTGCATTTCTTGCAAGATCTACTGCCTGAGAAGTAGGAGCACTTTTTGATATTATTAAAGGAATACCGGAAATCTCACATTTTAAAACAAGTTCTGATGATACTCTTCCACTGGTAATTATAAATGTATCTTTCATATGAATTTTTTTGGCCCATGCAGCACCAATAGCTTTATCTATTGCATTATGTCTCCCTATATCTTCCCTGAAAAACAATATACCTTTTTCTTTACTACCAATAGCAGCACTATGAGCGCCCCCGGTTTGTGCAAACATACGATCTCTAAGCTGGAAATCCTTCATAAATTCAATTATTTGAACATATGTTACAGACAAATCAGAAGAAATTTTTTTTCTATTCATATCATAAAGTTTATAATATAAAATTCCCTCCTCCTTACCTGTATATAATCTGTTAAAAAGTATATTTTTGTTATTTTCTTCTAAAATCAAATAAGCTTTCCCTTCATTATAATCAATCGATATGTTAATATCAGATTCCATGGTAATCATACCTGAAGTAAATAGAAACCCGGCGGTCAAATCTTCTAGATCATTGGGAGAACTTACAAGAGTTACCATATCCCTTCCGTTTATATTAATTGTAAAGGGAATTTCTTTAATAATCATATCTTCTGTAATTTCTATTTTATTTTCCCGTATTTTAGTTACTCTAAAACTTTCTATCAATCTGCCATTTCCTTTTTGCACTTACCATGATTTTATGTTACAATAATAAATATTTCGGTTAAGAATCTTCCTGTTCTTACAGGGACTGATTCCAATTATAACAGGAGATAAATAGTCTCTGTGTAACAATTTTCATATAAATATCTTTCACGAGTATATTTATTATATCATAATTATCAATATTAGCCAATAAGAAAGAGGTGTTATCAAATGAAAGTAGTTGGGATAGCAGGTTATAGCAAAAGCGGTAAAACAACTTTAATAATTAATTTAATAAAAGAATTTCAGAAAAGAGACAAAAAAATTACTGTTATTAAACACAGAAGCTGCGGGCTTCTGAAAAATTGCCCCAGGTTATCTGAGGATAAAAATTCGGAAGAGCATCACTGTGAGGTTATACCTGAAACTGATGATAAAGATACGCAGAAATACAGTGCTCTGGGTGTTTCCACATTATTATTTTCCCATAATGAAGCCCATGCCGTCTGGAAAAGAGAATTTACCTTTGAAGAACTATTAAGCCATGTAGATACAGATATTGTAGTTGTAGAAGGAAATAAAGGAGCCCGTAATTATCCCCGTATAATATGTACAGACGGGAAGGAAAGTGCGGAAAACCTTTTTGTCGGCCTGGAACTGGCACAGTATGGCAAAAAAATCTACCCTCTTTCAAATGTCCCTCAGGTAAATGATGTGAAAGAATTATGCAATATCATTGAAACCAGAGGATTCAAACTGCCTGATCTGAATTGCGGGGAATGTGGCTATAACGATTGTTATGAACTGGGGAAAGCCATAGTAAAAGGAGAAAAGAAAATAGAGGATTGTCTTTCTCTCCATAATAATGATATAAAGGTATGGCTGGATGGGAAAGAACTTCCTATGAAGAAGTTTGTAAGGGATTGCTTCCATGGTACCATAACTGGCTTTCTAAAATCACTGAAAGGTGTACATAAACAGGGAAGTGTAAAAATAGAATTTTAAGAAGGGTTTTCTATAAAATTTGCCAGATCTTCCGGGGTATTCAGATTCATAAATATAGATTTGTAAAAAGATGTGTCTTCAATTTCCCAGTAATGAGTGTTTACTGTATGAAATAATCTTCGCATGGCATACTTTTCTCCGGTTTTTACATAGGCATCTATCCTCTCTTTAAATATTTTTCTGTAAATACAGTGAAGTGGTTCGATAGAATCTTTTATCCTGGGAATGAGTATATCGCAATTTATAGAATGAAAATAATCTAATTGCTTTCTTATAATATCTCCCTTCAGATAAGGCATATCGCATGCCACAAAAAAAACACTGTCTTTCTCAGAATAGGACAGAGCAGCATGAATACCGCCTAAAGGACCTATATCCTTTATAATATCGGATACTACCAAACAATCTTTTTTGTATAAGGAATATTTTTCTGCAACATCTGCAACAATAATGATTTTTTTAAAAATATCTTTTAAAATATTTATGGTTCTTTCTATAATCGGCTTTCCCCCTATCTCTATAAAAGCTTTGTTTTTTCCCATTCTTCTGCTATGTCCTCCCACTAAAATAGCTCCTGCTGTAGTATCGTATTTTTTCAAAAAACCACCTTCTTAAAAGTAATTCAGGTAGAGACAGATGTCTCTACCTGAATTATAGATTCTTCCAGATTTTCAGGGTCTTGCCTGTCTTAAAATTTTTGATACAGGTTCCTTGCCATCTGCCACTTTTTCGATTTTTATGGCACAGGCTTTATATTCTGCTGTTTCCGTAACAGGATCGAATGCATCAATTGTAAGAACATTGGCACAGGCCTCAATAAAATGAAAGCTACACCAGCAGACACCGGGAGCAGAGCGCTCAGTAACCCAGGCCTTCACAGTAATCTCTCCGCGTCTGCTGCTGGCTTTAACCATATCTCCTGATTTAATACCAAGTTCTGCCGCGTCATCGGGATTTATCTCAATCAATTCTTCCGTGAATAAACTCTCCAATCCCTTTGAACGACGGGTCTGAGTGGCACTGTGGTAATGCCAGAGACGCCTTCCTGTAGAAAGAATAAGAGGATACTCACTATCCGGCTGTTCAAAGGGCGGTATGTAATCTGTCCTGTGGAAAAGCCCTTTACCCCTGGTAAATCTGCCGGAAGTGTGAAGGAATGGAGTTCCCGGATGCTCTACAGTCGGACATGGCCACTGTAAGCCCTGATTTTCTATTCTTTCATAGGTAATACCGGCACAGCTTGTCGCTGACTTACGCATATCTTCCCAGACTGCTTCAGAGGAAGTAAAGCCGAGATCATAGCCGTTTATTCTTCTGGCTAATTCCTGAAGAACCCACCATTGAGGTCGGGATTCGCCGGCAGGTTTAAGGAGTTTCCGAACCATCTGAACCCTTCTTTCAGTATTGGTAAAAGTACCGTCTACCTCACCCCAGGCACAGTCGGGAAAAATAACATCTGCATATTCAGTGGTAATATTAGGAAATATGTCACTGCATACAAAGAATTCAAGAGCTTCTATTTCTTTGATTGTATGAGCCATATGGGGGTCAGTCTGTATTGCATTATCACCGATACAATACAGAATTTTAGTACCTCCGTCCAGAGCCTTTCGCAACATAGTAGGCTTTTTATATCCAGGTCTGTCAGGCAGGTCTGAAACACCCCAGGCCTTCTCCATTTTTTCCTTAACCTGAGGATTATCCACTGCCTGGTAATTATGATAGACATTCGGCAGGGCGCCCATATCACAGGCCCCCTGAACATTATTCTGTCCTCTTAGAGGGTTGAGGCCTGCTGCATAAAAACCTATATTGCCAAGGGCCATTTGAAGATTTGCAAGGGTTTTGACATTGTCTGTGCCACAGATATGTTCCGTAATGCCCAGAGTATAACAAACACTTACATGTTCGGCTTCACCCAGTATTCTGGCTACTTTCTTTATCATTTCTACAGGAACACCGGAAATCTCAGAAGCTTTCTCTGCCGTATAAGGTTCTACCCATTTTCGAATATCCTCCGGATTTTCTGTATGTTCCTTCATATATTCTCTGTCTTCCAGACCATTTTTAAATATCTCATTGAGCAAACCATTTATATAAGCAATATCACTGCCCACTTTCTGCTGGACATGAATGGTTGCCCATTTTACAAGATCAATCTTACGGGGATCATTGACTATAAGAATTGCTCCTTTTTTAACAGCTCTCTTTATATAATAGGATATAACCGGATGAGCCTCTGTAGTATTGGAGCCTATTACAAAAATCACTTTTGCGTCTTCCAGTTCCCTAACAGAATTGGTCATTGCACCGCTTCCGAAACTTGCCGCCAGACCGGCGACTGTGGGAGCGTGTCATGTACGGGCACAGTGATCAACATTATTAGTTTTGATCACCGCGCGGGTAAACTTCATTATTGCATAATTGGACTCATTTGTAATTCTGCCTGAACCAAAGGCTGAGAATACATCAGGTCCATCGCGTTTAATGATAGTTTTAATCCTTTCTGCTGTATAATCAATGGCTTCATCCCACGAAACCCTTACATGTTTACCATCTTTTTTAATCATAGGATATTTTAATCTATCAGGATGAGATACAAACTCATAACCATAACGGCCTTTAACACAGAGCATACCGTCATTGGGAGGAACTTCCCTGCCTGTTATTTTTACTATATGGTTTTTCTTTTTATCTACATAGGCAGTCAACTGACAGCCCACACCGCAATAAGGACAGGTTGTATTTATTTTCTCCAGTTCCCATGTCCTTCCCTTACCTATGGATTTCTTATCTATAATTGCCCCTACAGGACATAATTGAGAACACTCACCACATTGAACACATTGGGAATCTCCCATGGGAAGGTCATTATCACATATAACTTTAACATCCCTGCCACGATAGCCGAAATCTAAAACTTCATTCACCACAACGGAATTACAGGCATCAATACACCTGCCGCAATGAATACATTTATTGGGATCACGGCGTATCATCTCACCTGAATCATCATAATCTTCCTTGAGACTATCTACCTGGAAAGCAGGAACTTCAATACCGAGATGATAACAGGCCTGTTGTAATTCACATTCACCATTGGCCTCACAGGACAGGCAGTTATGATGTCCATCTGCTAAAAGCAAATTAATAAAAAGTTTTTGGGCTTCTATTATCTCTTCCGTATGAGTTTTTACTTCCATATCCTCTTTAGCAGGTAAAGAACAGGATGTTTGAAGCCCTCTCATACCTTCCACTTCTACAAGACAGACACGACACCGGCCTGCAGGGCCGGTTTTTCTATGATAGCAGAGAGAGGGAATATAAATATCATTTTCTCTTGCCACCTGAAGAACTGTTTTGCCTTCTTCAAAGAAAACCTCCCTCTCGTCTATTATCATTTTTTTTAATTCCATGACAATCCTCCTTATTTAATTATAAGCCCGGGAACGACATTATATTAACTCGTGACGCGTAACGCGAGGACAGAGACCATTAATAAATTTTCATTCCTTAATGCTTAATATAATCATCAAATTTAAACAATTCCCCGTTTCATTTTATCTGACATGTTTATTCACCAGTTTAATAAGAGTCTCAGGTTTCAGTGGTTTTTCATAAACACCTTTGATATTAGAAAATTTTTCATCTGAAGCATAGCTTTCAAGCAAATTATCAGGTTTTCTTATACCTGTCATCATAATAACAGGTATATCTGCAGTCAATTTCTCATTTTTTAATTTAACCGCTCCGTCAAGTCCGTCACTGTCGTGAGTCATCATAACATCGAGGAGAATGAGAGAAGGCTGTTCTTTTTTTGCCATCTCAAAGCCCTCGGCACTGGAAGGAGCGGATAAAAATTCATAACCTTTGGCTTCAAGCAGTATTTTTACTGATTCAACCAGTTCGTCATCATCATCGATCATTAGAATTTTCTTGGACATAAAATTACCTCCTTATAAATTATCGTGACACGTGAAAGAACACTATGTTCAATTACTTACCAGTGCATCAAATTCATCTCTGAATTTAAGTATCATTGCTTCAACCGGTATAGAAAAAGCGTCACCTGTGGGACAGATGGTACGGCCTTTAATATTACGGCACAGTTTTAATACAAGTTCAATATCTTCCTCTGTTCCATTCTTATGAAGGATCTTTTTAAGCAGTTCTTTTATAGTATGAGATCCTTTACGGCATGGCACACACTGTCCGCAGGACTCATGAGCATAAAAACCTATTGTCCGCAAAGTCAATTCAGGTATTGATACAGTATCATTTATTACCATAATACCACCGGAACCGAGCATGGTTCCCGCTTTAAGACATGAGTCATAATCCATTTTCAATCCTTTGATTTCATCTGCCCTGAGTATGGGAACAGAAAGGCCTCCTACTATAACGGCTTTCAGTTTACCCTTTACCCCTCCTGCCGCATCAAGGATCTTTTCCAGAGGAGTTCCAAGAGGAAACTCATACATACCGGGTCTGTTTACATGGCCGCTCACACCGTAGAGCTTGGGGCCAAAATTACCTGTAGTGCCTATTTTTCTGAATTCTTCCACACCATGTTCTATAATAAAAGGTACTGTTGCAAGTGTTTCCACATTATTAATAATTGTAGGGCAATTATAAAGGCCTTTATTTGCAGGAAAAGGCGGTTTTTCCCTGGGATAGCCCCTTTTACCTTCCAGACTTTCCAATAAAGCTGTTTCATCACCGCATACATAGGAACCGGCTCCTTTATGAACCACAATATCCGTATATTTAAGATGTCCTTCATCTTCTGCTTCTTTCACCGCTTTTTCAAGGATTTCCGCAATCCAGCGAAATTCTCCTCTGATATATATAAAAGCTTTCTTTGCACCTATGGCATAGGCACTTATGGCAATGCCTTCGATAAGCAGATGGGGGTCATATTCCATAATCTGTCTATCCTTGAACGTTCCCGGCTCACCTTCGTCTGCATTACAGATAAGATATACAGGACGATCATCATTTTTCGGAAGAAATCCCCATTTCAATCCTGCAGGAAAACCAGCTCCTCCTCTTCCTCTGAGCATGGCTTCTTTAACAGCGGCAATAATATCAGAAGGTTTCATGGACAGAGCCTTCTCCAGAGTTTTATATCCGCCGTTTGATTTATAAGTTTTTATACTCCTGGAATTTTCTTTTCCCCGGTTTTTGAGGAGTATATTACATTCAGTACTATAATAAGAGGTCTTATCCGGTTCCGGCATAATACCTTTACGAAGACTATCGATTAACATGTCCGTTTTCTCTAAAGTCATATTTTCATAATAAATATCATTTACCTGAATGACAGGACATGTGCCGCATGAGCCAAGGTCCTGAACTTCAGTAAGTGTAAAAAGTTCGTCTGCAGTAGTCTGTCCTGACTTTATACCAAGTTTTTTTTCAAGATGCTTCAAAATTTCATCGGCACCTGTTAAAAAACCGGGTATATTCGTATCAACCTGAAGATGATATTTACCGACAGGTTTCACATTAAACATGGTATAGTATGTGGCCACACCATAGGCTCTGCTCTCTGTAGTTCCCAGATAATGAGCCACTTCCCTTATATCTTCGGAAGAAAGATTATTATTCTTTTCCCTCTGAAGAATATCCAGAGCGGGTATAATGGCAGATTTTTTATCAGGATACCGTGCAGAAATTGCTTCAATTTTATCTTTTATATGATTTTGCATATATGATCTCCTTTTTTATATTATATCATTTTACTTTATTTAATTCTATTATTTTTCTGAAAACTCCTTCTAAAAAAACTATAAAAGATATTTTGCTACTATTCAAATAGTTGTTTATCAAAAATAAAATTATTTCAACCAGTATTATTAAGAACAGAAATAAAAGGATGACCTGAAAAGGTGTCTATATTTTATATATTTATAACCCTATACCTCTTTATAATACTCACCTGATCGTTCATACTGTATATATGTTTTTGATTACTGACTCATTAAGAATAAAATTTTTATTGCTTTTTGTCAAGAACTTTATTATAATTTATATGCTATCTGAATAGTAACGAAATATGATATACAGAAAAAGAAGCAATTCAGTCTATAATATCACAGAAGGGGCACTATTAAAGAATATAAATTTTTAAAGAAGTGATTATGATTACATCTGATGAAGCTTTAAAAAAACTGATTACAGGTAATAAAAGGTTTGCAGAAAGAAATATGCAGCATCCGAACCAGACAGAAGAAAGGCAGAATGAGATAATCGCCGGCCAGAAGCCTTTTGCCATTATTCTGAGCTGTTCCGATTCCAGAATACCTCCGGAAATTGTTTTTGATCAGGGTCTGGGAGATTTATTTGTCATAAGAGTGGCAGGAAATATTCTCGATAATATAATAAAAGGAAGTATAGAATATGCAGTGGATCATCTCAAGGTAAAACTAGTCATGGTACTTGGACACAGTAACTGTGGAGCTCTCAAGGCAGCCATTTCAGGAGGTAGGGTTTCTATGAATATCAGCCAAATAATCGACTCACTCCTTCCTTCTGTGACAAAAGCCAGGGAATTAAAAGGTGATATACATGAAAACGCAACAAAACTTAATATTCTGAGAGCTGTAGAACAATTAATGGCATCTCCTCCTGTACTGGATACACTGGTAAAGAAAGGCCAGCTTAAAATTGTAGGAGCTTATTATAATCTGGAAACAGGTCTTGTGGAAATACTCAAACATATATAAAGGGCAGCTTTACAGCCGCCCTTTATATTGAAAAAATCCTATTTAGCTTTTTCAGGTTTCTTATAAATCAATGCATCAAGAAAACCAACTATAAGAAGTCCTGCTGCCACATAAAGAGCCACGGGTTTAAGTGCAGGAAGAGAAAAAACCAGAGGACCAACAATTCCTGCAAGCCCCCAGGCAGTAAGCATAATACCGTAAATTTTTGCAATATTGGCAGGGCCAAATCCATCTGCTGCAAAAGCAGGCATAGTGGCAAAACCTCCACCGTAACATGCAAGAAGATAACATGCTACAATTGTAAAGATCGTCGGATCCGCAATTTTAGGAAGAATAATATAAAGAATTGCCTGACTGATAAACATGATTAGAAAAACATTTTTTCTTCCTATTGCATCAGATAGCCATGCCCAGAAGAGTCTCCCAAGGCCATTGAAGATTGATGCAATGGCCACAATACCTCCCCCTGCCACAGCAAGAGCTTTCTCGTCTGTTATTGTTTTTTTCAATATCTCCTGTGCCATAGGAGAAAGCTGTGATAATAGACCAAGGCCTGCGGAAATATTAAGGAAAAGCATACCCCAGAGCATAAACCACTGAGGTGTTCTAAAAGCTTCTTCAAAGGTAAAGGAATCTGCGGCAGATGTGCCTTTGGCTGCTGATGGAGTAAAACCGGCCGGAAGCCATCCTGCAGGAGGATTTTTAAATAACTGGGCAGAAGCCGTTACTAAAACCAGGAATATAGCACCCCATATATAAAAAGTATTGGCCACACCCATAGAATTAATCATGTCGGGAGCAATTTTACCCATAAAAAAGGCACCCATACCAAATCCCATTACTGCAAGACCTGTAACGAGACCTCTCTTATCGGGAAACCATTTTATTAAAGTTGCTATTGGAGTTATATATCCAAATCCATTTCCCAGACCTCCGATAAAACCAAAACCTATATAGAGAAGAATTAAGTTTCCTGTCTGATCTGCAAGGCCTGCAAGGAGTGTTCCAATTCCAAAGAGTATACCTCCTATGGTAGCAACGAATCTTGGCCCCTTCATGTTCATAAGGGTTCCGCCGAAAGCGGCTGCCAGACCGATCATACCGATACAGATCATAAAGGCCGCCTGAGTGGCAGGTTCAGTCCACCCGTGTGCAGTAATCAAAGGCTTTTTAAACACAGACCAGGCATAAACAGTTCCCAGACAGAGCTGCATAATAACAGCGGCTATTGCTATTAACCAGCGTTTACTTTCTAAATTCTCATTATTACTCATAATAAAACCTCCTAAAATTTGACCTCAAGTCTTGTCATAAGTTTGTTTGCATGATAGTCCCAGTTATTATCTATCGGCCTTGTATCATCTGTAACAGAATAAAATTTATAATCCACTATCCAGGATACTGTGTTACTGAAGGCATATTGAGTGGAAACACCTGGTATAATCTGAGATTCATCTATATTTCCACCATTATCTTTTACACCTTTTGCTTTATAATATTCTAAATTACCCTGAAGGGAAAATTTATCTGTAATATCATATGTAACCCCTGTATTAATAAAATGATAGGAAAAATCGGTTTTGTCATTTGATACTCTTCCTACTGTTGCTATGGGATAATCCCTCTGGAAATTTTCATAATCGTACATAGCCCAGATATGTGTTTTATCACCGAATTTATATCTGCCTCCTACTCTTATGAATATTTCACTTCCTTTACTGTCTGAAGCATATCTGAATATAGAATCCTGATTACCATAACCGTTTACTCTGGTAAGTCCTGTTACAGGATCTATATTAAAGGTATTTTCATTCAGGGTATTTCTTGTGGGTTCTATCTGTTTTAAATAACTGAAATCACCGTAGACTGATCCATTATCGAAATTATAGGTTAAGCCTCCGTCAAATCCCAGTCTGTTGGACCTGAATTTTCCAAATCTCACAGCATTACCCCATCTTTGACCGTACTTCCAATCCCATCCGACATGATAGCCGTCTGCATAGGCCCTGAGCCATGTTTGATGATAGGAGAAGGGATCATAATTGGGAGATGTATAATCAAATTCTCCATAGAACTGCAACTTATCTATTGTAGCCTGTCCTCCTATATTAAAGAGGTAGCCTTTACCGTTTTGATTTGAAGGGTCACGAAGATTTATGTCAAATCTTGTGCCTCCAAATTCCCCGTATACCTTAATCTTTTCATTTATATTATAATGACCTTTAAATCCATAATAGATTGTTTCTCTGGGTTCCTGAAAATAAGAAAGAGAAGTAGCACCGGGATTACTGGCAAAACTATCGAATATTCTTAAAAGAGCTCCTTCTATATGAAAGGTTTTCTCATAATCATAACCCATCCAGAGACCATAGAGGTAATTATTATAAAGACCAGGTGATGGTGTGCCATTTGTAAGAACTCTCACAGGATCATCTAGAGGGGTTCCCAGACTATATATACTGTGGTCATTTAATCCTCTGAAGACATTGGAGTTTTGAGCCATAAAGAATTCCATATCCACTGTCTTATATAATTTACCTGTTATATTTATACCTTCTAGAGGAAAAACATCTCTTCCGCCAAGACCAATAATACTTCTCTGGCCATAAAAGAGATTCTTAGATACCTTATTTAAATTATATTCTCCGAATTTAATCGTAAAATCCCAGTCCTCCACATCAGAATCCACCCAGAGTGTTCCCATATTGGCCTGGAAATTCTGATTCCATATCTCGTAAATCCCGGTGGTATTATAAGGTACCATTGGTCCCCAGCATTCTATAAGTCTTTCATTTCCAAAGGAACTATAGGCTATAATATTTCCTCCCGCTTTAAACTTATCTGCAATCTTTGCCGTTACTGTAAGATCCAGTCTGGACGATATCATATAATCCGCATCCAGTCTGAAAGCATCCCCTATAGGATTAAGATATCTGTCATTACCCCACCTGAGGTAACCCATATCAGGATCTACCGTACCGGGGCCGGAGATGTTTCCTGATTGTGGTGTAACACCTATACTCATACCAACACTTTCAAAGGTACCACTTATCTTTATTCTTTCCAGTTCCTCTACTCTTCCCGTAAGTTTTCCAAGAGATTCTTCTACATTTGTAACTCTCACACCGAGAGCATCCAGTTCACTACGATATTCTTTCATTAATTTGTTTATGGTTTCAAGATCGGATTTGGTTGCATATATGGAAAGATCAGGTATCTGCGGAATAGAAGCCTGAACCTGTTCCAGTTTTGCTATGACTCTGGCTACAACCATAGCCATTTCATAACGTGTCATAGGTCTTTCTCCTCTGAAAAGACCATCGGGATAACCTTCAACCAGTCCTTTTTCTTCAAGCATCTGTACAGCATCATAGGCCCAGTGGTCCTGGGGAACATCAGAAAAAGGATCTGCCAGGGCAGGTAATATAAATAATAGCAATAAAAGACCCATTGCACTGATTATTACTGAAATCTT
>Ga0302241_1002184_pt1 | contig 12241 bp, 16 predicted proteins | sample AAG_UR_Arg_MG_FD_193532 | JGI IMG/M metagenome (GOLD analysis project Ga0302241, IMG submission 193532) | Enriched activated sludge microbial communities from anaerobic digester in WTTP, New Holstein, Wisconsin, United States - AAG_UR_Arg | ecosystem: Engineered > Bioreactor > Anaerobic >...
CAGAATTGGGGTGTTTTTAGGATGCTGAATCGTTCGATTTTGACCGAATTGGCGCCGACGGGAGCGTGTTTTGAGTCGGGGTGCGTTGTATGTATCGATTTAATCGATAGTTACGATAATGTGGCTGGTCACTTTTGCTGTTTGATAAGGGTTTGCGGTTCTTTATATGTGTGGTATGTGTTTCTCGATATTGTTGCTGAGAAGTGGTTTGGTGGTTCGGTAAAATTATAAATTTTTATTGTTTATAATGCTTTTGCAACAAATACAATAGTGTTTTATAACTAATATAAGTGTTTAGGTATAAAAGATATTAAACGCTAATAAAAAACATATAACGACATAAATAACTAATAATAACTAGTAAACGCCTTAATTAGTTATTAATAGTTTGTATTTTTTGCCGAAAAGGTATATAATAACAATTAGCGGGGGAAACCATGAGAAAAATAATAACTATAGCCTGCAGTAAAGGCGGCGTAGGCAAATCAACTATAGCGCTCAACCTGGCTATTGAATTAAACCGGCAGCATGCAGTCACGGTTTTAGATTTAGACTATCAAAAATCTGCAACGCTTTTTAATAAGATCAGAAAGAGCAACGGCCTTGAGCCACTTAATATTGTTAGAGCTGAAAATGACAAAGCGCTCAAAAAGATCATAAAAGAAAATGCCGGTATTTTAATTATTGACACCGGCGCTTTCGATAGTGATTTGAACCGTATGGCAATATTATTGTCGGATATGATTATAACCCCGATATCAGATTCAGAGGTTGAGATTTACGGCCTGCTTATGTTTAACGAATATTTAAAATCAATGAAGAAGGCTAAGCCGTCCTTAAAGGCACATGTATTAATCAATCACTTGCCACCAAGGGCAAGCACTGCAGAGATTATAAATCAGGTAAAAGACAATAATAAAACTTTAACCCTTTTAAAAACAGTAATTAAAGAACGCAATGATTATCGCCACATATTCACAAAAGGCCAGGGCGTAACAGAAGCTACGAGGAAAAGAGAAGCCGCCACTGAAATAATAGCGCTCGCCAGGGAGGTTTTAAAATGACAACGACTATTAATAAAATGGCTATGAAAGAAGTTATAAACGATTCGGCAGTAAAGCATAATATTAAAAAATCCGAAAAGGAAAACGGCGCCAAAATAATGATTTATAGCGTCCCTCATGAATGGATCGAAGCCATAAATAAAAACTCAATGGCCGTTTCGAAGTTTGCCAGAAATGCCATGGAAGAAAAACTTAAACGCGACGGTCTTATAAAATAAATTTTCCTTGCCACTCTAATTTGCTTTATAGCTAAGGATATGATAAAATGTAACTGAGGTGATTATTATGACGTTCGAAACCCTCGTTGATGAAAGCAGAAAACTTAAACTTGATGATCTGGAAACTTTTATCGATATACTTAAAAATGCCGCCAGAGAAAAACGCCGCCGTGCCATTGCCGCCCGTGGCCGCCGCGCTATTGCTGATTGTAAAGCCGGAAAATGCTTAGAAGGTATCGATAACCTTATGAAGGCGGTCGGCTATGCCGAAAATTAGTTGGAATAAGGCTTTTATTAAAATTCTCGAAAAGTTTTTTAAAAAACATCCCGAACTCCGAAAACGCTTTTACGAGCGTGTTTGCCTGTTGCGTGATGAGCCGCAAAACCTTAAATTGAAAAATCACAAGCTCGAAGGCACTCTTAAAGATTTTAATGCTATTTCTATCGATCAAGATAACCGACTTGTTTTTTATGCTGACAATGACGGGACGTTCGTTCTATTTGATATAGGTCCGCATGACGACGTTTATTAAAGCCTGATTTATTTTAGTTATGATAAAAATAAAAGCTCATTAAATAAGCCTTTTGAGTTTTCAAGGTTTAATAATCGGTAATGCAGAACCATTTTCAAGACAATAGACTGTCCTTGAGTGTTTTCTGGTATATATGTAATTTGTTATATTTGCGCAGCCGATAAATTAATGCACTTGAAAAAGCTTATGAAATCAAGTATATAGTCTTTTGTTAATATATTAAAAACAAAAATTGAATATAGAATTTTAAAAATGCTCATGCTGAAATCTTTAAAAGATAATAGGTGTGGGCATTTTATGTTTTCAGGCTATAATGTTTTTGGATTACATAATCATCATTATCAGAATAAACTACGATCAACTAAAAATATTAATAAATATGGGTGTAATGTTTGTTTTTAGGTTAAATAATTTTAAAATTAAACAACAACAACTTTTAAAACAGGCCAGACACTACTTACCTATAAGATGGCAACCATCTTGTTAAGTACGCGCGCGTGTTGTAGTTGTTTAAATAGTTTAATACCGTTTAGAACCGTTTAAGTGCAAATAAAAATGTTGGGAGAGTAAGAAAAAAGACTAAGTACTCAATACTTTTTTAGCGGCTACTCAATACTTTTTTAGCGGCTACTCAATACTTTTTTAGCGGCTACTCAATACTTTTTTAGCGGCTACTCAATACTTTTTTAGCGGCTACTCAATACTTGTACTTGATTTTTTGTATTGATTTGTGTTATTATAATAGATAAGTTAATTTACAAAGGAGTTTAATTTGAGTAGCAAAAGCTTATTAATTAAAAAACATTCGGCAATCATTCAATGTTCGGTTAAAGAATTAACTCTTATGCAAAGAAAAATGATAAACGGATTAATATATATTGCTCAAAAAAATCCTGAAAGTGAAATATTTGAAACTAATGCGGAATATTTAAAAAAAATATGTGGTTTTAACTTAGAAAGCAATAGTTATATGCAAGAACAACTTAAAAAAATTAAGGAAATTAGTTTTGAATTCAATTATCTTGAAAAAGATAAAACAATTATATGGAGTGTTTATGATTTACTTTCAGAAATAACTTTTGAATTTGGAAGCGGAAAAATAAAATTTGCTTTTCCTCCAACATTAAAAAAAAATATATTAAATCCAGTTATGTATGCACCATTAAATATTATTTTAATAGCTGGTTTAAAGTGTTCTTATGCAATAGTGCTCTACGAATTTTTGCGAGATTATTTAACGGCTCCTTCTGTTCCGATTATGACAATCGAAGATTTTAGAAATATTTTAGGCATAAGTAAAAACGAATATAAATTGTTTCAAAATTTTAAAGTTAAAGTTTTAATACCTTCAACAGAAGAAGTTAATTTAAAAACTGATATTACCTGCCGTTACGAACTAATTAAAGAAACGGGAATTCGTAATAAATACTCGCATATTCGCTTTTTTGTAACGAAAAAGACCGGTAATCTGACATACGAAAAAAATCGAGAATTAAAGCCGGAACGGTTGGACCATAATGGCAATCTATTCGAAAAACTCGAAGCTGAAAACAAACTCGTCCTTCCAGACGAAATTTTAAAAGAGATACCGGAAAAATACAGAGTAAAGTCCCTGATAGACGAGATTATTAAGAGGATCAACGAAGGCAAGGCAATCGATTATATAGGGTTGAATCTACGTTATGCGTTTAAAAAAGCAAAAGAAAATCCATTGTATTACGCGATAAACGCCTTAAATAAAAATTATGCCGGGTTTGATATAGAAATTGAAGCAAAGAAAGCAAAAGAAAAAAAGGCTCAATCGGTGGCCATGAAAGATAATGAAAGTCAAAAGAAGCGTGAAGAAATAGCGTTGGATATTGTCAGGTCGTTTCCGCCGGAAAAATACGACGCTCTTTATGATAAAGCTAAAGAGCTTAACGCAAAAGAACATCCAGGCAACCAATTTTTTATTCGTGACTCAATGATCGAAATGAGAATGGCAAAAATTTATATGGAAAATTCAGAAATTAACAGTTATCAAAACAATGATAATGATTAAATCAAATTAAATAGACTGATTAAATCACTTAAAACTAATGTAAAAGCTAAAATCAAGACAACATAACTACAGGCCGCCCGGCGCCGGCGAAACTGTGTCGCCGGCCGGAAGAACGGCCGGCACGCAAGCTCTTCGCGGGCAGTAGCCGGCTGCTGTCTGCGGAACCTTCGCCGCGGGGCGGCCGGGTTAATTCAAGACAAGAATTTTAATCGAGACAGAACTGTTTTTCTATTCCCCTAAAAAAATAACAAAATTCGATGCCATAAGCGGAGCTAAAACGAACGCAAAAAGCAAAAAGGTAGTTTGAGTCGTCCGGTGATTCTGGGGCCCCTTAAAACGCGTTATACGCATTCGGAATTTTCAGTTTTAAATTCATGGATTTTAAAGAATCGGTATCGGTCCTTTTGGGGCGGGCAGTGCGAGCTGCAAGCGAGCGCGCCCGCGCACTTAGACAGAACAGTCTGGCAATTAGCCGCCGCCGTTAGCGCCAGGGATGGCGCGCGACGATAATCTCGCCTTATGTAAAAGCGGAGCGGCACGAAGCCGCGAAGCGTCTGAGCACGGCCGCCAGGCCGGGCGAAAGTTTACATAAGGCACAGATTATCGGCGAGGCAGCGGCGGACTTACTTTAAGGCAGGACAGAAGGGAGCCGGGGAGTTGGAATTTTGATTTGACTTTGTATCCTGTTCGTGCTACAATAATGGTAGTTTATGAGGGGAGATGAGTAATATGGCAAAAACGGGAATAATCAGAGCCAGGACTGAAGTTTCTCTTAAAGAGGAAGTAGAGGAAATATTTGAGCGGCTTGGCCTTACAGCCAGCACCGCTATTAATTTGTTCTATCAGCAAGTCAAATTAACTAAAGGCTTGCCTTTTGAAATCAAAGTTCCTAAAAAATCAATACTTAAAACTTTTAAAAAAACCGATGCCGGAAAAGAAATTATCAAATGCGGCAACGTAGATAATATGTTTGAAAGCCTGGGCATATAATGTTGATCCCATGCTATACTAAAAGGTTTAAAAAGGATTTGCAACGCATTATTAAGTCGGGGAAAAATGCACAAAAACTTAAAACGGTTATAAAACTTCTCGTGGCGCAAGAACGTTTGCCGGCAAAATATAAGGAACATAAGCTTATGGGAGAATTCAAAGAACGCCTTGAATGTCATATCGAGCCAGATTGGCTGTTAATTTATAAGATCAACGGCGAACAGATTATCTTTGAAACCACCGGCAGCCATTCTGACCTTTTTAAATAATAACATCATTGTAATTATTTTTTTACGTTCTGTAATTAGCTATAAATTAACAAAACCGGCCATTCAGGCCGGTTTTTGGTTTATTCGTGAGAATGAAGGTTTTCGGGGTTTGGTGGGGCGGCGATATGAGCCGCGAATGGGCTGTTTGGCAGCCTGAACGGGTTGTTTCGGGCTTTAACGGCGGGTGAAAGTCTGGTCTGCTGGAAACGCTTTATAGCAGGCCTAATTTGCTTTTAACCGCGGTTTGAAGCAATTGAGAAAAGTTGAGCTTTCTTTCTAAAGCTATATCGTTTAACCACTTTGGAATGGTCAGCGTCTTTTTGATATATTCGTTTCGCATCTCATTTCTAACGGGCGGCATCCAGACTTCTATCAGGCTGGTAAAGGAATGCTTCGGTAGTTTGATGCTTTCCGGCTTGCTTGGCGTCGGTATTTTTTCTTTATCATCTTCCATGTTGTATATGTGCAGCTCCATAGCTTCCTTAGCCATTTTCAAAGCTTCGTCGATGTCGCTGCCTTCGGTTATGCAGCCAGGCAGATCCGGAAACGTGACAGTATAACTTCCATCACAATGTTGGAATATCGCCGGAAAGATATATCTATCTTTAAGTTTAACTTTGTTCATGCTCGTCACTCCCGCCAGGCCTTGTTATTTCAAACCGGCCTGTTTTAATATGCTATGATAAGTGTTCTGGTTCATGTCTTTCCGCGGATGCGGAACCGTTACTTTGCCCTTTTTATGGCCGTGGATAAGGTGAAGGTGAGAACCGTTTTTGTTCTTTACCATCCATCCGTCTTTATATAATATTTTTAAAATTTCGTCTGATGAAACCGTTTGAATCGTACTCCTTTAATTGCTCCGTTTTTATTATAGCACGTATTAATAGGAAGTGTCAATTTTTTTCCATGAGCCATATTTTATAGTTTTTAAATAAGGTGCGGCCTTCTCGTAAAACAATGTTTTGACTTTAGAAGGCGTTATCATTAGCGCGTCGGTTTCGAGGCCGTAAGCCTGACCATTAATGCCGCCGGTCTTTTTCAGCCATTTTTTAACCATTGCCGGCGTGACTTCGTTTTCGCCTACCAATGAGTATTTATAGGCTTCGAGTTCTTCCGGAGTGAAGACGCCCGGCTGAACTAAACGTATGAATTTTGTTTTCGGAACGTTATAAGTTTTAAGGTTGTCTATAAAGGTCGATACGACCAGATCGCCGGCCGGATCGTAGTCGGTCAGGGTTATGATTGGAATTTCTTTTAAATGGCTCTGAGTGATGGCCTTTTTCAGGGCGGTCGTGAAAAACTCCATGGTTATCATGCCAGGTATGCCGCCTGCGGCCAGGATGGAAATGCCGTATTGCGCGTTAAAACCCTGAATGAACTTGAAATGCGAACGCTTTTCGGCGAGTAGAATAACATGCGGATTGGTCTTGCCGATGATCCAATTTTCTTCTTCAGTAAGGCCGTATTCTTTATAGGTCACAATCTTGTGCGTGACTAAGCGCGCCATGACTTCCGAAAGCGTTTTGTAATGGTCAGAGCCTTCCAGAGCGCCGAGTTTCGATATAGCAGGCTTGATCATATACCAGAGTGAACGAACGTTCCCGCCTTCAAGCGGCTCGGCTTCGCCGGCGCGTATCCTCAAGGCGAATTGATAAAGGAAATTTGCGATCAGCCGGGATATTATGGGATTGCCTGCGGAGTCGGAAAAGTTTTTTAATAGCTCTTCCTTTGTCATAAGGTATATTAGTTTTTGATAATGTTTGATGTTTTCTTTCATTAACCAGTATGTGGGGCGGTCGAACGGTTCGACATGATCGAGCTTTTTGACTTCTAATAATTTTTTAGCTTCGGCCGTGTATGCCGCGTTTAATTCGACCGGCGCGGCCTGACCGATGAAAGTTAAAAGATAATTGCCTTTAGCGAGCGGCGAGACGGTTTTTATTTTTCTGAAGTTGGCTATGGCTGAGCGCTGAATCTGAATAAATAAGCCTGTTTTTAAAAGCGTTTTCTTTATATCATCGAAAGAATCGTATGATTTTAGCACGGAGCCATCTAAGAGCGCCGCGGCCGCGATGGTTCCCTCGCGCCAGGCGTGAGCGATATCGCCGGAGTTGATTATAACCGGGCTTTCGGGCCCGGCCAGCGCCAGAAAAGTTCCGGCATCGAGGCTATTTCTTAGCATTTCGGCTTCGCCCTTCTGGCTCGAATTTTAATGAGGCATCAGCTTTAGCTGATATCCCCATTGCTTTTTTAAAAGCCGCATAGGAACTGTCCGCTATTGATACGCGAACATCCGCGGGCAGGGATTTAAAGGAAACTTCACGCGTGCCGGTGGCCGTCATATGCAAAGCGCGGACTTGGCGAAGGTTGATGATCTCGCTGCGGCTGGCTTTAAAAAAAAGCGGATCGTCTTTAAATTTTTCAGCCAGGGCCGTCAGTGTATCGAAGCGTTTCCAGCGGGCGTTATTGAGGTCAACTATGTCCAGGCCGCCGGGAACGGCGGTTATAAAGGCTATTTCTTCGGGGTTTATAAAAATCATCGAGCCGACGGCCTGACATGGAACAGGCTTCAGCGGCGAAACTAATTTCAGGATCGCGTTATATAACGCATCGGGATCCACGGGGCGGGGTTTGGTGGGCATTGTTAAAACTCCTTGTTACGCTGCTTTTTTTTGTTTGGAAGCGTTGGTGCCTGCCGGATTTTTAACCGCTTCTGATAATAAAAATACTACAAGCTGATTTAAGCTCACGCCTTCTTCTGCGGCGAGTTCCGCTAATTGTCGGTGAAGGGTTTTGGGAGTGCGTGCAAGTATCCGCCCGCTGTATTGCTTTTCGGTCGATGGAGTAGGGATTTTCATTCCTTCCTCAGCGGCCACTTTAAGCCACATTTTTTCTACTATTTTGATTTCTTTTATGGCTTCTTCTTCGGTATCGCCAAATGCCGAGGCTCCCGGAAGGTCGGGAATGATCGCAATATATCCTTTGTCTTCTTCGCTATAGAAAAGTTTAATAGGATAGCGCATGTTACTTAACCTCCAAATCGTAAAATTCTATTATCTTCAGAAGCTGCCTTACCTGATAAGGTTTTGCCTTTCCGCCGTAGTTTTGAAAATTGAGCAGCTCAATAACTCCTACACGCCGGTATGTTTTGTGACTGCCTTGTACGGCTTTTAAGGTAAAACCAGCCATTTCGGCAAGCGCGCATATTTCTTCAAATCTAACGTTTTCAGGCGCATTTTTAATTTTTGAATATAATTTTTCTTTTTTAGTCATAAATAAATGATAGCACATGCGATATCAAAAGTCAAGCAATTTCGGTTAACATATCGTGTATTATCGGGTTAAAACATCGGAAGAAAACTTAGACTTTGCAGCACTTTTCAGAATATTCGAAAAATATTTTTAAACCTTCTATATCAGCCCTGAACTATATTTCAGGTTTTACGCGCTTTTTCGGCCCCGCCGCGGCGGATCCTGGCGCCGCCCAAAAATGCCTTGAAATCGAGGTTATCAAAACTATTCAGGTTTAAATATTGTTTTGACCTTTTTAATCAAAACTATCTGGCATATCTTTCAAAAAATTCTGTTAATGCAGCGGTTACTATGTCCATAATCTGATATTGCGGATAACTTTTTTTAAAATCATCGAGTTTTTTTACTATTTCTGGATACATCTTAAAACTTTTGGTTACCGGTTTACTTTTGAATTTTCTTGTATCTATGACAAGTGATGGCCTTTCAATAACGTTTTTGTGCTTTGCTTCATACCAGTCTATGATCTCTTTAAGTATGGGTTTCATTTCAGATAATTCAATGAAATCGTGCTTTGCTTTTGTAGTTAATGCAAGTGCTTTAGTTTCTATTTCTGATTGGTTTACTATAGTGTTTTTATGGTAATCCTCTTTGTTTTTCTTCAGGTTTACTTCAGAGTTATCCAAGTTTACTGTTTTATTTTTTAAGGTTACCGGAGTGCTCTTACGGTTTACCGCGGATTGGCTTACTTTAGAGTTATCAGAGTAAACCTTCTCTTTTTTAGAGCGGTTTACTTTAGTCTGTTTAGAGTTTACTTTTTTCTTAATTACCATTGCATCACCTTCTGCATTAATATATTAACATAATCGGATTATTTTTTAAAGTGTTTCGTTTTTATTTTTTAGCTTATAATTTTTGGGTTTACACATAAACATACCATAGTAATTTTAAGTATGTTTGTAAATTATTTTTATAATATAAAACAACAACAACTTTTAAAACAGGCCAGATACTACTTACCTATAAGATGGCAACCATCTTGTTAGGTACGCGCGCGGTTGTAGTTGTTTAAATAGTTTAAATAATTTAATAATTTGCAAACTTTAAAAGCGGCTAAAGACAAGGGTTAAAATGGAGTTAGTCAATACAAATTAGATAGATAGTCAATACAAATTAGATAGATAGTCAATACAAATTAGATAGATAGTCAATACAAATTAGATAGATAGTCAATACAAATTAGATAGATAGTCAATACATTATTTACGCTATGTATTAACTATGATTGATATTGCTTTATTAAAAGGTAATTTCAATAAAAATATTATCAATAAAAATATTGATTTTTTGTATTAAGTATGATAAAATAAGAAAAAGAGGTGGTTTGTAATGAAAAAAGACATAACAATTAGAAAACATTCTTCTTTGATACAAACTAATATTAAAGAGTTAACATTAATACAAAGAAAATTAATAAATTATTTGATTTATGTGGTTCAAAAAAATGGCTATAAAGATTTATATGAAACCACTATTCATGATTTAAAAAAAATGTGTAATATTTCTATAACGGATACTCTATATTTAAAAAACCAATTTCGCAAACTGTCTGAAATTTCAATAGAATTCAATTATTTAAATAAAGATAAACAAGAGACATGGCAAAAAATGACCTTTTTGGCAAGTGTAGAAATTTTTTTGGGTACCGGAAAAATAGAATTTGAATTTAGCAAAAAATTAATTGAACGAATTATTAAACCTAAAATGTATTCTGCATTAAATATAGTTTTAATAGCAGGATTAAGAAGTTCATATTCAGTGATTTTATATGAATTTTTACGTGATTATTTATCTGAAATACCTTCTAAACATTCAATACCTTTTTTAACAATTAATCAATTAAAAGAACTTATGGGCATAAACATAAACGAATATAAATTATTTCAAAATTTTAAAGTTAGAGTTTTAGATGTCGCTATTAAAGAAATAAATGAAAAAGCTGATATATCTTGTAATTATAAATTAATTAAAATGAGTGGTAAAGGACAAAAAATAACAGGCGTACAATTTTATGCACGAAAACAGGAAATTAAAAAACAGTTTAATTTAACAGAAGGTATTTTAACCGAATATAGTTCAGCCATAGAATCTAAACCTAATATTATTAAAAATGAATTTATTGATAAAATTTCGGAAGAAATAATAGCGGAAATACCCGAAAAATATAGAATAAGCTCATTATTTGAAGAAATTAATAAAAAAGTTAAAGAAGGCAAGGCAATCGATTATATAGGGTTGAATCTACGTTATGCGTTTAAAAAAGCAAAAGAAAATCCATTGTATTATGCGATAAACGCCTTAAATAAAAATTATGCCGGGTTTGATATAGAAATTGAAGCAAAGAAAGCAAAAGAAAAAAAGGCTCAATCGGTGGCCATGAAAGATAATGAAAGTCAAAAGAAGCGTGAAGAAATAGCGTTGGATATTGTCAGGTCGTTTCCGCCGGAAAAATACGACGCTCTTTACGAAAAGGCTAAAGAGCTTAACGCAAAAGAACATCCAGGTAATCCATTTTTTATTCGTGACTCGATGATCGAAATGAGAATGGCAAAAATTTATATGGAAAATTCAGAAAATAACAGTTATGAAAACAATGACAATGATTAAATCAAATTAAACAGACTGATTAAATCACTTAAAACTAATGTAAAAGCTAAAATCAAGACAACATAACTCCAGGCCGCCCGGCGCCGGCGAAACTGTGTCGCCGGCCGGAAGACCGGCCGGCAGTTAAGATAATCGCGGGCAGTAGCCGGCTGCTGCTCGCGGAACCCTCGCCGCGGGGCGGCCGGGTTAATTCAAGACAAGAATTTTAATCGAGACAGAACTGCTTTTCTATTTTCCGAAAAAAATAACGAATTTCGAGGCCGAGAGCGGAGCTAAAACGAACGCAAAAAGCAAAAAGGTAGTTTGGGTCGTCCGGGATTTCGAAGGCCCCTTAAAACGCGTTATACGCATTCGGAGTTTATGGTTTTAAAATTTTATGTAAAAAGTTCGATGATGATATGCCTGGAATCGAGTATTCGCATATCTAAAGATTTTCCAATGTCAAAACCAAGCTCTTTTAATTTTATCGGTAACGTTATTCCCATTGAATTGCCGACTTTGCTTATCTTTTTAGTTTCTTTAGATAACTCATCTTGTATCTGCCTTAATTTGTGATAGGCTTTTGATTGTTCGAGCGTAAAAATAATTTCCTGGCAGGACCCGCAAGCCATAACGGAGCATTTAATACCTTTTATTTCCTGCGTTTTTTCTTCAAATTTTCCGCCGCATCCGCATTTCATAGTCTTCCTTTTTGTTCCCATAATGTTACCACCTTTGCATAACCTTTGTTTAGAGTCACAATCAATATTATCGTTTTTTTATTTTTTCCGTCATACCAACTTAAAGCAATTTTATTCGGTTTTTCACATTTATCGAGATAAAGTTTTCCTTTTTTATAGGCTTTTATAATGTCGTTTTCATAGATATTATAAAGAGGCATTTTATCGGTTACACAGTGAAGGCTGAAAACTATATTGTCAATAAAATCAAGCCTTTTCGCATACAATTTTTCGAATAGAGTCATCACGACACCTCGTTTATGTTATAACATGTATTATAACACAAGTAATAACTAAAGTCAATACGAATCGGTCCTTTTGGGGCGGGCAGTGCGAGCAGCAAGCGAGCGCGCCCGCGCATTTAGACAGAACAGTCTGGCAATTAGCCGCCGCCGTTAGCGCCAGGGATGGCGCGCGACGATAATCTCGCCTTATGTAAAAGCGGAGCGGCACGAAGCCGCGAAGCGTCTGAGCACGGCCGCCAGGCC
>Ga0302241_1002185_pt1 | contig 12230 bp, 6 predicted proteins | sample AAG_UR_Arg_MG_FD_193532 | JGI IMG/M metagenome (GOLD analysis project Ga0302241, IMG submission 193532) | Enriched activated sludge microbial communities from anaerobic digester in WTTP, New Holstein, Wisconsin, United States - AAG_UR_Arg | ecosystem: Engineered > Bioreactor > Anaerobic >...
TAAGAGCCAAAGCATTTTCATTGTCTTTCAAATCAAATTTGTTTTGTAAATTGCGTATCAATGGCTCTAATTCATTATTCCAAGAACAATATTCTATCCTTCTAGATGGGCTTGGCACATTTCGAGCTTTAAGAAGAGAAAAAACAATTGGAGCATGTGAATTGCTTTGATTCAAAGCATCCATAAACTTGCCTTTTTCTTCTTCATTATCATCATTGGGCATCAAATCAAGCAATGATATGATAGCAATTTGTCTCATTGTTAGTTGTTTCCCTTTAATTTGCTCTACCTTTATTTTTTCCAAATCCCTATATCCGCATAAAAAAACCAATTGCAAAAACCTATCAAATGCTTGATCTGTCTTAATATTCAAAATCAAAGCCGAAAGCAAATCCTTATCCGGCGTAATCTTATACCTTGTGATACAAGATTTCACAAAATCATATGCAGTTGAATCTAATAAAGATTTTTCTAACAATTTATTATAATTTTCTTTTAACACCAATTTAAAAACCTTCAACCATTCAGCTTGTTGATCCCCATAATTATTTTCTATAAACTCCAATATTTTTACATTACTGTATTCTATAACCTCTTTCCAAAAAGTCTCTAGCTTTATTGCTTCATCAATTTTCAAGCCAGTAATTTCTTCAGCCTTTTTAATGCTCACAGTATAGTTATTGCTACAAAGCTTGCAATATTCCCTGTACACATCCTGTCTTAATTCTCCTTGCCAATCAGGTTCTACTTTTGTTATTTCTTGTAGTTTGGCAGCGCTGTCAAGATCTCCATTTCTCATCAAATATTTATACCCTTCCACAACATCCTGTCTTAGTTCTCCTTGCCAGTCAGGTTCTACTTTTGTTATTTCTTGTAGTTCAGCAATTCTGTCAAGATCACCATTTCTCGCCAAGTTTTTATACCTCTTCACAACATCCTGCCTCAATTCTCCTTGCCAGTCAGGATCAATTTTTGTTGTTTCTTGTAGCTCGACAATATCGTAAGAGATATCATTTCTTATCAAGTATTTATACCCCTCCACAACATCTTGTCTTAGTTCTCCTTGCCAATCAGGTTCTACTCCTGTTATTTTTTGTAGTTTGGCTATTTTGTTAAGACTAACATCTCTCATCAAATTTTTATACTCCTCTATAACAGCCTGCCTAAACTCTCCTTGCCAATCAGGATTAACTCCTGTTATTTCTTGTAGTTTGGCGATAACGAGATAAAAATCGTCATAACTCGCCAATCGTACATACTTCTTCACAACATCTTGCTTCAATTCTCCTTGCCAGTCAGGATCAACTTTTGTTATTTTTTGTAGTTCAGCAATTCTGTCAAGATCACCATTTCTCACCAATTCTTTATACCCCCCCACAACATCCTGCTTCAATTCTCCTTGCCAGTCAGGATTAACTCCTGTTATTTCTTGTAGCTCGACAATATTGTAAGAGCTACCATATCTCGCCAAGGTTTTATACTTCTCCACAACAACTTGTCTCAATTCTCCTTGCCAGTCAGGATCAACTTTTGTTATTTCTTGTAGTTTGGCAGCGCTGTCAAGATTACTATTTCTCACCAAATATTTATACCTCTCAATAACAAACTGTCTTAATTCTCCTTGCCAATCAGATTCCACTCCTGTTATTTTTTGCAGTTCGGCAATTTCGTCATAGTAACCATACTCCACCAAGGTTTTATACCTCTCCACAACATCCTGTCTCAACTCTCCTTGCCAATCAGGTTCCACTTTTGTTATTTCTTGTAGTTCGGCAATACTGTCAAAATCAAGATAACCACTTTTCACCAAGGTTTTATACCTCTCCACAACATCCTGTCTCAATTCTCCTTGCCAATCAGATTCCACTCCTGTTATTTCTTGCAGTTCGGCAATACAGTAAAAACTACCATTTCTCACCAAATATTTATACCTCTCAATAACAAACTGTCTTAATTCTCCTTGCCAATCAGATTCCACTCCTGTTATTTTTTGCAGTTCGGCAATTTCGTCATAGTAACCATACTCCACCAAGGTTTTATACCTCTCCACAACATCCTGTCTCAACTCTCCTTGCCAATCAGGGTTTACTCCTGTTATTTCTTGTAGCTTAGCAATGCTGTCAAAATCAAGATAACCACTTTTCACCAAGGTTTTATACTTCTCCACAACAGCCTGCTTCAATTCTCCTTGCCAATCAGGGTTTACTCCTGTTATTTCTTGTAGCTCGGTAATATCGCCATAGAAACCATTTCTCATCAAGTATTTATACCTCTCAACAACAGCCTGCCTCAACTCTCCTTGCCAATCAGGGTTAAAATTAGTAAGTATCAATAACTCTTTTATTCTCTCAGGATCGTATCTCCTAGTATCATAATATTCTTGATCATAATCATCGTATTCTTGATCATCATACTCTTGATCATCATAAGTATTTCCAATCAAATCAAATAGAACTTGTTTTCTTATATGATCCAACCTTTCATCAAGGCTCCAATCTTCTGGGCTTAGTCGCAAGTCTTTAATAATCTTTTCTAATTCTTTAACATTGCCATAGTTACGCAAAGTATATTCAATTCTGTCATAATCACTATCCGTTAAATCTATTTTTCTGTTGCTCTCAATAGAGTCAGCAATCATCCATCTTTCTTCTTTTTGTCTAGGCAAACCTTCAAATGGATTCCTCATATTTTTATTATATACATGATATCAATATGTACATCATATCATAAAAAATCTCATTCAAAAAAGGTTTATTTTTGAGGAATTAATCTATATTTAATATATTTAATAATCGGTTGCAATAATATAATCATATTGTGATATAATATATATGTATGTCTATTGAAAATCCTTTTCCCCAATCAACTAAACAATCAAATCAACCTAAGAGCGCACGTCATGGCCTACGAGAAACGTTTATCCGCTGGGCAAGTCAATTCGAGCCAGTAGACAAAGCTCTGAGAAAAAGAGCCGAATGGATGATAGAGCAAACCAAAGTACAAAAATACTTAGCGCCTAAAATTATTTATAAAGAACCCGGAATATTAAAACCAAATAATATTAAACAAGGCGTAAGCGTACTATGTTTAGGCGCGGGCAAAGGGCACGAAATGGACGAAATAGATCAACTTTTGCCAGGTTCCGAAGTGATTGGCATAGATCCGCATGATTATATGACTAAAACTGTAGCCGATCGCTTAGAAAAACTAGCTCATGCAACCAGTTATCTAAACGAACATTTTAGAGCTGAACATCTAACAGGTATTGAAGACAACTCTATTGACGGTGTTACCTTAAACTTTGTTCTGCATCACATAGATCAAACTCAACACGAGCAAGTCTTGCATGAAATAAAACGCGTATTAAAACAAGATGGCTATGTTTTTATAGCCGAAGATTTAGCTAATGATGCCCAAGAGGCAGTTTTAGTAGAAAAAATAGACCGCCGAATAAATATGGAAATTTGCGCAGACGCTCCACATAATTATCGAAGCCTAGAACAATGGAAAAGCTATTTTGATGAACATGGGTTAGAAGTGGTAGAAGCGCACGAAGTCAAGCCTCAAAAAGTCCGACATGGTTTTTTTGTTCTGCGTCTAAAGGACGAAAAACAAAAAAAATAAAATCGTTACAATTTTAAGAAACATTAAATTATATATTTCATAAACATCAGGATTCATGAGTTATTTAATGATATTTAAGAATTTAATCGCAAACTGGTTAATTGGCTTATTCGGTATAACAGCAAGAAATTACACAACCGCTTAACAACATGCACCTACCGAGTACATCATGAACCAAAAAATTAAATAAAAAATACCAAGATGAATCGGACGCGTACAGAGGATTGACGGTTAGTGTTATTTTTGCTATATTAATTCAAATCAGGTGAAACAGATGACTGCTCCTCAAAACTTTGAAAAAAGGAGAGGAAAGTCCGAACACCCTATTTGCGGTAACGCAAATTAGACAAGGAGAGTTGCTAACGGCAACCAAGACATAGCTCTCAATTAATTTTACGAAAGAGAGTAAACTTAGGGAAAGTCCCGCGAAAGCGGGTTCCTCATAGCTTCGGCAACAAGGAAGCCACAGAGACAATACTATCTTCCTTATATAAAACTTTGGAAGACAAGCGTGAAAAGTGAGGTGGTGTGGTTATCTCCAATTTATTGGAGCAATAGTCTGCTACACTTCTTTGCTCGTGGTGACACGATGCAATGGCAAACCCTCTCCGGTGCAAGAGCAAGAGCGTTATATCCTCATTTGGATCGCGCACTGGTCGCTCGCAAGATCTTGCAAGCAATTGCAAGGCTAGATAGATAGTCATCGCTTCGTTGAATGTATTGGGAAGCATAAAACAAAGCACAAAATTCGGCTTACCGTTTCGCCTGAATCCCATTTTTACATGCTATATGTAAAAACAAATAAAAACTCTGCTTATAGCGGAGTTTTTGTTTATGGTATAATAACTAAACAAGTTACGAATCCGAGCTAACCACAAATTTATAATCAATTTACATTTTATTGCTTAAATAAAATGTAATACGTTCGTAATTCGTAAAATATGAATAAATTTCAGCTTACATTTACAGCTCTTCAATTGCCAGTCGATATAGCCACTTTATCAATGGCAACAGTTTTTGCATATCTCTTGCGTTATTCACGATATGCAACTGAAATTCGACCAATTTTACAAGATATTCCTTTAACAACTTATATTCAACTCTCAATCACATTTATCGCTATCTGGATTAGTGTTTTTATTATAGCAGGGCTTTATTCCACGCGTCATCGCAAAGCTTGGGATGAATTTGGTCGCATTATTTTAGCTTGCACGATAGCTGTCTTGATTCTAATCGCTTCAATCTTTTTTAAGCGTGAACTTACTCAATCACGTTTTATCATTATTGCCATTTGGGGTTTATCAGTTTTCTTTGTATCGTTTGGACGATTAATTTTACGCGCGATTCAGCATCAACTTTTAAAAATGAAAATCGGTCATGAAAATATTATTATAATCGGTAAAGATGAAAGCGCTAAAAAGCTTGCTGAAACCTTTGATCATCTTCCTATTTTAGGTTTTTCAGTAATAAAACACGTTATTAAATGGAATGAAGAAATAAAACAATCACTTAAAAAACTTATCGAAAAAAAACAAATAACCGGTATATTGCTCGCCGATCCTGATATGCCCAAATCCGACGCTTTGCATATTATCGGCTTCGCTAATAAATATCACTTACATTTTTGGTATGCAGCCGATGTCTTTGCGGCTCGTTTTACCAATATATCAGTCAGCACTCCCGGAGGCATTCCACTCATCGAGGTCAAACCAACTCCATTGGATGGTTGGGGAAGAATCGCTAAACGTATTATGGATATATTTTTTGCTATTATCATATTTACGCTATCTTCTCCTCTTTGGCTTTTTGGCGCAATACTAGTTTTAATCGAAGATGGTCTCCCTATTATCTACAAAAATGAACGTATTGGCGAAAAAGGCAAATCTTTTATCACTTATAAACTGCGCACAATGTATAAAAAATATTCCATAGGTCCTCAATTTAGCAATACTAAAAAAAATCTAGAGCTAGAACAAAAACTCATAAAAGAACAAGGGATAAAAAAAGATGCTGTTTATAAAATCGCCAATGATCCGCGCATAATAAAAACTGGTCACTTCTTGCGTCGTTGGTCAATAGATGAATTTCCTAATTTTATAAGCGTGTTAAAAGGTGATATGTCTCTTGTTGGTCCTCGCCCACATCAACCGCGAGAAGTTGAAAAATATTCTGATGAAGAACGTCGCGTGCTTACAATTAAACCCGGAGTAACCGGTTTAGCGCAAATTTCCGGTCGTTCAAATCTTACTTGGACAGAAGAAGCTCGTCTCGATATCTGGTATATTGAAAACTGGTCTCCTCTTCTAGATCTCTACATTTTAATAAAAACTCCATTTGCGGTAATACAAAAAACCGGAGCTTACTAACTCAAAAAACTTATCAAAAAACTAATACAATTTTTGATAAATTTTAATCTATCTCTATAAATAGAGATAATAAAACCCTGCTAATCTTAATCATTCATAGATTCTTGACTCTCTGTCCACTTTTTGTATTTTCTCGGTTAAGCTATTTGCATGCAAACTTTATCCGTAAAAATCAAAGAAAAATTAAGCAATTTAAGAATAGCTTTGGTTCATGATTATCTAGTGCAAGATGGCGGAGCCGAACGTGTTTTTTGGGCGCTAAATAAGATATTTCCAACTGCGGATTGTCATGTTTTATTACATAATCCAAAAATAACTCATAAAGATTTCTCCAATAAAAAAATCAACACTTCATTTTTACAAAAATGGCCTTTAGCAAAAAAATATTATCAATGGTATTTATCGCTGATGCCTTTGGCTATCGAACATTTAAATTTTTCAAATTATGATTTGGTAATATCATCATCCAGTTCGTTTGCAAAAGGAATCATAGTTCCAGCGCATGCAAAACACATTTGTTATTTACACACGCCAACACGTTTTCTTTGGGAAAATCGTATCAACTATTTAATCGACCTTCCACATCCATCATTCGTTCGCGCTGGATTGCCTTGGCTTTTGCATAAAATGCGTGGTTGGGATAAACAAGCTTCAGAACGAGCTGACGTAATGCTCACCAATTCACAAACCAGCCGTCGTCGCATTATGCGATATTATCATCGTGATGCTCAAGTAATTCACCCTCCCGTTGATACAGATCGTATTCACCTTTCGCGTCACGATGGAGAATATTGGCTTGCCGGAGGTCGATTAGTGCCATATAAACGTTTTGATTTAATTATAAAAGCTTTCGCAAAATTAAACATTCGTTTAATTGTTTTCGGCACTGGCCCAGAGTTTAAAAAACTTAAAAAAATTGCTGGTAAACGTACTGAATTTGTCGGCAATGTTGATGATCAAGAAAAAACTCGTCTTTATCGTAGAGCCATCGGATACATCCATCCGCAAATCGAAGATTTTGGCATTACAGCAGTCGAAGCCATGTCCGCTGGACGTCCAGTTATCGCTTACGGAATTGGCGGAGCCGCAGAGACCGTACTTCCCGGCAAAACAGGCAAATTTATCGCCATGCAAACATGGGAAGATATTGGAGATGCTGTTATACGTCACAAACCCCAAGATTATGATCCTAAACAAATTCGAGCTTTTGCCGAAAATTTTAGTCATGAAAATTTTGAGAAAAAACTTCTACAGGCAATAGCTAATATGTTAAAACTCGAAGATCCAATCGAAGAAGAGCTTGCCACCATCGAAGACATTTATGCCCCGTATCTTAATTGATGCGCGTTCTCTAGCTGATTCTCAAAGTGGCGGAGTTAATCGCGTCGCCAAATTATGGATTTTAAATCAAATTAAAGACGTTGATCACAATCATTGTTTTTGCTTAACAACCGGCCTAAAACCTTCTATTGAAGTAATAAATTTTTGTAAAAATCACAATTTAAATTATTTGCATCTTAAAATTCCCAATAAACTCTGGACATTTTTATGTTATTTCAATTTTTCTTCTCTAATATTAAGCGCAGAAAACAAACTTAAATCTCAAATTGATTTACTTTTACTCCCCAACTTAGCGTACACCGGCCCCATTTATCGACCTTATCATATTTTAGTGCATGATCTTTCATTTATAATAGAGCCTCATTGGTTTAATTTGCGCCGACGTCTTTGGCATAAATTCATAAATGCTAACCTTCGCATAAAACATGCCCATAAAATTTATTGTGTCAGCAATCAAACCAAATCAGATGTAATCAAACTCTTAAACGTCGCTAATTCCAAATGCCAACTTTTTCAATTCGATCCAAAAATTAAAACATTACAAAACAAGAATTGTAAAGCAACTATTCAAGAAAATACAACATGCGAGGTAAATGATATTAAGCCCTATTGGATCCCAGTAACCGCTACTCGCATTGCTTTAATGCTTGGAGGTTCTAATCCTCGAAAAAACATTATAACAGCTCTAAAAGCCATCGCCGAATTTAACATTAAAAATCCTAAACATTTTCTCACTCCTGTAGTTCTCGGTGGTAAAGTTAAATTTAGTTTTAGTGAACGCAACATTTCCTATGTTCAAGCCCCTAATTATTTAAGCGATAAAGAACTAATTTGGCTTTATCAAAATTCATCCGTCCTTCTTTACCCTTCTTGGTACGAAGGTTTTGGTTTGCCTCTGCACGAAGCTAATCAATTTAATTTACCTATCATTAGTTCAACCACAGGTGCGTTAACAGAAACCGCTCCGCCTAATACAATTCTTTGTAATCCAACAAAAATCCACGAATGGATCGGTGGATTAGAAATTTTAATAAAACCCATTATCTAATCAATATTTTCATAAAAGATATCATTTCCTGATATTTAATATTTCTAAACACATTATATATCTCCTTAGGCGTCATACTTTTCTTTTTTAATTCCGCATATCCCCCAAATCTAAATCCATCAAACCAATGCAATGATAAATTTGAATCCATGCCATCAATCAATAATTCAAAAACTTTTAAGAATTGTTCTTTCACAGCATTAAATTCTTCTTTATTAAAATTGGCATAAAAAAAACTTTTAATTTTCTGTTGATTTATCTCTTTTTCATCATGATATCCGTAAAAAGCAGTCAATCCATCGAGCATTAAAAAATTATAATCAAAATCCATATTTTTATTGCTCAACCATCTTTCTTTATACATTTTATTCAATAATAAAGATTTTATACTGTAAATATTAGATTTAAAATAAATCCCCATCGCTCTTTCCTTATTAATCGTTCCAGTTGAAACGATGTTAAAATATTGCAATAATCTATTTTGTTTTTTCGCTTTTGGAAACAACATTTCCAATAATTGTTTATTTTTTAAAGTTAAGTCAGCGCACATAACGGTAATATCCAAATCCACTTCTTGCAAAAACCTATTCCAAAATTTTTTAATCAAATGCACATCTTTGTATTTAAAAAATTTAAAAAAATTTTTTGAAGCCATAACTTCACTTTGTTGAATGGGTAACAAAGGATAAACATAATTGGATCTTCTATATTCATAAGAGGAATAATAATCATTTGACTCCTCTTTTAACATAAACTTTTCCTCAGCAAATCTTTTTTCAACGCAATGCCAATTATAAATCATTTCATACAATATTTTTATAGCTTGCTCAAAATCATTTTGATGAAAATCACAAAAAAACGACACATCTTCTCTTGAAGTCGATGCTTCGATATTACCGAATATCTTACCAAAATAATTTTCTAAATCATTTCTGGACATATCCTTCGTTCCACTAAAAGCCAAATGTTCGGCAATATGTAAATAACCTTCCGTTTTCTTTGTTTCAAAAAAACTACCGTTACTAAAAGTTATTTTTACAGCGCATCCTTTTTTCCAATTATTTTTTACGTGATTAATCATATAATATAAAATATCATTTTATATTAAAAAAAACAGACACTTTAAGCTTAAGAGTCTGAAAAAAACAAAAGTTTGGTAACAATGTTCGTTTATTTACCGAGAATCTGTCGCCTCACTTCGCCCCAAAAACCTTTATCTTTTTACGAATGGTTCTCACTGGAACCGTGTTGTTCATTTTTCTTGTTGTCTCTTCTTTCTCGTTGCCTATCCTTCTTTCCACCACGATATTTTCCACCCGGATATCCATGCGCCATGGCAAACCTCCTTATCATTAGGATCGTGACATGCGAATATAATCACAATCATTCAACAATATCAATTTCTTCTTATTTTAAACAAGTTCCATTGACAAAATTGTCATTTTTTGCTATATTGACGCATTAAACACAACGTGCGTAAATATAAAAGATCCTCTTTTTATTCACTAAATTTTAGCTAATTTTAGCAAAAAAATATGAACAATATCTTAAAACGTATTTCTGCAATGGCTCTTGCTATTACCATGCTCATAATGGGTTTTATGGTTATCGTTAGCGTGGCCTCTGCTCAATCCAACCCTTGGCAATGGTCTGATATTTCAGACAAATTGGAAGTTCGCGAAAATCGTCCTATTTGGGCAAGCGTTTACGCTCACCCTTATTGGTATTTAACCGATGGTCAAGAACTCTACACAGGTGGTCATGTTTGGAAAACCGATGGCATCATAATGTCAGACATAACCAAAGAAGTTCGTGAAGCCGGCTTAAATCGCGTCGATGACATTGTTACTGACGGAATAACAATAATCTTTCTCAAAAACGTGGTCTCTGCTTCGCGCAATTTTGAAGCTCTAAGTTACAAAGACGGTGCTTGGGCACATCCTGCTTACACTTGGCAAAGTCGCATGGATTCTAACGACTCAATAGCGTCAATCAACGGAAAAAATGGCGTCTGGATGATCACAACATCCAAAGGTAAAATTTTATTTTGGAATCAAGCTAATAATGCAATTAATGAAATCACTTATAATGACAAAAAATCATCTCCCACCGGAAGCGCGCTTTATTCCGTACGTCACTCTTCTCCCGTTGATGGTCATGATAGCTTTTTAGCCCCTATCGCCTTACCCGTCGGAGATCAATGGCTAATTTCCTACTTATCCAACAATGGATCCATGCGTGTTTGGAAAGTTAAACTTTTAAATGGACAAAGCGTACAAAGCAATTTAGAAATCACTGGACAATTCGAACCCATGCGCGCAATTCAAGCCATCTCATCAAACGGAACACAAATTTTATTAGCCTCATCCCGTTATCAAAACAACACAACTAATAAAGTCTATTTATATGATGGTGTAACCGTAAAAGATGTAACAACTCCGGCCTCCGGTGTTCCGTTTGCAACCTGGAATAAAACTTTAATTGGGCATAACGGCAAATCTTGGATGATATTAAATGGAAAAGATTTAATTCGCTTTGATGGATCTCAATTTGTTGCTTATGGTCAGACCCGCGATTACTTTGTAACCATATCTGGTGATAAAAACGGACGCTTCCTTTTAGGTGGAGCGGTTTCCGCAATGGGAATTCCAAATCCAACATCACCTCTTACAGCTAAACTTGTACGAGTTGATGAAAACTCTGGTTACGTTGCTGTTCCAGCTCCGGTGCAAACATCAAACTGGGTTTGGTCAACAATGAACGTTTCTCACAACCAACACAATCTTTATCATGGTCAATCTTCCAATATCTACATTAACAGTGGATCTCCATATGGCATTAATCGCATTGAAATCTGGTTAAACGGAAACGTGGTAAAAACCTGTCAAAGTTCAACGTGCGATTACACTATTCAAGGTAATTCCTATCCTAAAGGTAGTAAAATAGCTTTTAATGGTCGCGCTATAGATAACAAAGGCCACGAAGCGTGGACTTGGTTGGGAGAATATTCAATCCCTGTTAGCGAAGACATATATAACAATAGTACTATCTTTACTTGGTTTGATTCTAATACCATTAAAACAACTCTATTACGCAACGAATCACGAAACATTACTTTTTACGGTGAAGCTTACAGCGGATTAAATCGCTTAGAACTTTATGCCAACAATGAGTTAATCGAAACTTGTTATTTCAACAATGTTTATGGTAAGCAATCCTGCGTAAAAACAATTTATGGCAATAACTATTCAACAGGTCAAAATATAGTATTGCAAATAAGAGCAATTGATCGTAATGGTAATCAAAAATGGTCAGATATCACAATCATAAATGTTGAAAACAATAATAACCAAACAAATAATAATATCGAAGGCGTTCTAACTATTACAAATGATCATAACAGTGGTTATACCAATTATGATCAAGTCACATTTACAGTCAACGGTTCAGATGCTAATGGGATCAATAAAATTGAAATTTTGGTAAACGCCCAAGTTGTCAAAACTTGCAACGGAACCAGCGTTTGCTCCTATGTCGGTGGACCATATAACACAGAAACAGTCAGCTACGGCGCCAACCTCTACGACAATCTCGGAAATCGTACTTGGACAGGCTACAAAACAATCTATAAAAAATAATCAAAATTTATTCATCAATAATCAAAAAATCGCTATTAATGGCGATTTTTTGATTAACTTTCAAAGATAAACTTATTTATAATATATCTGTACAGTTAACCTTCAAGGGTGACTCTTTTTAACTGACTATCGCGATTTCTAAGGTATTGATTAAATCTTTCATATGGAGTCATCCCATGCATGTTCTTGCCAAGATGAATCCGTTTTTTGTTA
>Ga0302241_1002193_pt1 | contig 12185 bp, 9 predicted proteins | sample AAG_UR_Arg_MG_FD_193532 | JGI IMG/M metagenome (GOLD analysis project Ga0302241, IMG submission 193532) | Enriched activated sludge microbial communities from anaerobic digester in WTTP, New Holstein, Wisconsin, United States - AAG_UR_Arg | ecosystem: Engineered > Bioreactor > Anaerobic >...
CTACAATCCGAGCAGTTTTGACGATATCTATGAACCCAGCCTCTTTCGTTTGGATAGAGAGAACACACAGCATTTCTATGAAGATATCGGCAAGTACAATAAGTATCTTTTCGGTTGGGCTGACTGGTTTTGCCGCTTCGCGATGGATCCCAGGGTCACATATCAAAATCCCACCGCGGATTCGCTTTGCGTGCTGGATGAAGACTTTTTCCGATCCGCCTGGGTTATGTATTATGGCCAATACCATAGCGAGTTCAGGTGGGTTGGCAACCGCGAAATTGCGGATTACATAAATAATTACAACAATCTTGATAATTGCCCAATTGTGACACCATCCATGGCGGCAGCCTCCCCCATGCGTGAGAAGTACATCCAAATGCGCAATGACTCAAAGGATCAGTATAAGATCGCGGATTACTTCACCTTTGGACTGGTGGCCAACCACATTGCTTCCGCCATTGACGCTGTGCTGCTAACCAACAGAGTCAACCGGACTGCCATCACCCAAAATCCGCTTAAAATGTACTATTACACCGGTCTGAGGGACAATAAGATCACTCCCTCCCTCGGCTTTTCATACTCTTTTAGTGAGTTGTAAGGTGAAATATCTCCTTGTCCTGGCTCTGATTCTTATGGCAGTTTCCCTGCCCGCCCTGCCCAAAGTAGCATATATTGGTATGTCTGCCGCACTGCCCGGAAGCGGCGAGTTGGCTTTGGGCAAAGTAAACAGGGCTGGTTTTTTTCTGGGTATGGACCTGCTGGCCTTTACAACCTATTGGGCCTTGGGGCAACAGCGGGATGACCTGCACGAATCTTACAAACTATACGCACAGGCCTATGCCGGGGTACCCGTTACCAATGATGAGCACTATTATAGCCATGTAAGAAAATATCTTAGCAGCGATGATTTTAACCTGTATCAGGAAATGATGGCCAGAAACTACTATTTGATATATAATTACGATCTGGATGCCTATAACACTTATATGGCAGACAACACATATTCCGAGAGCGAAGCCTGGCACTGGCAAAGTGAGTATCATCTTGACCAGTTCCGCAAGCTCCGGTCAAAATACATGAAAATGAGGCTCTATCAAAATGCCAGCCTGGGCGCGGTGTTTCTCAACCGGCTGATCAGTGCTGTCGATGTTGTATTCATCACTCGCAAGCCGTCGGGGACAACTGCCTTGTATTTTACTCCTAGCCGGGATGATGGCCTGATGCTAAATTACCAACTCGAGTTTTGAGGCAAAGATGAAAAAGATATCGTTAACAATAATATGCGTGCTGCTTGCCGTCGCGCTCATGGCTGACAGCAGGGGCTGGACAATTGTTCAATCTCTGGCACTGCCAGGCTTGGGCCAGGTACGCAACGACAGAAGCTATGGCTACGTTATGCTTGGAGCAGAGGTAGGTGTGATTGGCTCAATGTTCTTTTTCAGCAGCGAAAGGAACCTCAAAGACAGGGAATCTTACGACTACGCGTTGAAGTATGCCAACCTGCAGCCAGGCTCCTATCCACAGTCGTTCTTTTTTGACATGACCAAGTATTATTCCAGCGACTTTACCACAGGTGGCTACAACGAAATGGTGCGTCAGGAAGCTCTCAGGCTTTATCCCACCGATCCTGTTGCCCAACAAGCCTACATCGATGCCAACAGTTATGACGAAGATCATTACTGGCGATGGGAGAGCCCGGCGAACCGTTCGGAATTTACTTCCATGCGTCATCAGATGCAGAACCTCCAGGATTATGGTAAGATAGCGGTCGGAGTATTGATCGTGAATCACATCATAAGCGGCATGGATGCACTGATGTTTACAAGGCCGGTTCATAAGCCGCAGGCCTGGCTCAAAGTTGATAACGACACCCCCCTGTTGATGTTGAGCATGGAGTTCTAACCGGGATCTGCTCGGCGATTATAAAGCGTAACGTTAATTTGCCTATTACAACGCTGAAAAGCAGAGGTCAGGGTGTTCAATGGATTTTAGCTGGTTTTTACTCCCCAAGCAATACTGATTCTATACCTCCCAAAAACTGCCAAATCCTGATCTGTGCTTGGCACCTAAATTTCTGTTGGTAAGAAGTATCTTGTATAGTTCAATTTTCTGCTGCGGCGTTATCGTGAGTCCACCACTCAGAGTTGTGCTGTCAGCCAGAAAACTGAACTGAAAAACCACACCCGGCACAATTTTAAGAAACCTGATGGGATTGGGTTCACGTAGCCTTGAGCGCTTTCCATTGTACAAATGTGGAGCAAGCCAGTCCTCGTCCAGATAAGGTCTGCCATTCCCCTGATTATTATTGACGTTTGGGTTTGTACTCTTGGTTATATAGGCATTGAAAAATAGCGAACCACGAGCCGGTTTGCTCATATCCCCAAACAGAGCATTCTCCATTTCCCTGGCTTGACGATAATCAAAACTTGCCGGCACAGTTATCCCCGCCTCACCCATTTCCTCTATCAGCTGCTTTAGCGCAATGTCGTCTTCATCCGTTGCCGGAAATCCCGCGCGTAGAAAGCCCTTGACGCTGGATGCCGGAATGAGCGGAAAGCCGGTTGAGTGGTCAAAGAAAAAGCCAAGTTGAAAATCGCTTTTATTATCCTCTTTCATCAGGTTCATGTGCGGATATCCGGTACCTACCAGCAAGCCCCGTGAGCCAACTTTTAGCTCAAAAGAGTCATATACGCTTCCTTTCGGTATGGGCAGCTTGCTCACCTGCACCCCGAATATACGTCCGTAGGCTCCCAGATTTCTGCCAATGTTCTGATTAACAGTTACCAGACCATATTGGTCAAACCAGGATTGATAGCCATTTGCCGTCTCCAGATACGAGTAGTAGGCAAGGCGCAGATTGGCTTTGGTTCCATTGCGCCTGGCAGGGCTGTTGTTAGGGCGGAAGTTCTGGATGTTCAGCCCGCATTCTGCATCCAAGTGTTCGTATTCATTATTGACTGAATATCTGAAACTATCCGACTGCACGTAGGTTTTTACAGCGAATTTCAGGCATGCCAGAATCTCCAGCATTCTGTCTTTCAGCAAAGCCTCGCCCGCTGGATCAGCGCAAATACCCTTGATAGTTCCATAGCTCAGACAATCCGGATAATGAAAGAACTGACGCAGCAGTTTGATCAGCAACCTGTTAACCAGACTGGGAGGCAAACCACTCTGCCCTGCTTTGCCCTGGTTTTCATTATCCAGCAACGCGACAATCACACCAGAATATCGGATGGAAATTGCCGTTCCCGTAATATAGGCATCAAATTCGGGGCTGATAGACTCACCCGGAATAATGCGGTTCAGCAGTTCCAGCGAGCTTGCATACAATTCATTGTTCAGTGGGGTTATCATTATGTTAACTCCTGAATTTCACACAAACCTTGAGCCAGGCTGAAATTAGCTCCTATCTGCACATAGGTTTCCTGGATATCGGCTAAAAAGGTATCGACCTGCTGTTCCCATATCTTTAGCAAATTATCCGGATAGGAAATGAAGAACCAGAGATGCGCGCCATAGGGCAATACTTCCTCATTGAATTTATTCTTGCTTACACCGTCATCGTCCAAGCAGTTGCGTTCAATCACAGGAATGCAGTACTTGCAAATGTCGCGGAACCTTGCTTCTTCAAACATCGCCACCTCTCCTGTACTGATTTCACGGAATACTTCTCTTTTGAGTACATCCGGCCCAACCTGAATAAAACTGCCGGAGATGCCTTCTATGTCTGGCGGAATATCGGAATTATTTTCCCTATAGCAGCAGAAGTTGCTACCTGGAGCGGGAAGGTGTAAGGTGTGATTACCGTTTCTTCCCAGCAGCTTGTTGGCCATGCTGTAGTATCTCTGCAGGGTGTTTGGCGAAGTGGCATAGTAGCTTGCCTTTTCATACAACGCTCCGACGGGCAGAAAGAGCAGTCGGGCATCGTGAAAGACCAGCATGGATTGGTAGATTGTCCTGCTCGTTCCGTTGCCTCCACTTGTTGTGTCATCGGTACCAAAAAGCAGGTCTAGCCTGTTACTATTATAGCCCAAAATCTCCTTGCAATGCGAGCGGAAAGCCCCTTTGATGCTGGAAGCATGCATCACCGGTATGCCATAGGGTTTTTCCCTCTGGATGAGGTTGTCTATTACGCCTGTGTCGGCTGCGCCTTGCCCCACATGGGTATAGGAGCGGGTTATCAGAGAAAAGAATCTGTATTTCATGCTATCTCCTATTGTAGCTTGATAAATCGGTCAAAACCGGCTGCCTGGCTAAAGCCAGGTGTTATTGCTGTTTCCTTGCCTCCGGTAATAATGATGGAGCCTATGGGCATACTTTTATAGGTTCCGCTCTTCATTCTTAACCTAAATGGTTTTGCAGAAACTGAGGCATTGCGTTGTAACACCATACGGCGCAGCAGTTCCAGCTCACCGCCGTTCAGGCAGATGAACCCCTGGTTGCGAAAGCTTGAGATATTGGTTTCGGAAAGAATTGCGTATCTGCTATTGGCATCCAGTTTGGTCAAAGGAGTTACCAGGCTCTGCAGCAATCCCTGCTTTGGGATACAGGGATACTGAGTGGAAGTCATATGGAAGAAGCTTCTGTCACCTCCCATTTCAACTCCCCCATCTGGAATTTGAGTATCATCGTTCAGGTCCAGCAGCACTCCAAAGGCAAACGCGTCATCGGAAAAGGAGTAGTCTATTTTCTGAAAATAGCTCTGCCCCTGAGCGGATTGGGTGTACTCCTTTCTGCCATTCTCCATTTTACCGCCCCGGTCAATACCAGGATGCTTATGCTCAATAAAGATGTCCTCATCCGTAAGTAACTGAGCACCATCTACATTGGGCGCAGTATTGCCGACTGCTATGTCCTTCCACACCGAAGCCTCAGCCCAGTATCTGCACAAACCACATTTTGCGATATATCCTTTTAGATATGGGAAAGAATCGCTCATACCACCCGCAAAGTTGTTCTGGATAACTTTACTTGCTATTTCACGCCGCACAGGCATTTCATCTATGCATTGCCAGTTCAGAGGCAGGGGATAGTATATCTTCATTCCCGCCTTGCGAACCAGGAAAACCGGAGATATCCGCTTTATCTTTCCCAGTCCTCCATCCTGTTTTTTAGAGTAGTCAAAGTCCCCGATAACTGCTTCCAGGTCATCGACTGACTTGCCAGCGGCTATTTCTTCCACCGCTTTTCCTCCGGTGGAATTGTAAACCAGTAGTTTCTCCTGCAGCAGCAGCGCTTTGCGGATTGTGCCCAGCACTGTGCTGAGCGGAGGGATTTTCTGGGAACGAACCAGATAGGTGTCGGCATATCCGTGCGCCGCTCCAAAAAAGAAACGGCTTTCAGGGTCAAAAGTAACCAGATATTGCATATATCCTCCCGTTTATCTTTCCAGCAGCTTTGCCAGCCGATATAGGTTGACAATGCTCTCCACCGCGGCTTCTTTGTCTTCGACTTTCGTTACTTTATTAAGGTCGGTACTTAGTATCGCCTTAAGATTTTCGAATTCGCCACTTACCTCTTTATGATGTTCTTCGTTAAAATGGTTCTTCAGCAAAGCGTCAATTCTATTTACTTTCGTTCGGGAAAGCTTATCCGCGATTTTTCCCAGTGAGTCGTAAAACCCTTTAGGCAATGAGTTTTCGTTCATCTGAGCCGTAAAAACTTCCAGATGGGCAGGCAAGTCTGCCAAATCCAGGGAGATCTCAAATGTTGCGCCCGCATGTTTTCGGATTACCATGCTCAGGGTGTTTTTGGTCAATTTCGCTTTGTCAAACAGGCATGAGTAGGCAGATTGCAGGGCATCCTTGAGCGGATATTTCAGATACTGCATGGAGATGCCAAAGGACAGGCTCAGGCGGGGATACTCGCCCCCCCCTTCGCTTTGCAGCCAGCCATTGTGAAATACTTCGCCAAACTTCTTGTTTATCAGGTCAACCAAAGCCAGCAAATTGTCGATTTGATGGCCTTCCGGACTCAAACGGCTGTCAATGTTGCGCGCCGGAATCAAAGCCAGGATGTCGTCACCACCGGCGTAGATGGTTTCTCCGCCATAAGCGGTTATCAAATCCGCAACTTCTGTATTGAACCTATACAATGCGTCAGAAAACTCCTTAACCTTGTCACTGTCGTCCTGAATACCCGCCAGCAGTTTGCCGGCATTGTCCATATCCAGGCAGAGCACCGCAAAGTAAGAAAGGTATTTGCTTCCCTCGGCAATCAATTTTTGATTCTGCTCATCAAACAACCTGTCAGCTTCAACCTTGTTCACCGGAATCAACTTATCGGCTATCTCCCGGGCACCGATATGAACGATGGAAGGGAAAGGCCGCGTATCTTTAATGCCGGTTTTACCGGAAACAAGCCCGGATACATGCGCACCATATTTTATTGCGCAGATCGGGCACAGATAGAGCTTTTGCCCGTAGCTTTCCTCATAGCGGTCACTAACCACCAGCGTGTGGGGCAGCATCCTGCAGCGGTCGCAGGGTTCTTCCGCCAGCAAATCGTCTGCCAGGGTGTAAAGCTCCGCGGTTTCCAGATGCTTCAACGCTTCTTCAATTGTTACCTTGCCATCTGCCACGAACCACTTTATCTGCAGATAGTCATCAATTATCTTCTTTATTTTAGATTCATCCGGATTGCTGCTGGTTTGCCAACGGGCATGCACAGACTTATAAATATCGTATAGGGTATTCACAAAGTCACTGCTCGCGGCGGTAATCCACTCAGCTATTTCCTCTTTGCTATTTTCCGAAGTGAAGTAAAGCCTGTCCGGATACAGTCCGACTCTGCCCGTAGTGCCGACCTGGCGCAAGGTAGGCAAAATGATGTTGCATCCTTTTTTATTCAAAGCACCGCAGAGACTCTCCATCAGCCAGGAAAACATGTAGGAACCGAACCACAGCTCCCTTTCCTTCTTTGCCGACCCGAGGGTATTCAGTATCGGTCCGATAGTTATTCCGCCAGTAACCATGTTTACCTCACCTTTCTCAAATTGCGTTTAATATAGTCTAAGGTATCCGATACACTTCTTGCTCCCTGATTAGTATTTAGCCCCGGTGCCCTATAGATTCCGGTTATCAGGTTTCCGTATGTAAAATACAATAGTTGGTTCAGGTTCAGGTCACCCGCGCCAGCCAAGTCCATATCCAGGGGGCCTCCTGCACCGGGAGAATTCCCGGTTGCTCTGATGGTCAATGCTCGTAAATCCAGATACTCGAGATCTCTGATGAAAGGGTTCACATAAAAGAGGATATCCGCGTTTCTGTCATCGTGGCAGTATATCTTGAAAGTTATGGGGGAGGGTATGCGCGCAATGTCCGATACATTGCCGTTTCTCAGGGTTTGAAAATTGACCGTGAATCCTCTGTAACTGCTTGCTTCATGTACTGTAGCACGCTTTGATCGGTATTCATGGTTTTGGGCAAGCCCCAGCCGAAAACGGAACATTTTGGTTCCTGTCGGAGCCCCCCCGCCTATAAATCTATCCTTGATGTGCCGCTTATCCCAAGTTTCTGGTGGCGTTTGTGCATCCAAATACCTCATCAGAGCCGCTTTGGCATAGAGTAAAGAGCCTTGGGGATTGTTTCTATCTGGATAATTGATGCCAGATTTCAAGTTCTTATAGTATATGTCAATAATCTCAAAGCATCTTCTCATCAGTTGGATATAGCTATTTTGATTAGTTACAGGTATTTTATACAAGCCCCATCCTGTTGGCAATTCCCGTTTCAGGTAATCCTCCAAAGGTTCCTCCCCGGCAAGCCAGAAACATCCGAAACCCTTGGAGCCGCGCTTGCCGAAGTTGCTGAAAGCCAGTGTGTATTTCAAGCTCTCCCGGAATCCGTCTTCATAAAAACCCTTATCTGCAGGACTGGTAGCCCGGAAGCGAAACTCCCCCACTCTCAGTATGACATCGCCCCGGGTATAAACGGTTATGGAAGGACTGTTTCCACCCATATCTCCAAAATATAGCTTGTTGTTCCTCCCCACCAAATCTGTGTAGTCCACCTTGTTTATCTGTCCCTGGGGGCGGATATCCAGCGAATAGACAATTTTCTTGCTGTTGCCAACTCTTGCGTTACCCATCTTATGGTCAATAGCCGCCTTCAGGGCATGCGCACTGAGAAAGGCTCCCGGCTGATTTCCCTGATAATGGATTAAGGGTGAGTGCTGTTTCAGCCTGATATCGATAATTCCAGTCATTTAGCCTCCTTGGACAATTGGCGCTTTAAGCAGGAAGAACAGCGAAAGATGCATCGCCGCTATTGTGATATATACGATCAAGGGTATCTTATACCCCAGTTTTAATTGTTTGTTACCGATTACTACAAAAGCACAAAAAACCATTACTGATAAATTGGCAATCGGCACAAACAACCAATCCGGATTACCCATAGTCAGGAATGTTGACCAGAATGACAAGGGCACAAAAATCACACCCAGCAAGCTCAGCCAGTCCAGCAAGGATTTCTGGCTTGCCTCTTCCTCCGCTTTGCCAAACTGGTAAAGTTCGTCAATGTCGCTGCGCAGACTGTCCTTGTGCTTTTCCAACACCATAACCCGCTTTCCCAGCTCATAAAGTTCAATACCCTGTTCCTGAGGTGAAACCTCGTCGAACCAGACCTTGTTGATAAAAAGGATATACTTCTTGCGAAAATCGGTGAGGCCTTCCAGCATCAGTTTTCTTTGTTTACTGGGCATCTTGCGTGGGGCAGAGTCATCGTGACAAACTATATGCTGGTCTGCCAGATAGTTCACCTGATCGGCAAAGCAGATGAGCGCCGCCCTTTGCAGCAGCAGGATAACCGTCATATAGTGATAGTGCTGCAGGAAGTGCTGCCTCAGATAATCCGGCGCGGAAGGGCTAACCAGCATCATGAAGCTGTAGTGGGTATAGCCGAAGAAGGTGCCCCAGTCCGACCAGCGGTCGTAGGTGATGCTTTTCAGCAATTCGTATCTCATGTTCGCGTTCAAGCAGGTCAAGCCGATATCTACATAGCACATCCGGTACCAGAATTCCGTAGCTTCTCTGCCGGCAGTCCGGCGGCTGTTTTCCAGTTCCTTTTCCTTGCAATTTGGCTCAACCGGGTCAATCTTCACAGGGTATATGCTGGTATGGTCCAATCTGTATTCAGGCCAAATGCTTGCCAGGCTTCCGGCAACATCGCTGCTGCAGAAGCAACTGGTGAACATCCTGTCGTCCAGGATGTGCTGAAAGGGAATGCCATGCAGCAAGTTCTGGATGAACACCGCGTATTGGGGTTTAAACCCCTTTTGCCTGTCGCCGTCCATCCGAAAGTCCTCGCACCAGTTTGCTTCATTGCCTTCCGCGATCTTCAGTTTTAACGCCAGTTCGTCCGCGCACTCAGTGCAAAAAGGTTCTGATCCTCCCAGATTGATAAAAGGCCAATATATCCTTCTGCCCCATTGGTTGATACGCAATATGTCCTCTGTGCTTAACTCACCGGATGCGCTATGCACAGTGAGCGAAAGGATGCCGATCGACAGGCTGTCCAACAGATAAAGTTGTATCCCATCTGCCGGTACTTCCAGTTGATAGTCATAATCCAGCCTGGTTCCATACTCGGTTCTGTGCACCTTAATCTCATAAGTGCCCCCGCAAATCTGGTAAATGTAATGATTGAGCGACAGGTTTTCGTCTTTGTCAGGATGCCTGTCCCATAACAGACGGCTTACCTCATTATGAAAATAATGCCGCAGCCCATAGTTTTCGTTGGAAGCTTGCAGGATTTGCTTTTGCCATGTGGGATGAGCCTTTTCCCAATCTGCAACCTTAAAACGCTTTCTGCCCGAGCTGCAAATGTAAAACGGGAACATAAACTGGTGGATTGCCACCGCCTTCATATCTGCCATAATATACCTCACGCCTATATTTCTTGTAGCATATACCTATTACACCTGTGGTGCAGTTTCGGTGGGAAAACAAAACTGTCAAGAAAAATGTGGCCAAGCATGGGATCATCCTCCGCATCTGTCAAGATATGAAGATATTGCGCTTTTGCCCTCGCGCGCGCGTGTCGTCTGGAGTCTTTTTTGATGCGTTTTTCCAGGCGTCCCTTTTGCCCTCGCGCGCGCGTGTCGTCTGTGCCTATGTTTTCCTTAGGTCAACCTTATAATTTATAAGGATGACCTAAGGATGATGGCGGCAAAGCCTATGGCAGCAAAGGATGGAGCTATGAAATGAAAGCGGGAATTTAAGTGATTAATACTATGTGCGGCAAGTAATGCACTGAGTTTTTCCCCTGAAGCGGGACTGGGAACAAGCCATTTTTCGGTAAACAGCAATCAGCCACTTTATTTGAATCGAACCTCATTTTTTAACTTGACGGATTTTGAGCCTCATACGCAATGTAAAAATATGACTTGCCCTTCTTTTAACGGGATTCCCGTCAACCTGCCATTTATTTGGCAAAAAGCACTGCGTTTTGCGGAGGTTCACGGAAACCTCTCCGCAAACACAGGCGCAGAGCGGGCTGTTGGAAGGGGGAGTTGATTATTCCTTCTACCGGTGGAGGGGTCGTGACATTTTATCTCCTTTTTAATGTAATCTAATGTAAATAGTTGATTATTCCTTCTACCGGTGGAGGGGTCGTGACAGAATGTCATCCGACGGCGGTATACTGGGTTGGTAAGTTGATTATTCCTTCTACCGGTGGAGGGGTCGTGACGAATCGTTGATTCCTGATAATTGATTGGGGCATAGACTCCGTTGATTATTCCTTCTACCGGTGGAGGGGTCGTGACTGATGCCGGTGTCATCCGACGGCGGGATACTGGGTTGATTATTCCTTCTACCGGTGGAGGGGTCGTGACTTCCTCCTATGAGTATTTCTGTTATTGTGGTCCAAGTTGATTATTCCTTCTACCGGTGGAGGGGTCGTGACATGGCAGAACCCATGTGAGTCGCCAGGTCGTTCAGAATATCGTTGATTATTCCTTCTACCGGTGGAGGGGTCGTGACATGCCGTCTTTTGCTCCCTGGCGTGGCGCAACGTTGATTATTCCTTCTACCGGTGGAGGGGTCGTGACTCTGAGTTTCCTCTGCTTGGAGGATCCAGGTGGATGTTGATTATTCCTTCTACCGGTGGAGGGGTCGTGACTGAGTCACCCCAGTCGGGCCGTAACCCTCCTGGTTGATTATTCCTTCTACCGGTGGAGGGGTCGTGACCCATTGGGCGGCTGGAGAATGAAGGCAACCTCGATGTTGATTATTCCTTCTACCGGTGGAGGGGTCGTGACTTCAAACTGAAATGCTGCTCGCTGCGAGAGCAACAGTTGATTATTCCTTCTACCGGTGGAGGGGTCGTGACAAAAGAATAGTGATGCCGACGGTCACGATAGCGACCAGTTGATTATTCCTTCTACCGGTGGAGGGGTCGTGACGTTATCTCAACCGCCTCAAGGTCGTTCTGGGGAAGTTGATTATTCCTTCTACCGGTGGAGGGGTCGTGACAACGGGACAGTTTTTTTTGGGGGGGTGTCGGTTGATTATTCCTTCTACCGGTGGAGGGGTCGTGACGCTATCTCCGCCGGCATTCTCAGCCAGGCGATGGTTGATTATTCCTTCTACCGGTGGAGGGGTCGTGACACTACGACTAATACGAATATTATCGTTTTTATCGTGTCGTTGATTATTCTTTCTACCGGTGGAGGGGTCGTGACTTAGAACGAATATAACTACCAGGAATATGTTATCCATCTGTTGATTATTCCTTCTACCGGTAGGGGAATGTGCCTGTCTTTAAGGAACAGATGCCGTAGCCATCATTTATCACCCTCCGTCAAAAACTTTCTTGACAGCCACTCCCCCGCGCAAGGAAATGTGAACAAAAGCAATACAGGGAGCAAGGCATGCGTAATGTCTATCTGTTAAGATTTGGGTTCAGGGTAAAGCGCGGCATCGCCGGCTTGCATTTCTTCCATGGCGTATATTGGTCTGCCATTATCCGCGAACTCCTGCGCGGACATGTTCCATCGGAATATGGCAGCAAGGACTTTCTGGACAGGATGGGCATTTACCCCCTGCCCATACTCAATGGCATCACCGAGCTTTCACCTGATGACATGCTCTATTACAATCTCATTTTACCGGTGGAGTTCAAGCCTCTGCTTTTGAAAAGCATGGAAAGCCTGCTCAAAAACCGCTATCGTGAGTTCCGTTT